>Ga0247609_10007022_pt1 | contig 10765 bp, 5 predicted proteins | sample 172DNAGHGlowgp2_FD_193487 | JGI IMG/M metagenome (GOLD analysis project Ga0247609, IMG submission 193487) | Sheep rumen microbial communities from Palmerston North, Manawatu-Wanganui, New Zealand - 1728 DNA GHGlow gp2 | ecosystem: Host-associated > Mammals > Digestive system > Stomach > Rumen ...
CCTCAAGGATGCGCGGACGGGTTGAGTCGAAATCCGGATTGAGAAAACTTCTGGTTTTGTCGAAACAAGGGGTGGTGATGCCGCTGAGGTCTATGATGGTGTGAAAAAGGTCGTCGATCATATAAGGTGTGTGCAACCGACTCCCGACAGGATAATTTTGTGCATCAAAGTATTCCTTTTGCGAAAGCGACAGCCACAGGACAAACGGAATCTCCACATTGGCGCGGGGTATTCTGTCCGAGTAGTTGTGACCGCAATAGTCGCCTTCGTCGTAAACATTCTCGCCGTGATCGGAGAAATAGAGGGCCGAAACCCGTATCTCCGGATGCGACAAACTGTAGGTCTTCAACATAGAGAAAACACTATCGACAATGAAATCGTTGTAATACACCGCGTTATCGTAGGTGTTAATGTTTCGGGTGCGTTTGTCGCCTTTGTCCTCGAAAAGAGCGAAGTCGTTGGGATACCGTTTGTTGTATTGGGTGTGACAACCTAAAAGATGAAGGAAAACAACCTTGTGCTTTGCTGTATCGGAAATGGCGGATTGGAGAGGAACGAAAAGCAGCTGGTCGTAAGATGCCGTCTGGGTGCTTTCCATCGATGAACTGGAGGTGACATTGACGAAGGTTTTCACGTCCGCATTCTGCACCAAGTTGGTCACGCCATTCTCCCAAAGCCCGATAGGCGCCTGATTCGAAATCCAGTACGACCGGTACGGAGTCGAATGCAACACATCGAAAATGTGGATGCAGCTGTCAAGCGGACGATGATGCTCCATGTTGTTCTCTGTCAGGAAGTTCATCACTGAATACAAGGTGTTGGAATTGGCGCTCACCACATTGTCGAACACCAGGATGTCCTGTCTCGCTTTCAGGCGGGGCGTGGTTTCTCGTCCGTATCCGTACAGGGAAGTATGGTTGCGGTTACACGACTCACCAACGACGATTACGACCAATGTGGGATCATCGGTTGTGAGTTCAGCATCAAGTTGGAAAAGTTCTCGACTCTCCAATTTGTTGTATTCCTCCGATTCCTTAATGAACGAGATTACAGCACATTCCACGTCAGGTACTGCGCTTCGGAGAAAACGTTTGTGGATGATATTGTCAGCGAAATAAATTACTACAAACAACCACAACGCCGACCATACGATAATTTCGCCTTTCGACTGGAACGAGAGTTGCGGAATACGCTTTAACACAATGATAAACAACGCGATATAAGGGATAAACAGCAACAACAAAGGCGTCATTTTGATGGCCATGAATTCCGACGCTTCGTTGAAGTTGGTATTCAGAAACACAAAGATGGACGAAGCGTTCAACGGGCATTTCAGTACAATCCAGTGGAAAAGGTTGACGAATCCGTCTGCGAACAACAGGCACGCAGCCGTGATGTAAAGCCATTTTTTTTTCGTAAGGACGTATGGACTCAGCAGCACCACCATCCATATCAGCAGCAAAAGCACGCTCCTGACCTTGAAGACATCGTAGTTAAGTATCATCCCGACGGTGGGAGTGAAGAGCACCAAAGCGATAAGCCAAAGAAGATTCAGGGCATTCTTTATTTTCAGGCCATTATTCATCGTTTGTTTATCATTCAATAAGACACAGGAATGCTGAAGAACAAGAATCAGTGCGCTTCCAACCAGTTGCTGCCGCTGTTGATGTTCACGTCCAACGGTACCGACAGCTGCATGGCGCCCGACATGTGCTCGCGCACGAGGGCTGAGAGGGCTTCCAGTTCGTCGGGACAGGTGTCGAAGATGAGCTCATCGTGGACTTGCAGGATCATCTTGCTGCGCATATTTCGCTCATTCATAGTTTTATAGATGCGCACCATGGCGATTTTGATGAGGTCGGCGGCAGTGCCTTGGATGGGTGCGTTGATGGCGTTGCGCTCGGCGGCGGCCCGCAAAACGCCGTTCTTCGCGTTGATGTCGCGGATGTTGCGACGACGGCCCATGAGCGTCTCCACGTATTCGTGCTCGCGGGCGAAATCCAGCGTATCGTTCAGATAGTCAGAGATTTTCGGGAAACTGCGGAAGTAGTCGGTGATGAGCTGCTTGGCCTCGGCTTGCGGAATTTGCAGACGGTCGGCGAGACCGAAGGCGGAGATGCCGTACAGAATCCCGAAGTTGACGGTCTTGGCGGCGCGGCGCATGTCGGCGGTAACCTCTTCTTTGTCAACGCCGTAGATATGGGCGGCCATCGTCGCGTGGATATCCTCGTTGTTGCGGAAGGTTTCGATCATGCGCTCGTCCTGGCACACGTGCGCGACGATGCGGAGCTCGATCTGCGAGTAGTCGGCGGCGAGCAGCACGTTGCCATCGGAGGGCACGAACGCCTTGCGGATGTCGCGGCCGCGCTCGGTGCGCACGGGGATATTCTGTAGGTTCGGGTTCAGGGAACTGAGTCGGCCCGTGGCCGTAATCGTCTGGGTGAACGTGGAATGGATGCGCCCTGTCTTCGGGTTGATGAGCTGCGGCAGCGCATCAATATAGGTGGATTTCAGCTTCGACAGCTTGCGCCACTCTAAGATCAGCGGCACGATGGGATGCTTGTAGGCCATCTTCTTGAGCACCTCCTCACCGGTCTGGTACTGCTTGCTCTTGGTAAGCCGGGCGTTCTTCACGAGGTTCATCTTCTCGAAGAGAATCTCCCCTAACTGCTTGGGCGACCCGATGTTGAAAGTCTCGCCGGCGTATTCGTAAATCTGCTGCTCGATGGCGGCAATCTCGGCGTTCATGGTGTCGGAGTTCTGCTGCAAGGTGTCCACATCGACTTTCACGCCAGTGTATTCCATGTCGGCGAGAACCGGCACGAGGGGCATTTCCATCTGCGTGAACAAATCCGACAATTTGTTCTCTTTCAGTTCCTTATCCAACAAAGGATAGAGCTTTTGCAGTAACAGAATCTGTTCGTTCTCGGGTGCGGGAGACGATTTTCCAGTCTCCGCCAACTCGCAGTCGAAGTAGCTGAGGGCGAGGTCGTTGAGTTGGTGTTTGCGCTCGGGTTGCAGTAGGTAGTGGGCGATTTGCACGTCCCAGAAGGTGCATTTCGGCTCCACGCGGAACGACCGGAGGTATTTGTAGGTGTTTTTGCAGTCGTGCATGACCACGGTGCGTGGTTCCCCGAAAATCCGTTTTATGAACTCCTGATAGTGACGATGTTCACTCTCTACCCAGTGATAGTAAGTTTTCGTCTCGTCCGTGGCGAAGGCAAAACCCGCAATGCGTTCTTGTTGAAATATCCATGTAAAGAAGATAGTGTCAATCTTTTCTGCGGAAATATCTTTAATGGATTGTACCTCAACGGTTTGTGGAAGCTCGAATACTGTCTTAGATGCTTCGACTTCCATCGGGGTATGCGGTTCGCTTTCTTCGATGGGGGAGAAGAGGTCGGGGGCGGCTTGGGGCTGCGGCATTTGCAGCGAAAGGTCGGTGAAGATGCGTTTGGTGAGGGCCTTGAACTCCAGCTCGTCGAAGATGGCTTTGAGTTTCGCAGGGTCGGGACCGTTGTAGGCCATCTGGTCGAAGTCGTACTCCATCGGGATGTCTATCATGATGGTAGCCAGCTCTTTGGAGAGGAAGGCTTGCTCCTTGTACTGGTTCATGAGGGTACGGGTCTTCTCGTTGTCCTTGTCGAAGTTGCGGGCGTACATCTCCTCGATGCTGCCGTAGTTGGCGAGCAGTTTCTGGGCGCGCACCTGTCCGATGCCAGGCACACCGGGGATGTTGTCGGAGGTGTCGCCCCAAAGTCCGAGCATATCGATCAGCTGCTCAGGTCGTTCGATCTTGTACTTTTCGCAGATTTCCGTCACGCCGAGGATTTCCGCCGGCTGTCCGAACTTGCCGGGCTTGTACATGCGGATATGGTCGGAAACGAGCTGCCCGTAGTCCTTGTCGGAAGTGAGCATCAGCACCTCAAAACCCTCGATTTCAGCATGTTTTGCCAACGAACCGACCAAATCGTCCGCCTCGTAGCCGTCGATGCCGACCATCGTAATCTGGAAGGCGTCAAGGATGCGTTTGATGTAAGGGATGGATGTTACGATGTCGTCGGGCGTGGCCTCGCGGTTCTCCTTGTAGTGTTCGTACTCGACGTGTCGGAAGGTGGGCGCGCCGGTGTCGAAAGCCACGGCCACGTGGGTGGGCTTCTCGTTCTTGAGCACTTCGTACAGCGAGTTGGTGAAGCCGAGCATCGCGGAGGTGTTCAGCCCCTTGGTGGTGAATCGCGGACTCTTGATCATCGCGTAGTACGCTCTGAAAATCAAGCCCATAGCATCTATCAGGAGGATTTTTTTCGTCATTGCCTTTGGGTTTTTTTAGGGAGGGCAAAAGTACGAAAAAATGGGACGTGAGATGTGGGACGTGTGAGGTGTGACGTGTGACTTGTGATTTGTGACTTGTGATTTGTGATTTGTGAGGTGTGACTTGTGATGTGTGCCGTGAGATGTGTGCCGTGAGATGTGAGACGTTGAAGGTAATATTTCCCGGCCACGGCCAGTTGTGAGGGTGTGTCAAAAGTCAGTTTTAGCAAAAATCGATGTTTGATTATCAAATAGTTACAAACTGAAAAATGCCATTTCTTGGACTTTTGACACACCCTCACAGCAAGAGTATTCCCACCCTTTGCGGTCATTTTCCTTGTTCACGGCATTCCAAAACAGTATGCCTCCGAATGCCATATTCCGGCAGGTATTGTCCGACAGTATCGTGATAATTCCAATAAGAACATTCTAAAGCGGATTCCCTTGCAGGTTCAGGAAAAACATCAACGAGAATAGTGATACTGTCATACAAGGCTGTGTCGATAATGTCAATATAACTGTTATCATAATTGCAATAGCACGTATGTATTTTCCCGCACCCCGCCGCCATAAGCGTTGCAATAACCAATAATATGCAAATTGTTACATTCTTCATCATTCTTAATTCATCATTTATAATTCTAAAAAGCGTATCCGATGCCCCCCGACACAATCCCTTTGATGCCGAATCCAGTTTCAAACGTGCCGAAGATCCGTTCGCCGCCGGCGCGGATGCCGAAGGCGGTAAACTGGAAAGTCGGGAAAGTGGATAGTTTCCACCATTGGCCGTCATATATTTCCCAAGAAGGGTTCTCATGACCTACGAACAAAGAGGTGCCTGCGGCCACGGCGGAGTAGAGTGTCACATGCGGGCGGTTGAAGTAGGAGAAGCGCAACTCTGGCATTAGCGTTATGCAATGCATCCACCGCTTATTATAAATTCGGTAGGTGTAATCCGTATGGTCTTTAAAAAAAGCATAGTTCACCATTGCGCCTGCCCAAAGCCATTTCGTGAGTCGGTAGTGATAGTTGAAAGAGAAGACAGGTGTGGCTCTCCAAGCATGTCCTACAGCTGTAAGGTTGGATCCGCTTATATTCGGTAAATGATTGTTCTTGTTTTGAAGTATCATTATTCCTAATGGATCGCCAACCTCAAATCGAATTTCGTGTCGGTGGTGCATCCCGTCGAAAGTGCTCCAGTGCGGTTGCGCCTGCATAATCTTGCGTTGTTTGTTGAAACTTTGGATGTACGCGACTTGAAAATAGAGGTGGTTGTTACGGTGGGAGGATTTGATACGTCCTCCTGTGGGTGTGGGAGCTACCCACCATTCTGTTCCTTGCATAAAATTAGAGGTAGCCGCATTCAAACCGACGGCAAAGCGCAGAAAATCTTCATGAGGAAGCCGATAGTAGAGTCCGGCATCCAACAAAATATCGGCATAGAACAGATTCCTGTTATAAACACAATAGCTGCTCAATTCACTGTTGCTCTGAGTCTCAATGTATCCTTCTGTAGCGGAAAAACCATACACAAAAGCACTGGAAGGTGTCCGTATCCTGGCACCTGCGCTAACGGTGAACAGGAGATTGTCACGTATTGGGTAATGGAATTCGAATTTCAATGGCACAGACAAGCCATATTTTGCTTTATACAGCCATGTATATGAAGGCTGTGTTCCATTATGGAGAAGGAGAGAAGGCGTTATGGTTTCATAGAAGCCAGTGGTGCCGATGTTCAGTGCGGCTGACACTCCGAAATAGTCCGCGAAATGGTAAGAAAATTCTACTCCTACGTGAAACCCATGTAGAAGAGGGGAACGAGAGCGAGGGCGTTCACCAAATTCTTCTTCATTCACTTCTTGATAAACAATGGGCTCTATCAAGTCATACTGGATAGTATAGCCAAGATGAAACCCGTTTATAGGATTGTCGAAAAGGTGGGTTTTATGCTTTTTTGGGGAATCATGTGGCCTGCCAGCTGCAGTGCTGTCGGTCTGCGCCGGCGACATCGCGTTCAGCCCTAAGATGATCAGTCCGGCCAATCCGTATTTCTTGATGCTGTCCATACTTGAAAACGTTTGCTGTTCATCTTTAAAGACGCGGCTTTCCCAAAAAGTTACGGTCTGTTGTAGCAGCTTTTCCTTCAAAGAGTCTGTAAGAGACAGATTGTCAACATATTCCGAACTGTAGAAGAGCCGCTCGAACTCCTCACTGCGGAGGTAGTCGGCGATGTTCAGGGTGTCGTAAACGCGCACAGTGTCGTGTACCACCACAGTATCGTAACGCACGGTCACAGGTGTTTGCGCCGTAGCCTCGGAAACAGCAACCGCGAAGAAAAGTAGCGTTACGAAAAGTATCTTGGGATAATGCATCGTGCTATATCTTTAATTTCGAAACAGATAAACAGTGTCGCGAACCTCCACAGTGTCGTGAAGGATGATGGTGCGGATGGTGGTGTCGGAAACCGATGTTTTTGGTGTCGGTTGTAGAGACGTGCCGTGGCGCGTCTCTACGGGTGCGGTAACGGTTTCTGCAGGTTTCGAGGTGGCATTTTCCATAACCACGGAATCCGAATTTGGAATTGGTTCCGGTTCCTCCGGTTGTAGAGACGCAAAATTTTGCGTCTCTACACCGGGGGGCATCGCATTTTCCTCCGGTGCATTCCGCACCACCTGCCACGCGCAAACCCCTCCTGCGACGGCGGTGGCGGCGGCAATCACGGCGGCGGTCTTGTGGGTGGCGAAGGCTATCCCGGCACTTGCGGGCGAGGCGGACGCCGCCGACTGGATTTCCGCCTTCGAAAGACGGTGCGCGGGGGGCATCCGCAGTTGCGACAGCTCGGAACGGTAGAGACGGTCGATGTTGTGTGCGGAGTTTCGTTTCATTATGAATAGAAGTGCAATCATAAGCAGTCCTTTCTTTTTTGTTTCTTTTTCTTGGGCTTTGATGGCGAGCAGCTGTTGCAAGCGCATACGGGCGCGGAGGAACAGTTGTTTGGAGTTGGTGACGGAGATGTCCATCAGGTCGGCAATTTGCTGGTGCGAAACGCGGTCGATGGCGTGGAGGTTGAAGACAATGCGTTGCCGATCAGAGAGTTGCTGGATGGTATCCAACAGTTCCTCCTTCGAGAACTCGGTCTGCCAGTTGGGTTCTTCCTCCTGGTCGGTGGGGGCGGGGGTGAGCTCTTCCTCCAACGGTACAGTCTCGGGACGCGTGCGCAGGTAGGAGACGCACCGGTTGACCGTGATGCGGGTCAGCCAGGCGTCGAAGGGACCGATGGCGCGGTAGGTGTCGGCCCGCTCGATGGCCTTCAAGAAGGCCTCGTGCGCGAGATCCTCCGCCGTTTGCCGCTCCCCGACATACCGGTAGCATATCGCCACCAGCCGGTCGATGTTGCCCTCGTATTTCCGTGACCAGAATTTCGCCCTATCCATTATACTACCTATTGCCTGTTTCTTATCTCCCCACACTGCGCTCCACTTCGTTCCGCTTGTATGGGGTTACTTGCACTTCGTGCGTTTTGCCTCTTCGAGGCTGCTTAAGGAAGTATTATTATAAAAAAAACTACTTCCTTGGCTCTTATTTATGATGACGCAAAAATACAAAAAGGTTACGGTACAGTGGAAATCATTTTGTAACATAATGAGTGTTTTTTAATCCGCCGATTTGCATCTTGTTTTCCATAAATGGGCGGATTATAAAGCTACTATATGGCAGTATGACCTCTTCCACGAAAGCTAACAGCCAAAAGCTAACAGCTGATGTTGGCCCTTTTTAGTACTTTTGCGTCATCATTGTAAAACAGCGAAAAATGCAGGCAAAACAGTTTTGGACGAAGGCGTACCAGCGGAACATCGCGAAGATGGTCGGGATGTGCTGCCGCTATGTAGGCGACCGTGCGGTGGCCGAGGATCTCGCGCACGAGGCGTTCCTCAAGGCCATCGAGAAGTCCGGAACCTACCGCCGCCTCGGCAGTTTCGACGGCTGGCTGATGCGCATCAACCTCAACACCACGATGGATTACCTGCGGCGGCAACCTCAATTTCTGTCGATGGATGACGATACCGTGGGGACGCGATTTATCGCGTCCGAATTCGACGTTGTAGAGACGTGCCATGGCGCGTCTCTACAGGACGAACCAGATGAAACCTGTATCTCCGAATCCGACCTCACCGAATCCGAAATCCTTTCCGCCATCTGCGCCCTGCCCGAGAAACAACGGGCCGTTTTCAACCTGTATGTTTTTGAAAACCAATCTCATGCGAAAATCGCGGAAGCGTTGCAAATCGGGGTGCGCAGCTCAAAACGCTATCTGGCGGAAGCGCGGACACAGCTGCAAATCGCCTTGAACAACCTTGTCCGCCACAAAAAATATGGACTTATGATACTGCTCCCCTTTCTCCCCTGGAAATCGCACGCCATTGACCGTCTTTGCCGTGCGAAGCTGAAACATCTGGCGTTGTCGCCCGCCGCACCGTCGCCTTTGTCCGCTGTCAACTGGACCGCCGCGCCGAAGCCGGGTGTCTGGATGGCCGTCACCGCCGCCAAAGCCCCCGCCATCGCCACGGGAGTGGTTGCCACCGCCGTGACGGGATCCGTCGTCGCATGGCAGGCGCAACCCGCACCCACACACGCCGGCCCGACCCCGCAAGAGACGGCGGTAACCACGTGTGTTGCAGCCGATTCCGCAATCGTTAATGCCGATACCGCTGTCGTAGAGACGTGCCATGGCGCGTCTCTACCGACCGATCCCATACCCGATGCCGATACTCGCCATGGCACGTCTTTACAGGACCCCCCATATCCTCAACAGCAAGTAAAAGGAACCGAATCATCTGTTTCACCATTGCCCGAAACGTCCGCATCTAACGTTGTAGAGACGTGCCATGGCGCGTCTCTACCTCCTCACCATAGCCTGAGGAAGTTCGAGCGCAACGGCTACTACGGTTTCCAAGACGAAAAAGGAAACATCGTGGTATATCCGAAATACACGGACATACGGCCGTTTGACGAATACCGGACCGGCTGGGCAATGGTGGAGATATTCGGGTTCAAGGGGTTTGTCGATAGCAGCGGCAAGGAGGTCGTGTCCCCGCAGTACGAAGACATCGGGAAGTTCGGGAGATACCGCGACGGCTGCGCGTTGGTGCAAAAGGGCAAATTCTACGGTTTCATCGACACCACCGGCAAGGAGGTGGTGCCGGTAAAATTTCCGTTGCAAGAATTGACGAAATAATAACCCATAAATCAAATCATTATGAAAAGATCAACCCTGTTATGCGCCATATTATTGGCAACGAGCATGTTAAGTGCTCAAACAACCATTGTGGGCAGTGGTCCGATGGTGAAACAAGAACGAAAACTCAAGGCTTTCAACACAGTGAACAATCCATCCACATTCGATATTACCATCACGCGAAGCAGTGATTATAGGGCCGTCGTGACGGCGGATGGCAATCTGATTGACTACATCCTGAAGTCGAGAATGGCACGCTCACCGTTTCCATAAAGTCTGGTATTTCCTACAGCAATGCACACGTTACCATTACCATTTTCACCCCGCATTTGAACGAAGTGGTCATGAAAGGTACCGGCAATGTGACCGCTCTTTCGGTAAAAGAGGACTCCTTTACGGCCACTTGTAAAGGCACCGGCAGCTTCAAATGTGATTGTCTGCTGGTAACGAAGGATCTGATCTTGCAGAATAGTGGCACAGGGAATATGGATGTGTCGTACATGTGCCAAAACACCGTAATCATCAAAAATTCCGGCACGGGAAACATAAGCTTGAGCATGCTACAGAACGTCACCTCAAGCATGAAAATCCAGAATTCCGGTACGGGTAGCATCGTTCTCAAAAAGCTGTCTGTTGGCGATTTGCAACTGAAGAACCTCGGGACAGGGGACATCACTTTGTCTGGGAAAGCCGACAACATGACCTTGGTGAACAACGGCACGGGCAATGTGCAGGCAAACAAACTGGTGGTGAAGACCGCGCACATCATTCAAAACAGTGTCGGTGGTATCAACGCCTACGTGACGGAAAAAGCATACTTGACAAGGAAAAACAAAACAGGCAATCTCAAAATCACCGGCGGCGGGGAAGTGGTAATGGAGATGTCGATAGAGGAAATCCGAGAATTCTTGAATGAATAGAGGTCTCAATACTTCACGGCGGCGGGAAAATCATTGAAGAGTAATGTTGTCCTCTTGCGAGTCGGAGATTCCGCCGGCTCCTATCGTCGCCTGGCGGAATGGTGCGCACCGTTTCGCCGCTAACGAAGTGAGCGAGCGGAAACTCCAACGAAACATTTAAAAATCCAAATACAATGAAAAAATCAGCATTCACCATCGTAATCTTATTGTCAGTCAGTGCGTTGTTTGCGCAAATGAACGTCACCGCAAGCGGGGATGTCATCACGAAGGAATACAACCAACAACCCTTCACCGCCGT
>Ga0247609_10007024_pt1 | contig 10763 bp, 6 predicted proteins | sample 172DNAGHGlowgp2_FD_193487 | JGI IMG/M metagenome (GOLD analysis project Ga0247609, IMG submission 193487) | Sheep rumen microbial communities from Palmerston North, Manawatu-Wanganui, New Zealand - 1728 DNA GHGlow gp2 | ecosystem: Host-associated > Mammals > Digestive system > Stomach > Rumen ...
ATATATAGAATTAAAATAAGTGATTATGACATTCAAGGATGAGATACTGGCTGGAATAGGGAATGTCCTTCCTCAGCCTAAGCCATACGACAAAAACATTAACCACGCTCCCAAGCGTAAAGATATACTTACGCCACAGCAGAAGAAGCTGGCTCTCAGGAATGCTCTCAGGTATTTCCCCAAGGAGTTCCACGCAACCCTGGCGCCGGAGTTTGCCAAGGAGCTAAAGGATTACGGAAGAATCTATATGTACCGCTTCCGTCCTGACTACAAGATATATGCAAGGCCTATAGACGAGTATCCTTGCAAATGCCGCCAGGCTGCCGCCATCATGGCTATGATACAGAACAACCTGGACGAGAGGGTGGCCCAGCATCCGCACGAGCTTATCATTTACGGAGGAAACGGTGCCATTTTCCAGAACTGGGCACAGTACAGGCTTACGATGCAGTATCTTGCAACTATGACCGAGGAGCAGACCCTGAGCATGTATTCCGGCCATCCTATGGGGCTTTTCCCTAGCCACAAGGACGCTCCGAGAGTGGTGGTAACCAACGGAATGGTAATCCCTAACTATTCCAAGCCGGATGACTGGGAGAGGTTCAATGCCCTTGGCGTAAGCCAGTATGGGCAGATGACTGCCGGTTCCTACATGTACATAGGCCCTCAGGGAATCGTTCACGGAACCACGATCACCGTGATGAACGCTGCCCGTATGCAGCTTAAAAAGAGGGGGATAGAAGGAACACGGGATAATATGGCAGGAATGCTTTTCGTTACCGCAGGTCTTGGCGGAATGAGCGGAGCCCAGCCAAAGGCCGGCAACATTGCCGGAGTTGTGAGCGTTACCGCTGAAATCAATCCTAAGGCCGCAAGAAAACGCTACGAGCAGGGCTGGGTGGATGAACTTCACGACAATCTGGACGAGCTTATTTCAAGGATCAGGAAGGCCACAACCGGCAGGGAAACCGTTTCACTTGCATACGTTGGCAATGTGGTGGACCTTTGGGAAAGGCTTGCAGACGACAATATAAAGGTGGATATTGGCTCTGACCAGACTTCACTCCACAACCCTTGGGCAGGCGGGTACTATCCTGTTGGCTATTCCCTGGAAGAAAGCCAGAAGATGATGGCTGAGGAGCCGGAGAGGTTCAAGGATGCTGTGCAGGCATCGCTGAGAAGGCAGATTGCTGCCATTAACCGCCTCAGCGACAAGGGAATGTATTTCTTTGACTATGGCAACGCCTTCCTTCTGGAGTCTTCAAGGGCCGGTGCTGACGTGATGAAGGCAGACGGCACCTTCCGTTATCCTTCATACGTGCAGGACATTATGGGCCCTCTCTACTTTGACTACGGTTTCGGCCCGTTCCGCTGGGTCTGCATGAGTGAGGACCCTGAGGACCTTGCCAAGAGCGATGCTCTTGCAGTTGAGGCTCTTATGGAGGAATCCAAGACCGCTACGGACGACATAAAGATGCAGATGCTGGACAACATCCATTGGATTGAAGAGGCCGGCAGGAACCATCTTGTTGTTGGCTCCCAGGCCCGTATCCTCTATGCTGACGCAATAGGCAGGACCACCATTGCCCTCAAGTTCAACGATGCCATCCGAAAGGGCGAGATCAAGGCTCCGATAGTCCTGGGAAGAGACCATCACGATGTCTCAGGTACAGACTCTCCTTTCCGCGAGACTTCCAACATCTACGACGGCAGCCAGTTCACAGCCGATATGGCAGTGCAGAATGTAATAGGTGACGGCTTCCGCGGAGCTACCTGGGTGTCAATCCATAACGGAGGCGGAGTAGGTTGGGGTGAAGTCATAAACGGCGGCTTCGGAATGGTTATAGACGGAAGCGAGGACTCTGCCCGTCACATCAGGGAAATGCTTCACTGGGATGTGAACAACGGTATTGCCCGCCGCAGCTGGGCACGTAACAAAGGCGCGGAAGACGCTATCAGAAGAGAGATGCAGCGCACTCCTTCCTTGAAGGTTACGATGCCTAACCATGCAGACGACTCTTTGTTGGACGAGACTTTGAAAAACATCTAGTTTATGGAACACAAGATATCATTTGAGCATCTCTCCCTGGAGAGAGTGAAGGAAATAATAGACAAAAAAATGACGCTTTCCTTGTCGGAGGAAGCTGAACAGGCAATTGTCAAATGCCGCAAATATCTGGACAGCAAGATGGAGGACATCGGGAGGCCTGTGTATGGAGTTACAACCGGCTTCGGTTCTCTCTGCAACGTGACCATTCCTGAAGACCAGCTCAGCCAGCTGCAGTACAATCTGGTGGTAAGCCACGCCTGCGGCTTTGGAGAGAAGGTAAGGCCTGAGATAGTGAAGCTGATGCTGCTTCTGAAAGTTCAGTGCCTGTCTTACGGGCACTCTGGAGCACAGCTGGTTACAGTCCAGAGGCTTATAGACATGTTCAATAACGATATCCTGCCGGTTGTATACCAGCAGGGTTCTCTTGGAGCATCCGGAGACTTGGCTCCTCTGGCTCATCTGGCTCTTCCGCTGTTGGGACTAGGAGAAGTGGTTTACAAGGGAAAGACGATGCCGAGTTCGGAAGTGCTGTCTCTTATGGGATGGGAGCCGATCAGGCTTCAGAGCAAAGAGGGGCTTGCCCTTCTGAACGGCACACAGTTCATGAGCGCTCACGCCGTATGGTCTTTGATCCAGTGCCATAGGCTCAGCGAGTGGGCAGACAGGATAGGGGCGATGAGCCTGGAGGCATACGACGGAAGGATAGAGCCGTTCTATCCTCTTACACATCGTCTGAGAAGGCACAGGGGACAGATAGATACTGCAGAGAGGTTTATGAGGCTTCTGGAGGGCAGCAAGCTTATCGCGATGCCTAAAAAGCACGTGCAGGATCCATATTCATTCCGCTGCATCCCTCAGGTGCACGGAGCCGTGAAGGATAACTGCCGCTATGTGGAAAGCGTGATAGACAATGAGATAAACAGTGCTACCGACAATCCTAACGTATTCCCTGATGAGGATATGATTATCTCTGCCGGAAACTTTCACGGAGAGCCAATCGCTATACCGATGGATACTCTTGCCATCGCGATGAGCGAGCTGGCAAACATCTCTGAGAGAAGAATATACAAACTGATTTCTGGGCAGAGAGGCCTCCCTCAGTTCCTGGCTCCAAGCAGTGGACTGAACAGCGGATTCATGATTCCGCAATATACCGCAGCTTCCATCGTGAGCCAGAACAAGGGGCTTTGCTGGCCGGCTTCTGCAGATTCCATCCCGTCTTCACAGGGACAGGAGGACCACGTGAGCATGGGAGCCAATGCCGCCACCAAACTGGTTAGGGTTGTGGAGAATACCGAAAGGGTGCTTGCCATAGAACTTTTCAACGCCGCTCAGGCTCTGGATCTGAGGCACAAGATTTCAGGAGAGGTTTCATCTCCTGTAATTGAAGGCATCTTGGCGGATTACCGCAAGGAAGTGCCTTTCCTTGAGAAAGATACCTATATGCACCCGCTGATGGAAAAATCTGTTGAGTTTTTAAGGAAGTAAATGAGCTTAGACATTTATGAAAGACACGCTGTTTGTAAACATAGGAAGAATTGTGGGTATCCTGCCGCAGGGAGTGAGGAAGCTGTGCGGAAAAGATATGGGCAAGGTGGAGACCCTTGACAACGCATACCTTCTTGTCAAAAGGGGCAAGATTGCTTCTTTTGGGCCTATGTCTGATGTAGATGAACATAACAGCCGTTCCGTTTTCCTTAAAAAGAATGATGCTGAGAGTATTCAGGTTGTGGACCTTTCAGGAAAGATGCTCCTGCCTGCTTTCTGCGATGCCCACACCCACATTGTATATGCCGGAGACCGTCAGCAGGAGTTTGTGGACAAGATAAACGGCCTGAGTTACGAGGAGATTGCAAAAAGAGGAGGCGGTATTCTCAATTCCGCTGACCTTCTCCACTCGACAAGCGAAGACGAACTGTTCCGGCAGGCTTCCGGGCGGCTGGAGGAGATGATTTCCAAAGGCACTCTCACTATGGAGATAAAGAGCGGCTACGGTCTCAGGACCGAAGACGAACTGAAGATGCTCCGTGTTATAAGACGGCTCAAGGAAAAATATCCAGTGACGATAAAGTCCACTTTCCTTGGGGCTCACGCTGTGGGCAGGGAGTATGCCGGAAGGCAGGATGAGTATGTTGACCTTGTCTGCAATGAAATGATACCGGCTGTAGCCTCCGGAAACCTGGCGGATTTTGTGGATGTCTTCTGCGATGAGGGTTTCTTTACCGTGGAGCAGACAGACCGTATTTTGAAGGCTGGAATGAAGTATGGCATGAGGCCTAAGATTCACGCCAACGAGCTTGCCGTAAGTGGGGGTGTTCAGGTAGGAGTCAAGTACAACGCCGTTAGCGTGGACCATCTGGAGAGGACAACGGATGTGGAAATGGAAGTTCTCCGCAATTCAGACACGATGCCGCTTATGCTTCCTGGTGCGTCCTTCTTCCTTGGAATGCCTTACGGCAGGGCGAAGGATTATGTCAGGGCAGGTCTTCCTGTGGCTTTGGCCTCTGACTGCAATCCAGGCTCTTCCCCGTCTTGCGACATGAGATTCGTGATGGCTCTCGGGTGCATCAAGATGAGGCTGACCCCCGAAGAAAGCTTCAACGCCTGCACAATCAACGCAGCGTGCGCAATGGGATGTGAGGATGTGGCAGGCTCGGTGACTGTAGGCAAGAAAGCGGCCTTCATCGTGACGAATAAAGTGATGGAACTTGGCTTCATCCCTTACTTCCATCACACTCCGTTCATAGACCGAGTGTTGGCTTAGTTTTGGGTAACCGATAGTTGATAAATAATCTTTTTGCAGTATGAAACGGCTTGTTAAAGTATTGTTCCTGGCGGCTGCTGTATTGTGCCATGGTATTGTTTATTCACAGATTGTGAAAGTGAACCCTAAGTTTGATGCGGTTTCTGATGATGAAGTCAAGATGACTTCTTTTGCTCTCGATACTTCCGCAGAGGCTGTAGTTCTTTATCGTGGAGATAAACGCTCCATCTATCTTACTCCCAATGGAGATTTTGCTGTTGAGAACACCAGTCGGCTCAGGATTAAGATCCTGAAAGAGTCTGCAAAGGACTTGGCTGATTTCCAGATGCTTTATCGTACAGACGGGGATATGAGCGAAAAAATCAGCGACATCAAAGTGATAACCTATAACTGGGAAAACGGTAAGGTAGTGAAGACTAAAATGAGCAAGGAGTTTATCTTTGACACAAAGTTTTCTGACGGGGTTAAGAAACTGGCCTTTACCGCCCAGAACGTGAAGGTGGGTTCAGTTATTGAGGTAAGTTACATGAACAAGAACAAGCAGTTCTGGAATCTGGGAACGGTGAACTTCCAGGGGGAATATCCTGTCAATTTTATGGAGGCTACCATTTCTTTTCCGGAAATGCTCAAGTTCAATGTTCTTTCCAGAGGGCTGAAGTTTTTCACCCTCAACACTACATGTGAAGGACGAAATGTTCCGTTGGGAGGAGGAGCGAGTTTTGACTACAGCATTGTAGTGGAGAATTACAAGGCTGTGAATGTTCCTGCACTCAAGGCTGAAAGCCATGTCTTTTGTATAGACCAGTTTTACAATGCGGTGGAATACGAGCTCAGAAGCCTCCAATTCCCTAGCCGGCCTGTCCAAAACTTCAGTTCCTCCTGGGAGGATGTTGACAACCAGTTGTTTGATTCCCGCCTTTGGAAGGAACTTAACTCATCCTGCAAGTTTAAGAAGGAAGTGGATCCTATAGTCAGTTCAGATAAAAGTTTTGAAGAAAAAGTGGCGGAGATACGCAATCTGGTATGCAGCAAGGTAAAATGGAACAAGAAAGTCAGGCTTATTCCAGAGAATTCTTCGGTAGTTCTGAAGGAGGCATCCGGAGACAATGCTGACATAAACGCACTTGTCGGAAGTGCTCTGATTTATGCAGGATATGAGGTCCATCCGGTTCTTATAAAGCTGCGTTCAAGTGGAGAACTTGCTGAGTTCCACGTTACCACAGACGCGTTCAACACGTTTGTTCTGAGGGTGAACTCAAAGGATGGCAAGTCTGTCTATCTGGATGCGGCAAGAGACGAAGCTTATCTGAATATACTTCCTGACGATTATCTCGTCCCTAGAGCCAGAGAAATAGCCAAAGGGTACAAGTCTGCCTGGAGAAATTTAGAGAATCTTTCCCAAAATACTATGGAGCTGGCTGTGGATGCGACACTGGATGAGGATGGCATGCTTTCCGGAAAGATGACCATGCACGCTACTGGAGGAGATTCCTATATGGTTAAACGGATGCTGAATTCATTTGAAAAGGATGAAGAACTGTACTCAAGCCTGGAAGGAGGAAACTCTTATACGGTAATCAGCGTGGATCCGAACAAGGACAAAAGTTATTCTTCTGAATGTAAGGTTGTCGTTGAACTTGAACAGCAGATGCAGACTTCTTCCGGAATGATTTATCTCAGGCCTATCATTGAGAGCCTGCATTCGGACAGCAGTTTCAAGTCCGAGAAACGGTCTGTTCCAGTTGATATCAACAGGCTTTCTACAATAACATACAAATTGCATGTGACCATTCCTGATGGGTATCAGGTAGAGCAGATGCCTTCTTCCGATACATTCGGAACCCTTGATTCCAAGTTCACCGCGCAAGTGACATACGCTCTTTCCGAAGACGGCAAGTGCGTGGATGTTGTCTATACCACTTCAGCCAATGCAATGTATGTGGATCCAAGAAATTATAAAGACTATCGCAGATTCTGGCATCAGATGGTACAGACAGAAAAGGAAACCATAGTTCTCAAGAAAAAATGATACGTTACCTGTCTATTTTGGCTTTTCTGCTGATACCTGTTCTGTCCTACGGTCAGGAATATATAGCAGAAGTTCTGGAAAGTACAGAGTCTTTCCAGATGAAAAGCGTGTCTTCCGGCACTTTCAGAGTGCATTATAAGGTTAAGATAAACAAGGAGTCCGCCACTTCCTTGGGAAGGATAGCCATTTATGTGGACAGTGACAAGTCTCTTTCCTCTTTCTCCGGCTCCATTACAGACTCCTCCGGGAAGCTTTACCGTAAACTGAAGAAGCAGGATCTTGACATCCAGGCTCTTTCCGAGGAGATGGCAGATGATAACTTTGTCTATTATTACAGACCTGTTCTTCAGGTTCCATATATCGTTGAATATGATTATGAACTGACCTACAAGAGGGGAGTTCCTGCATTTCCAGCTTTCTTCCCTGTCACATCACCTGACGTGAAGCTTGCCAAAGGAGAATTCAGCGTGGATGTTCCTGCTGGAACGGCCATACAGTACAGCAGTTCAATGGAACCTGAAATAAAGAAAGACGGTTTAAGGGACAAGTATGTCTGGAGCGTGTCTGACTTTGCCGGTTTTTCAGCAGAAAGTTTTATGCCTCCAGCTACGGAACTGGTGCCCTACGTTTATGCATCTCCTGTAAAATTCATGTTTTCCAAAGTTGAAGGAAACCAAGGTAGCTGGACTGACATCGGTCTGTGGCTTTATGATTTGCAGAAAGATACCTGGGATTTGTCAGATGAGGACAAAGCGAAGGTAAGAAACATGACATCTTCCTGCGGCAGTACCTTTGAGAAAGTAAAGGTGCTTTATGATTATTTGAGGCAGACAACACGGTATGTGAGCATCCAACTGGGCATTGGCGGATATAAACCATTCAACGCTTCAACGGTTTCCAGGACAGGTTTCGGGGATTGCAAGGCCCTGTCCAACTACCTGAAGGTTATGCTTGAAGCTGCAGGCGTGGACAGTTACTACTATATCCTCAACACCAACCGCGCCAATCTTGAAAAGGGCTATTCTTCCGTAGGTATGATGAACCACGCCATGCTTGCGGTTCCTCTGGCCGGCAGTACACCTGAGCAGAAAGACACGCTTTGGGTGGAATGTACCAATCCTTCCTTACCGCTGGGATACAGACACTACGATGTCGCAGGACATCAAGTTGTGCTTGTAACGGAAACAGGGGGGCAGATGATAAGATGCGGGCGGTATGCTGACTCGCTTTCACGTCTTCAAAACAAAGTCCGTGTCCTTGTCAATGCGGTAGGGGATGCTTTTGTGGATGTTCAGGAAAATGCATTACTGGATTTTACCGAGTCCAGGATCCGGTTTCAGTCGCTGAGCGAGAAAGAGAAATCAGACAGGCTGGCTTCTGCCATAGCAGTCTCAAGCAATACCCCTAAAATCAAAAATATACGGGACAATTTCGGCGATTATCCCAAATACGGCAAGTCTTATGTCCCGGAAACCAAGATAGACTACTCGTTTGAGAGTAGCTCTTATGCAGAGCGTAACGGTGAGCGTCTTTTTGTTCCTGTAACCCCTCTGAAAACAGAGGTGAAGTGGAAGAGGGGAGTCAGGAAGAACGACATTTACATTGAGTCCGGATATACTTACCTTGATTCTGTGGAGATTGCGGTTCCGCCTAGTTATGAACTGGAAGGGCTGCCAAAACCAGTCAATATAGACTGCGGGTGGGTAAGCCTGTCTTCCGTCTTGAAGGCGAACGACAACAAGGTGCTGGTGGTTATGAAAGTTGAGTACAAAGCTGGCAGATATCCGAAGGAAAAATATGCCGAATTCAGCGCAGCGGCCCGTAAATTCAATAATCTGGTATCATCAAAGATAGTTTTCCGCAAGAAGCAGGATTAGGATTTCCTGTCCGCTTCTATGATTTCCAGGAGTTTGTCAATGGCTTCAGAATCCGGTACTGATTTGAGTACCGGATTTTTTCCCTTGTAGATGGTTACCATACCGCCGCCTTGGCCTACATAGCCGTAGTCAGCGTCTGCCATTTCTCCGGGGCCGTTGACGATGCAGCCCATCACTGCTATTCTCACTCCTTTCAGGTGGGAGGTCTTTTCCTTTACCTTGTTGAAAGTCTCCTCAAGGTTGTACTGAGTGCGTCCGCAACCCGGGCAGGCTATGTATTCAGGGTGATAGAACACTCTCCTTGCACCTTGCTGGATGTTCTGTTTCAGGCTTTCCATTTCTTTTTGAGGATATGGACTGTCAGCGATTGTGAAATCGTCTATCTCCTTTTCCAGAAGCATTACCCCGAACAAGGATGCTGCCCTTATGATGAAGCGGTTACGGTCTTCTTTGTCACATTCCAGCATAGAGAACGGAATCTGCGGGGCCCTTGAATCCTGCTCAGCGATATACTTCCTCAGCTTTGCCTGAAGGCCGCTTTCGAAGAATTCGGCGATCTGACGCCCGGCAGGAATCTCGTTGACAGGATTCTCCGTGAGAGAAACCCTGATTGTGTCTCCGATGCCTTTGGACAGCAGGGCGCCGATGCCTATGGCGGACTTGATCCTGCCCTGGTCTGAATTGCCTGCCTCTGTCACTCCCAGATGGACCGGATATACCAGGCCGCTTTCTTCCATCGCCTTGTAAAGCAGCAGATAAGCCTGGCTCATCACGATTGTGTTGCTGGCCTTCAGAGAAACGACAACCTTCTCAAAGTTCTCCTGACGGCACATCTGGAGCCACTGCATCGCAGCTCTCATCATGCCTTCAGGGGTGTTTCCCCAGCGGTTAACTATATCCTCGCCCAATGAACCGTGATTGAGACCTATACGAACGGCTGTGCCGTATTTCCGGCACTCTTCTATGAATCGTGAGAACTGAGCCTGGGCATCTTTGTGGACCTGGGAAAAAGTGCCCGGGTTGATCCTTACCTTGTCTGCAACCGCGGCTGCGGCTATGGCAACTTCGGAGTTGAAATGCACATCGGCGACAAGTGGAGTCTTGACGCCCTGGTTACGCAGAATTGCCTTGATTTTGTCAAGAGCTTCCACCTCCTTTATTCCCTGGGTGGTAAGTCTTATCAGCCTGGCTCCGGCCTTAGCCATCTGGAGGCATTGCTCAACGCTTTTTTCAACATCCCGGGTGTGGGTGTTGCACATTGTCTGGACAGCTATGGGGGCTCCGCCTCCAATAGACAGTTCTCCTATTTTAACTTGGATTTTTCTCATCTTAGCCAAAGCTTTTGTCAGTCTTTTTTGATTTTCCTGCTGCGGAACGGGGCGTTGGATTTAATCTTGTATGAACTTCCTCCTATCCTGCAATGCAGGCCTACGGAAATGATTATCTGGCTTGTGTGCGTAGAAACCCAGTACTCGTCATTATAGAAAGAAGCTTTGTCATAGAGGTTGCTCAGATTGTGTTTGTAGTTGGCCTCAACTCGTAGTTCAAAAGGACGGAAGACATAAGCGAGTCCGCCGCCGCCAATGATTCCGTAACTGTATTTTTTCCAGGTGGAAGACACGGTCTCAGGCAACAGTCCTGAGAAAGAGGCGGAGGTTCTGTATCCGAAGTAGCATCCAAGATTAGCTATGATCCTCATGTTCCAGAAATCGAAATGGAACTGTGAAACAAACGGAAAGGTTATGTTCTGGAAGCTTTCAGTGCCCTCTTCGAGGAGTTTGTCATTTTCATCCATAATCTGAGTCTTGTAGCCTTCTTCGTTGAACTGGACACCTGTTTCTATTCCGAAAAGAGAGATTGCATTCCAGAGAGAATGGTAGTAGGTATAGTAGATTCCGAAATTCTTTGGAGACATTGCGGGTTTCTTGTCATAGTCAATGCTGAAGGAAATGTTGTTTACTGACATTCCCCATTTTACGCCTATAAAGTGTTCCCTTATCCTTGTGGAGTCTTTTACCTCACCTGTGACCTTGGCGTCCCTGA
>Ga0247609_10007025_pt1 | contig 10763 bp, 7 predicted proteins | sample 172DNAGHGlowgp2_FD_193487 | JGI IMG/M metagenome (GOLD analysis project Ga0247609, IMG submission 193487) | Sheep rumen microbial communities from Palmerston North, Manawatu-Wanganui, New Zealand - 1728 DNA GHGlow gp2 | ecosystem: Host-associated > Mammals > Digestive system > Stomach > Rumen ...
AACATATCTTATTGAATTTGAAGCTTTCTCAGTACCATTTTCAGGTAATTCATATTCCATTGGTGGCATATAGAATGTTGCACCATCATTCTTTTCAACTATTGAAGGTGTTCTCTCTTCACGAGTTACATCATAAGTTAGAATTACGATATTTATCCCTTCTTTTGTAAAGAATTGTCCGTCAATACGCGCATATTCAATATTCTTTTTATTAAGTCTATCTACTACTTTTGTTCCTTCTGCGTATGTCACATCATAAGTTCTATCAGTAATAATTCTATCTGGCATTGCTACATAATTTTCGTTTATTGTATAGTGATTAATTAAACTATCTACTCTTCTAGTTTCTTGATGTGAATAGAAAGCACGTGTACCAAATATTGTTCCAGCAACCATTCCACCTAATACTAAAAGTGTTAAAGCAACTTTTTTTCCTTTACCCTTTTTAGCACCATGTCTTACAGGGCGTTGTCTAACTGGCTCGTCATGAAGCCCAATATGTTCATCAAATTCTTCATCTGTCATATCTAACATTGTTTTATTTGTTCTATTATTTGCCATAATAATCCCCTCTTTTTTTAACGAAAATATAGTACTATAAGACCTGTTTTATGTCAAATATTTCATTAAAAAAGAAGTATTATTTATACATTAATACTTCTATTATGAAACCACCTTTTTTAGTATTTTTTAAAATTTTATTGAATTTATATTTACCATATCTTCTAATACTAAAAATATCATTTTCATGTAAGGTTCTTGTTGGTTTTATAGAATCTTCAAAATTTAAATATATTTCGTTATTTTTAAACTTATCTATAACGCTATTTCTACTTTCGTTTGTAATAGTACTAACAACATTATCAATTCTTAATGATGAGACAATATATTCTTTAATTATATATTCTTGTTTAAAATTTTCTTTGATATCTAAATCAACTTCAGTAATTTTGACTGTTTCATTACGAATATTATTCATGTGATATTTGATATCGTCTACTAAATGAGGAAGAACAAAGATATAGAAATCATCATTGTATTTTACGATATCACCAAAACTATCTTCTTTTAATCCTTCTTTAAAGATGGTACCCATAATATCTTGATGTCTTAGGTTATTAGATCCTTCTATTTTAAGTAAAGAAATAGTAGGTATTTCTTTTTTATATATGATGACTTTAGAGGCATCAGGATATGGATAATAAACACTATACTCGTTTTTGTTTATTTTTCCTTTAATAGACATTAATTCTTTAAGGGTTAGAAAATTAGAATGTCCATGATGATAAAGGCTATCGATTATTTTTTCATCATTATAGATATTTGTTTTCATAATTATCAACTCAAATAAATTATATAATACTATGATAATATGTCAAAGAAATGTTGTTTTTTTCCTTAAAATAGTTTAATAATGATATAATTAACGCAGGTGGTATTATGTTAAGATTAATGATTTTTATTAATAAATTAGTCACAAAAGTATGTAAGATGTTTGGCAAGAATGGTTCTGTTTTACCTGGATGTATTGTCTATGATTACTTACATCAAAAGAAAGTGCTAGAAAAAGTTAAATATCCAAAGTATGTTATTGCAGTTACTGGTTCATCTGGTAAAGGTAGTACAACTGATTTAATTAATCATATTTTGACTGATGCTGGTTATGATGTTTGTTATAACAAAAATGGTAGTAATGGTGTTTTAGCAGCTACTACTTTAATTCTAAATAATTGTAACTGGAAAGGTGAATTTCAACATGAGGTATTACTTTTAGAATGTGATGAAAGACACTTAAAGTTAATATTTGGCAAGAATAAAATGACTCATTTAATTGTTACAAATGTAACTAGAGATCAACCGGCACGTAATGGAGACCCTAAAATTGTCTTTGATGAAATAATTAAAGCAATTGGTAAAGATACTAAATTAATTGTTAATGCAGATGATCCAATAGTAAGTAGATTAAAATGGTTGTTTAAAGATAATGAAATTGTTACTTATGGTATTTCTAAAATGGATGATAGTTATGAAAAACCTGCTATTGATTGTGTAGATTTTGCTTACTGCCCTATTTGCCATAAAAAGTTAAAGTATGACTATTACCATTATGGGCATATTGGTAACTATAAATGTCCTAGTAAAGATTTCGAACGTGGTAAAGTAGATTTTGAAGTTACTGATGTAGACTTTAAAAATAATAATATTAAGATTAATAATAAAGATATTTTCTTAAATAAAGATGTAATATATGCTGTTTATTATACAGTTGCTGCTTATGCTATTTGTAAAGATATAGGTCTTTCTGATAAACAACTTAGTGATGCTATTAATAAAGATAGACAAGCAAGTAAACGTGGTAAAGTTTATGACTTAGATGGTCGTAAATTAACAATGTTAGAAACAAAAAATGAAAATAACTTAAGTTATTATCAATCATTGAAGTATATTAAAAATAAAGATAGTAAAAAAACAATAATCTTAGGATTTGATAATGTTTCTCGAAGATATCGATTCAATGATTTGTCTTGGTTATGGGATGTTGAATTTGAATTATTAAATGATAAGAAAATTGATAAAATATTCTGTATTGGTAGATTTAGATATGATGTTGTTACAAGACTAGAATTTGCTAATTTAAACAAAGATAAGATTGTTTTAGTTGATGATTTATCTAAGTTAATTAAGATGGTAAAAGAAGATAGTAAAGGTGATATTTATACAATGGTATGTTTTGATATGACTGCTAATATCTTAGAATTAATTAAGGAGGATCAAAATGAAAACAATTAAAATTGCTCATTTATATTATGATTTAATGAACCTTTATGGTGAAAATGGTAATATTAGATTCTTAAAAAAAGTTCTTGCTGATCAAGGTATTGAAGCTAAAGTATCTAAATTAAGTATTGGTGATAAAATCGATTTTAATCAATATGATTTTTATTATATTGGATGTGGTAGTGACGAAAGTCTACTGATTGTATTAGATGATATTAAAAAATATAAAAAAGATATTAAAAAATGTATTAATGATCATAAATTTTTCTTGGCTACTGGTAATTCAATTGAGTTATTTGGTACAGTTATATTTGATGAAGATAAAGATAATCCAGGTGCTTTAATACCATATGAAGGATTGAATATTTTTGATTATCACTCTCCTCTAGAAAAAACAAGAATTGTTGGAGAACAATATTTTGAGACTGATTTGATTAAGGAAAAAATAATTGGTTTTCAAAATAGAAGTCATTCTATCGAGGGTTGTAATGATAACTTATTCAAGGTAATTAGTGGTACTGGTTATTCTAGTACTAATAGTGGTTTTGAAGGGGTTCATAAGAATAATTTTTATGGCACATTCCTATTTGGACCAATACTAGTTAGAAACCCTTATTTTACTGATTTTTTAGTTAAAGATATTTGTAAAAAAAATAAGGTAAAATATAAAAATCCTGATTATGATAATATTTGGTATAAAGCATACCATGAATATTTGAAAAATTTTTATGAAAATGAAAAAAGTACTGATTAGTCAGTACTTTTATTTTTCTTTTGGATTTCACGATCTCTTTTAGAATAAATGCATCCGCAATAATCTTGTCTATAGAGATTATATTCTTTGGCTAACTCAATAGAATGTTTATAGCCATTTTCTTTTTTAAAATCAGAGTAAAGGTATGGTATTTTTATTTCGTTTGCTAACTTTTCCCCTATTTCATTTAGTTTTTGGCTATTTTTTAAAGGACTTACGGTTAATGTTGTAGCAAAATAATCGTAATTATTATCTTTAGCTACATTAGCAGTCTTTTTCATTCTTAGTTCATAACACTTAAAGCATCTTTCTCCACCTTCTGGAACTAGTTCTAATCCTTTTGCCATTTCATGGAACAAATCATTATCATAATCACAATCTAAGATATCTAACTTATGTTTAGCGGGATACTCTTTAAGAAAACGTATTTCTTCTTGTTTTCTTTTATCATATTCTTCGAATGGTTCAATATTGGGATTATAATAAAGAACTGTTATATCAAAATATGGTGTTAAAGTGTCTATAACATGTGATGAGCAAGGAGCGCAACAAGAATGTAAAAGAAGCTTTGGTGTTTTACCAGAGCTTTCTATTTCCTTAATCATTTCTAACATTTTTTTATGATAGTTTTCTTTCAAATTAATCCCCTGCTTCTTCACTCTTTTGAGCTTTATCATCAGATTCTTTTTGGATAGCATCATAGCTTCTAAAAACAATTTGATCATTCATTGTATCTAAGTATACAACACCTTTAGTTTTTTCCATATCAGGTGTTGCTATAATTGTTGTATATTTATTAAGGTTTTTGATATTTGGTATATCAATATAGACGGTATTTCCATCATTCATTTTTAAAACAAAGCGATTATTATCGATTGTTTTACCTGATTTATCTTTATAAGGACTGTATTCAATTTCATTTATCATTTTGATTATTTCGTAATCAACTTTGTTTAAACCAGTTATTAATCCTTCAAAAATGGTATCAGGAGTAAAATTTATTAAGGTAGGGAACCCATAATATGAATCGTTATTATCGATTCGCTCCCCATTTTCTTTAATAAACTTGTTATCATACTTGTAGAAGAATAATATTTTGGTTTCTTTGATGTCAATAGTTATTTTACCAAAGATGTTTCTTTTTATTTTAACTTCTTCTACTAAGGGATTTGTTTTAATAGCATTTTTCATTTTCTTTGTATTAATTCTATATAGCTTAGGATAATCTTTTAAACCTGCTAATCTAATTATCTCGGAATCTTTTATACTATTTGTTCCCTTGATAACAATATTTTTGGTATCAATATTTAATAAATAAAAAAAGGCAACAACTAAAACTAAAATTACAAGTAGTAATCTTATTAATACTTTTGCACTTGATTTTAGTTTTTTCTTTTTTTGTTGGCCCTTTTTCTTCATCTTTTTACTCCCAATCTATATATTCTTGCTCTATTATTAAATCAACGTTTGTTTTATTGTAAACTTCATCATGAATATATTTAATTAAGTCGTGAATATCTTTTCCTGTGGCATTATCTTTATTTATTATGAAGTTAGCATGCTTCTCGGATACTTCAGCTCCACCAATTTTATATCCTTTAAGATTACAAGATTCAATAAGGCGTCCTGCAAAATCTCCTTCAGGATTTCTAAAAACAGATCCAGCTGATGGATATTCTAAAGGTTGACTTTCTCTTCTTCTTTCTTGTCTAGTTTCAATCATTTCTAAGGAGTTTTCTTTATCCCCTTCTTTAAGGAAAAATTTAGCTCCTAAAATAATGTATTTTTTTTCTTCTTTAAATGTTGATGTACGATACCCATAACTAATATCTTCGTTTTCTAATACTTTAACTTCATAGTTTTCGTCTAATACAGTTACTGATGATACGTAATCAAGGATACAAGAGTTATATGCTCCTGCATTTCCATAAATAGATCCACCTACTGTTCCTGGAATACCTGCAGCAAATTCTAAACCAGTTAAAGATGCTTCAACACTTTTTTTAGCAACTGTTGGAAGCATAGCTCCAGCTTCAGCATAAGCCATATGTAGTTCAGGATGGATTTCTATACCATTTATCTTGGATAATATAATAGTTGCTCCATCATATTCTTTATCATTAATTATAACGTTAGAACCATTACCTAGTATGTAAAACTTAATATTATTTTCTTTTAATATTTTTAGAACTGATATTAAATCATTAATAGAGTTTGGTAAAATCAAATATTTTGTTTTTCCATCTATTCGATATGTATTGTATTTTTTTAAACTAGCATGTTCTGTTACTTTTGCATATTCTTTTAGTTCATTTATCATTTGATCATTTCCTTTATTTTGTTATAGATAACATCACTTGAGTTATTCATACTCATTTTGGCAAGGTTTTCTTTCATACTATTGTATAGTTTTTGATCTCCAAGCACAAGGTTAATTTTACTTGCCAATGTGGAAGAAGTCAAATCTTTTTCCTCTATAATCTCTCCGCCACCATTGTTTTTAATCTCTAAGGCATTGTAATACTGATGATTATTAGCTACAAATGGGGATGGAATAAAGATTGCAGGCAAGTTTAGAGATAAGATTTCACTCATTGTTGAAGCACCTGCCCTAGTAACAATTAAATCAGTATTTTTAAGTAAAGCTGGTAAATTATCTAAGTATGGTAACACTTTAATATTATCAGCAAATTTTTGCCCTTTGATAAAGTCTTCATAGAGATTTTTACCTGTTATATAAAGAACTTCATAGTTTTCTTTACCAGCAAGTTTTAAGAAATCCAACATTTTTTGGTTAACTGTTGATGAACCTAAGGAACCGGCAACGATTACAACTAGTTGTTTTTTAGGATCTAGACCTAGTGTTTTTTTATCCATTGGTTCTAAAGATAAAGCATTTTCACCACAAGGATTACCACTGTAAAATACCTCTCCCTTAGCTTTATTAAATATTTTAGCTGATTCTTTAAAGGAAACTCCAATAAGATCGGCTTTTTTTTGTAACATGATATTTGTTTTACCAGGATGTGAGTTTTGTTCATGAATAAAAGTCTTGATTCCTAATTTATTTGCGGCTTTAATAACTGGATATGTTACATATCCTCCAATACCTAAGACAATATCAGGTTTAAATTCTTTCATTATTTTTAAACATTTTTTATAAGCTTTGCCTATTAAAAAAACGTTTTTTATATCTAATTTAATATTTGTTTTAGAAAAGCCATAGATTTCTAATTCTTCATATTTAATACCTCTTTTTGGAACAATATCTTTTTCCATACGATTATGGGTACCAATATATAGAACTTCAGTATCTGGTTCTTTTTCCATAAATTTATTTATAATCGCTAGAGCTGGATAAATATGTCCTCCAGTTCCACCAGCAGATACAATTATACGCATTTTTATCACCTATAATTATTATACTATAATTGGAAGATAATAAGGCTTTTTTGCGTTTTCTTAACGTAAAATCGATGTATGAAATTATTTCTTTTTTATAGTTTATTTATATGTTATAATATTAGATAGAATAGAATATAATAGGAAAAGTGATGCTATGCGTGTATTATTGTTGGACGATATTAAGATTACTAAGCTCGAATTGCCTCAAGAAGTTAGTGGCTCTTTTTTGCTTAAGCATAAATATGTTGATTCCAACATAGTTAGAGAGTTATCTATTGAAGCCGTTGACGGCAAATGGGTATTACATGCAAGTAATTCCGTAGGTATTCTTAATAGTAAAAATTCATATTTAGAAGAAGTTGTTTTGGAAAACTATGCTGTTTATTCATTGCATGTTATTGAAAAGAATTTGTATTTGAAACTATACGCTTTACCTACTATTGAACCTGATTCTTCAAGAGCTTTAGTTTCAACTAATAAAATTACGATTGGTAGTTCTTCGGCTTCTTCTATTATTTATACAAAACCAGGAATTAAAGAACAAGAAGCTACTATTTATTCTGATGGTAAAGACTGGTATGTTTCACAACCTGGTCAAGGATTCTTTAGTGAAATATATTTAAATGAATTAAAGGTTAATAAGCCAACTAAATTGAATGCTGGCGATATTATTTTTGTTTCAGGTTTAAAACTAATATGGGTTAAGACTTTTATTCAAGCATGTATGCCTAAATCAATGGTAATGTTTAATGCTCATCAATTCCAAGAATATAAAGATGAAGATTATAATAGTACTGAGTATAATCCTGTATCAGAAGAAGAAACCGCTCAGGACTTATATAGTTATGATGATTATTTCTTTCATACACCTAATTTAAATCCTAAATTAGAACCAGCTGAAATAATTATAGATTCTCCTCCTCCATCAACGAAGATGGATGATAATTCTGCTTTATTATCGATAGGTACATCGCTGACGATGTTAGCTTCATCTTTTGCAACTGGTTTTAATTTAATCAACAATATTAATAATGGAGCTCCTCTATCTAGAATTATTCCAGGGGCGGTTACTTTTACGGCAATGATTCTTGGTTCTTTATTAATGCCTAGAATTGCTAAAGGTATTGCTAAAAATACGCAAAGGAAAAAAGAAATATATAGACTTACAAAATACAATGCTTATTTAGATGAAAAAGAACAAGAAATAACAACAGAGATGAATAAACAAATTCAAATATTGAATGATAATCATACAACTCTTCCGGTGATGTTAGATTTGTTTTATAAAGATCCAAAATCAGCTTGGACTAGAGAAATTATTGATGATGATTTCTTAGAAGTAAGAATTGGAACTGGAAAAAAAGAAACCCAAATTACGATTACAGCTCCGGAAGAACATTTTACTTTGGATGATGATGCTTTATTTGAAAGAATATATGGAATAGTTAATGCTTCAAGAGTACTAGAAAATGTTCCTCTTTCATTCTCTTTATTAAAGAATAGGATTTCAGCTATTATATGTGATAATAACTATAAACAAGTATTCTTGGAAACTTTATTTGCACAAATTGCTTTAATGCATAGTGCAGCTGATTTAAAGATTGTTATTTTGAATACTGATGATCGTTATTATGATTTATCTTTTACTAAGTTCTATCCTCACCTTTTTAGTCCTGATAAAACAATTAGGTATTATGGGGAAACATTAGATGAAATAAAATCTTTATCTACTTCTTTAGAAGGAATCTATAAAGAACGTATAGAAAAAACTAATGAAGGCGAAGAAAAGAAAACTCAAAAAGATATTGAAACAAGAAAATATGATTCTTATAAAAAGTTTGATACTTATTATTTAATAATTACTAATGATTATATTGCTAGTAAGTCACTTCCTATTATTGATAAGATTGTTGATGCGGATGATAATTATGGATTCTCTTTATTGATATTAGATACTGCTATTAAGAATTTACCTAATCAATGTAATTCTTTCTTAAATGTAATGAATGATAATTCTTGTATTATGGAAAGAAATCTTAATAATCAGACTAAATTTGATCCAGAGTTTTATTCTCTAGATATGAGAGATATAGGTACTAGATTGCTTAATATTCCTTTAATGGAAGTAGATGAACAATCTTCTTTACCTGGTTCTCTATCTTTCTTAGAAATGTTTGGTGTTTCTAAAATAGAACAATTAAATATAACTAATAGATGGAAGAATAATGATTCTACAATTAGTTTAGCTTCACCAATTGGTGTTCATACTAGTGGAGAGCCTTTCTATTTAGACTTACATGAAAAATCACAAGGACCTCATGGTTTAATAGCTGGTTCTACTGGTTCTGGTAAATCAGAATTCATTATTACTTTTATCTTATCAATGTGTGTTAACTATCATCCTGATGATGTTCAATTTGTTTTAATCGATTATAAAGGTGGTGGACTTGCGACTGCCTTTGAGAAAAAAGATATTAAAAAAGCAGTGCCACATATTGCTGGTACAATAACCAACTTAGATGCAGGTGAAATTAATCGTAGTTTAACTTCTATTAATAGTGAACTTAAAAGAAGACAAAAGGTATTTAATGATTCTAAGTCGATTACTGGTGAATCAACAATGGATATTTACAAATATCAAAAATTCTATCATGAAGGTTTAGTTAAAGAACCGATTTCTCACCTATTCATTATTAGTGATGAGTTCGCCGAATTAAAAGCACAACAACCGGATTTCATGAATGAACTAGTTTCTACTGCTCGTATTGGTCGTTCTTTAGGTGTTCACTTAATTTTAGCAACACAAAAACCTAGTGGTGTTGTTAATGAACAAATTTGGTCTAATACTAGATTTAGAATCTGTTTAAAAGTTGCTACTAGAAGTGATTCAATGGAGATGTTAAAAAGACCAGAAGCAGCTTCTTTAAAAGAAACTGGTCGTTTCTACTTACAAGTTGGTTATGACGAATATTTTGATATTGGTCAATCAGGTTGGTCTGGAGCTAAATATGTTCCTTCAGACAAACTTGTTAAGAAAACTGATGATGATATTACATTCATCAATAATACTGGTAAGGTTATTAAAAATGTTAATAATATTATTAAGTTAGAAACTAATAAGGAACTTGGAGATCAATTAACAAATATTGTTAAATATTTAATTGATTTAGCAGAAAAGAATCAATATGTTACTAAAAAATTATGGTTAGATAATATTCCAGAGTTTATTTATTTAAATGATGTAATTAATAAATATAATGTTCAAAGAGAAAGTTGGACTATAAATCCTGTTATTGGTGAATATGATGATCCAGAAGGACAAAGACAAGATGTCTTAAAATGGAATATTGGAGCATCAAATTCAATTATTTATGGTGCTAGTGGTATGGGTCAAGAAACTATTTTATCTACTATTGTTTATTCAACTGTAGCTACCCACTCGCCTGAGGAAATCAACTTCTATATAATCGATATGGGTGCTGAAACATTAAAAGTATTTAATAAGATGCCACATGTTGGTGAAATATGTACTTCAGAAGAAGTCGAAAAAATACAAAACTTATTGGTTATGTTAGATGAAGAATTAGATTCTAGAAAAGATTTATTTGCTGATTTTAATGGTGAATATCAAACTTATATTAAAAAATCTGGTAAGAAGTTACCTCAAATCGTTTGTATTATTAATAACTATGATGGATTCTTAGAATCATTTAGAAAAATTGGTGAATTGTTAGAACCATTCTATAGAGAATGTGCAAAGTATGGTATTTCTTTCTTAATTACTTGTTCTAGTATGAGTAGTTTAAGATTAAAGATTGCAGAATAT
>Ga0247609_10007028_pt1 | contig 10760 bp, 9 predicted proteins | sample 172DNAGHGlowgp2_FD_193487 | JGI IMG/M metagenome (GOLD analysis project Ga0247609, IMG submission 193487) | Sheep rumen microbial communities from Palmerston North, Manawatu-Wanganui, New Zealand - 1728 DNA GHGlow gp2 | ecosystem: Host-associated > Mammals > Digestive system > Stomach > Rumen ...
CGCTTATCTCTTCAGCGGTTTCTGCTTCACAAGCGGTATCAATACCCTCTGACTCGTTATAGACAGGTATTGCCTCCAAAAGAAAAACAGGCTTCTGTGCCGTTGATTCATTTGTTGCAGTTTGATTATTGCAAGCATGAGTCTTGTTTTTCCACGTCTGCGCTATTCCCACGAAAGCATACTGTACTGCCATATACATTGACCATAGGACTATTACAATCATCATGTAGATGATATAAGCAGGAACAATGCCATTGGGAAGATTTGAGTCTGCCCATTGGCAAAGTGGAATTGAAAGAAGAAGAACTGCAACTCCTGGCAGTATTCTTGTGGAGATCCATTCGAGTCGGATGGATGCCTCACGTGAAGTGATTGAAGATGGTGAATCTATTTTCATTGTCTTTATGTGTTATTGTCCGTTGTTTCAGGAAACGCGCTGCAAAGTTAAGAAGATTTTTGTACATAGCGTATGGCCTTTTCGTCTGTAGGCCAATGATTTATATTTATTTGTGAATCATACTTGAAGTGAGTATGATTTTCATACTCGACATTTTCCTCCTTTTTCGCAGTTGTTTGATTGCATGACAAAGGTATAACGAAAAATGAGAGCCAATTATGTTGGTTCTCATCTTTCCATGTGTGTGACCTTAAAATAGCATCTTTGGTTTCATTTCTGGAAGAAATAGAACCGAGAAAACTGTTTAGCCCTGTCCGACAACTTTCAACTGCGGAGTTATCTTTGGCTTCAACGTGATGCGATTGATAGACTCTCGCTTGCTTTCGTCTGCCATCGCTGCATAAATCTGAGTGGTGGAAACATTTTTGTGTCCAAGGATGTGCTGGACGGTATAAACACTAGTGCCAGCCTCGACCTGTAGCGAACCGAGTGTGTGACGGCTGCAATGATAGGTTATATGCTTGGTGATACCAGCTGCCTTTAGCCAGTTCTTCAGCGGTGTCTGGGTAAGGCTGTCGTTGAAGCCAATGAACACCTTATCGGTAGGCTTGCGGTTCTCATCATCGTCGTTGAACCCAATCAGTTCCAATGCCTCGTCACTGATGGGATTGTTCACCAGCTCTTTGGTCTTCTGCATACGTAGCGTGACGTACATGCCACCGTCACCGTAGGGCTGAATCTTGTCCCAAGTCAGCTGTTTGATGTCGCTCTTGCGAAGTCCAGTCAGACAAGAGAAGAGGAAAGCCTTTTTCAAGACCTCAGACGAGCATGGCGTATTGGCCAATCTGATAAGTTCGTCCTTGGATAAGTGCTCTTTTTCTGTCGGGATCGTGTCAATACGCTCCAAGAAGCCGTTGGGGTTCTCCATAATCTTGTGTTCCCTGTAGGCGGTATGAAGCACGGCACGGAAGGTTGACCAATAACCAGCAACGCTGTTGATGTGCAGTTTGTGTTCTGTATGGATGGTTTGCGGAGCATTTAGAAGATACTCACGGAACTTGTTGCACAGGTCTACGTTGATTTCATCGAAACGGCACTTGTCGTTACAGAAACGGGCAAAGTGCTTATAGACATGCTGCCACTTGCAGTTCTTTTTGTCAGCTTTCTGCTTAAAGTAAGCAAGAAAGTCACCTTTCATCCTTTCTCTGTCAAAGAAGTCATAGCGTTCATTTACGATGCTTTCATAGCGTCGGCATCGCAGTGCCTCGGCCTACCTGATTGGCATTGCCATCATTTATTGGGCATTCAGAAGCCTTGAACAAATCCCGTCATCCACCTCGAAGTAAGCATCAAGTGTCAGAGATTAAAAGTATTCTCAAACCTCTTTGTTCTATTATTTTTGTTGCCATGTCTTGAATCTGAATATTTTGTGAAGTGCTTCATCCCAGTTTCCTGTAAAACAAACACCTCTGTCGTCAAGATAGATATCCGCTTTCACCTTTCCCAATTCAGAACCCTTTGGCTGATAAGGATTGTAGTTGATGTAATCGAAATAGATATTATTCTTGCTTAAGAATTCCCTGAGTGCAGGTGTGTCGTTTCTCGTTGTGTAGATGATAATCATATAACCAGCTTCATGCAGTTGATGCGTCGCCTCACTGGCACCCGGGAGTACCTTGTCGAACACATCTATCCCCTGCCATCCTTTGGAGTAATCATGTATCACCCCATCGAAGTCGATACAAATAGATTTAGGCGGCGAGGAAATTGTTTTTATTTCCATCAGACCTTGAATCACATGACATCTTTTATCAGTGAGGTCGAGTAATTTTATTCCAGCATCATAAATGAGTTTTCTTTGAGAAGATGTTCTGCTCAGTTTGTCCTTGTGTATGGAACTTCCAGCAATGATAATGTCTCCCCCTGAATCAAAAGTAAACGTACAGACAGCAGCTGTTGCTGGTACGATATCCTCGAAACCTTTGATCATGACGACATCCGAAATGGCCTGCAGTCCTCTGTCTTTGTTATAGAAAGGAAAAAACTTACCTCCCTCATCATACCATCCTGTGTCAATATTGTTAACATAGTAATACACCATGGTATGAGAACCGTTATGGTTCCCGAATATTTTGAAGTCATAATTGAGGGCATCTTTGACTATTGCCATATCAGAAGTGAACTTGTATTTACCCATGCCTACAATCCTGACACGAGAGTCTCTTTCCTTCCATTCTTCTTCTGCCGAACCTTCTGAGAGGTATTCAACATAAACACGGTCTTTAGGTAACTGCTTAACCATATAAAGCACCATATTAGCAACCCGATAGGAATATCCCCCTACACGAATGACTATGTACTTCGACTTTTGGAAAACTTGCTTTATTAAATATTCATACAAGTTCTCATAATTTAGATGATGACATCGTACAAATGCTTTGCCTTCATCAAAAATTGTCAAAACCGCACCAGGCTTGTCAATATCCATAATGAAAGAGTCTATCATTTCAACGACTTCATCTGAAGGAACATAGTTCTGATTGGAAATATAGTCAAACAAGTCTACATTTCCAGAAAAAGTTGCCACTTGACAGGATTCTCGTTCACGGATACTTTTCTCCAGTAAGAATAGAATCATTTCTTCAAGGCCCTCGCGTATAAGACTTCCTACCTTCCACCTTTCAACAACCTTTTCCTCACCCCACAAATAATAATCGCGATTTTGTTTCCAATAACGGAACATGGATATAGTGGATCGTATATTACCATTTTTGTCAATTACTTTTGCATCAGGTATTCCGCCTAATTGAAGCTGACGAACCACTTCTTTCACGTCATAAGCGTTGACAGCCTTGTAAAGATTGTAGTCAACATTCCTCGCTCCTGATTTAAGAAAATCCTCAAGGGTCAAGTGCCCCATCCACCACTTGTCATCATCTTTAATGATTGGTGGCATCTTGTCCACTTTGTAAGATTTCTTAAGATCAACAATTTCTTCTGTATCCAGATGGAAACGTTCCTTCCAAAGAGCAAGCATAGCATCAACAGATTTACGCACACCATCATATTCCTCATACCTGAGCATATAATGATAGCACATCGTTAACCAATATAGAGGAATAGTTACCTCACCGAAATCTATAGGGTCTGTAATCATAGATGGCTTGAAATAGTTCATGCCTATAAGCCATTTCACCTTCTCTACGTTGTTGTGATATACAGCAACTAAAAGTTCTTCTTCGAACGACAAATAAGATGTTGTTGTCTTCTGCATATTAGTTTATTCATTAGCGTCTCGTTATAATGAGACAAGTTAATATGAATTCAAATTTCTCTAGAACAGGGACAGTGGTAAAGAATTAAGATTGTTTATAAATTGTTGATTATTAGTATGATATAAATTTAGTACCTTTGTATGTAATAATAAAAAACTCGAACACCCTGAGAAAGTGCAAAATCGAGGAAATCACAAATCAAATTGTGATGACACAAAGATACAACATTTTTCCGGAATAAACAAGAGACTACCGTTCGAGGACCTCGATTTTTATGAACATTTACGAATTACTATCGAAATGAGTGAGCTTGGAAGTATGAAACGTCTTCTTCCACTGCATAAGATGGCGGTGAACTTTGGCTTGGTAAGCAATAGAAAAGAACGCAGGCTCAAATTTTCGGTCCGTGAGGAAACCACTACCCTGTGATCGCAAAAAAACATAAGAAAATCTATTTTTATCCCAATTACGCAAATACGTTGCGTAGTCCTGTTGTACTTTTGCACGGACTAACAAGCGAAAAAACAGAAAAAGAAAGTACCACATATATAGAAACTTGAATTCCTGCTTCATTTCGGATTGACATTGAAGAGCCAAACCATTCCGTCGAAACTCTGGTTATGGACAGAGCCGTCTTTCTTCTCCAAGACGTTCGCAAATGTTGAATCCCTGCATGACGCCATCAACATCATGCAGACAAAAACAAGAAGATATGGAAAGAATCATTTTCAATTACGACGAGTGGTTGAGCGGACACGCCAGCCGCAAGACCATGATGGAAAAACTGGAGCGCAGTTTGGTCCCTTTTGAGATTTTCGAGGCTATTGGGTTGGTGAACGACAAACAGCCACGAAGCGGTGAGGTCAACATCGGGGAGAACTCCTACCACTACGACATCAGTTATGACTACAATTGCATCGGACATGATGTGTACGATGCCGCACTGACTGCTACACAGGTGAACGACAAGTGGACGAACCTGCTCATGGGCTACAACAAGTTCAAGGTTGTGATGAATCACCAGAACATCAAAACCATCTACCCCGACCATGAGGACTACTTCCAGCAAGTGATTGACATGTTCGAACAGGACGACTACGCCGGACTGTATGCCAACAGGTCGGCGTATATCAACAATCTGTTGGCTCGATACATCCTGCTCAGACTCATGGAGGTGCATCGACCAGACTTGCAACCGCTTGTCAGTATCCGCACCAAAGAGGACGGCAACATCTCTGTCCTCGGAGCCGATGCCAATCGCAACGAATGGCTGATGTATGCCTTCAGCAAAAGGGAGGCCTTGGATTGCGCACGAAGAATGGACGGCAACTGCAAGAACCTAACTGTGATCTACTTCTTCAACCAAGACTTCGAGAAAGACGGTAACACGGTGGGGTATGACTCTGGTTGCACACGTGTCGTCTCTGCAAGGACTTGGATGATGAGCCTGCCTATGGAGACGATGGAGAGACGACTCGCGGAGAAGCGTATGCTCACCCTTGTGAGCCTCCTCTACAACGAACACCTCGATTGGCATTTCGACAGAATAGAGCGTGTGGCAGTCAATCCGCCATTCTATGGCACTCATGTAAAAAAACAAAAGAAAGCGAAAAAAGAGAAAAAGAACAAAAACAATGTCCGACAAGGACTGCCTTGGTATCAGAAAATCACACGCACGCTACTTGAAGACGCGCTCAATGTGCTGGCTGACGAACCGAAGACGCATGCAGACATCTTCCATTTCCTCTGTGCCGCCAATATGGTGAACGCGTACATCAATTACTGCAATCACAGCGTCAACTTCACCACGAAACAGGTCAACAGAATGTTCCAAGCCAAACAGCAGATTTTCAAATGTCTGGTCAGGCTCGCAGAAGAGCACAACCCTAATGTGACCATCGCGGTCAACTCCTTTCCCGCCATACTTGTCAACATGAAGGTGGAGAAACACGATTTCCAAATCAGTTTCAGGGGCATGACCCGAGAAGTCCTGGAACGCATCGTCAGCACTGGCGTCAGCCTGAACGGCTACTTCAAGGGACATTACTTACAGCCTATCGCCACAGCCCTCTATCAGTACTCATACCTGATGAGATGGCGAGGGTTGAACACTACAATGTGATGATTATATTTTCGGAGGGTGTGTCAATAAAGATGAATTGCATTTCGCACGGAAATCTTATAAATCCATTCATAATCTTACAATGCTGTAAATCAATGCTCGAATGTTGAATTTGGATGATTTGTACGATTTCTCGTCCAAGGACGACAAAATTCAATTTTGACACACCCACTTTTATTCGCTTACTTGAACTATGCAGAGCGTGAGCAATTTATCTAAGCTTGCTTAGATTGCCGAGTCACGCCAAATGAAGACAAAGTCAACGTGAGGGTTGAAGACGAAGTCAACAACCCGATTAAGCAAGAGCAGAGACAAGTTATTATTTTATTTATCACCATATTTTTGTTTTTGTCAAAATCGTTGTGTAATTTTACAATAAAATTGAATTGTTGAATTAAATATAGGAGAAGGAGCAGAACCTCTGTATTAATAGATATTACCTATATGGAAACATTCTATCACGGTACGTCAGTGCTTTTCAACAAGTTCGACATTGCCCATGCCCTCGAAGGCGACGGCAAGGTCAAGTTTGGTTTTGGAATCTATGTCACGGAGGCATATACCTCTGCAGCACACTATGCCTACAACAAGAAACGTCCAGAGAACAAAGACTACTATGTCTATACCCTTGAGATTCCCGATATGACGGAAGACAATTACCTGTTTTCTGTCCGCTCAGTACATCCTTACTATTATCGAGCGTACCGAGAAAGCTCTTGGTGAGCATATTCCCGATGAAGCCCGACAAGTAGGGAAGTTCTTCCGCAAATACGTCGGTAACCGCCTTATAGGGAAAGAAGGAACAGTAAAGAAACTCATTGGCAGCGCTGACCTTGATGCAGAGAAAGCAGCTGCAAAGTTTTTCAGCGAGATAGGTCTAGAGTATTTCGCCTGGCCACAAGCCCAGTCAAAGCCAGATGGACTCACCAACCGTGTTGTACTCAACATCGACAAAATTTGTATTGTCCGCATCGACAAGGTAGAACTCGACCCCAAGAAGTTTCAACTCATCGAGGGCTCTGAGAAAGAAATCCCATTAGACAATCTTTAACCACATATCACTCATGAGTTTCTATAGCATATCCGATTTTATTCGTGAGAACTACCCGGAATACTGGGGTCTGCAATCATATCCCGCAAACAACTGTGTCAGGATTCATAAGATAGACGAGGAATGGGGCATCTTCAGCAACTTTGCCCATACACCAATCGTTGTAGATGGTATTACCTTCGACACTAGCGAACGCCTTTTCCAGTTGATGAAATTCTTGGATGAGGAGGCAGTAAAAGCCATTTACTATAAAAAAGGCAATCCCAAAATGACCGCCAAACATTGGGAAAAGACTCTTCGACGTGAAGACTGGGATAAAATGATTATTGATGCAATGAAATTCTGTCTGACGCAGAAGTACGAACAAAGTGAGGAGTTTCGTTGGGAACTAGAACGTTCGAAGAGCAAATTCATCGTTGAGGATCAATCTGGCTTTTCGAAGAAAAATCCTGATGCATGGGGCGTGAAGCTGCATGGCGACGCCTTCGTTGGTCCTAATCTTCTTGGCCGCCTCCTTATGGAACTCCGAGATAACGGTAAGTTGGAATACAAACTTCCTGATGATGCCTTTACATTCCTTCAGGAATTGCGACCTCCTTTTCCAACTCAACGAAGCGATTGTAGGACACCAGATGCGGGAACAGGTGGAGGTGGCGGTGATGACCATACACATGCTCCAGATAGAAGTGCTTCATGCAATGGAATCCAGAATTGTGGAATAGATTCATGATGCCTATGACTTCTGCCTACGACAGCGTATCGTCCAGTGGTACTTACGCCTTTTTGTCTCTTTGAGAGTGTCTTTTTCTATCATTGCATCAAAAAACTTGCAAAAAAACATTTTCCCCACAGAAAAAATCTATAACTTTGTATTCGGGAAACATTAGTGATACTTTTTGGTGATTATTGTTGTTTGTTCACTACAAAGTTATTAAATATTATTATTAATTTATTAATAATCAATAAATTATATAATTTTAAAATTCATCAAACTCACGTTAATAATTATGTTTTATTTAAATAGAAAGAAAAAAGCTATTGAAGCCCTAAAAGACGCTGAGACAACCTATAAGAATATAGGAACTCTTGCAAACCACAAGGCGATAGAGTTATATAGTCTTAGAAAGGGCTGCTCTGTTGCTATTAATAACGTCGAAGCTTATTTGACTCTTTTAGCCAATTCCCCTCAAAACTATAAAAAAGAAGTGGCTTCTGTTCAAGTCAGCATTAAAGATTTTAATGAGGCAGTCAAAATAGAGAAAGAGTATTCTTCTGGACAACCAATTGAAGCAGGTGTTAGCGGTGCTGGTCTCATGGGCGGTTCTGCTATTGCAGCTTTAGGACCTACCGCAGCAATGACTATTGCAACCACATTTGGTACAGCTTCTACTGGGACTGCTATAGCGTCTTTGTCTGGAGCCGCAGCAACAAATGCTGCATTAGCTTGGTTAGGCGGTGGTGCTATGGCTATTGGCGGTGGTGGAATGGCTGCAGGTCAAGCTTTCCTTGCATTAGCTGGTCCTATTGGATGGGGAATAGCAGGTGTTTTTGGTGTCGGTGGAGGCATACTTGCCATTAGAAAAAACAAAAAAGCTGCGGAAGAAGCTGAACAAGCTTTGTACAAAGTAAAGCCAATGATTGCTGATTTAGAGCGTAAACTACAAGAACTTCGTAATCTTTATACAGAAACAGACAAACTTCTTCCAGCAATTGATATAAAATCAGTATGTAAGGATTTTCCTAAAAACTACTATGAATTTACTGATGATCAAAAATTAAGATTAGGTGCATTGATCAATTCTACGAAAGCGATGGGTGTTCTTATCAATAAACGAATATCATAATAATATGAGTCAGATTGAAAGTTTAAATATTCAATATATACCAGATTTCGATCTTAATTCTTCCTACGAAGATATAGACGAATTCCAGAAAGAATTATCCACAGAAGAAGAGGATATTCTACAAGAAATACTTACCTTGGAAAAAAATGCTAAGGTAAGTACAAATTTCATGTCAGATTTGTTGGAGGCTGTCAAAAAGGGATCTTTAGATTATATTGATTCAATGACAGACACAACTGATTCCATTTCGTCATTAAAAAGATCTGACTCCGTTCGTCAATGGGACGATACAGAAATAGAACCAATAAACACCTCGGCTGATAAGTCAGAAGCTGATGCCTTCAAGCCTAGAACTATGGAAGAGGCAAACCAATCAGCACTGAGAAACACATCAACAGATGCGACCAAAGGGATGTCTGAATCAGGGAAAAAACTTTTTGCAAAGTATGAAGAAGCATATAACCAGCGCACAAAGAGTCTTAACCAGGTATCAAAAGATGGCAACACTATCAACAGAAGCGATGTAAAGACAAACTTAGATACATTGTCAGGTTTGAGAGGATATAGAATAGGTCCCGTCGTCGCCATGCCAACTGCAGAACAAGCCAAAGAAGGCTATAATCAATATCTTAGCGAAAATGGTGGTACTGGGAAAACTCCATCTTCTTGGCTTTACGATCAAAACATGAAACAATTTGATACTGAGCTTGCCAAACAACTTGGTTTTAGCTCTGCTAGTGAAGCAAAAAAATGGAGACAGCAGAACAAACTAACCGTTCATGAAGGCCCTGATGGGATGTTCATGGTACCAAGTGATGTTCATTCTGCAGCTCGCCATGATGGTTATCGTAGTATGATGTCCAAATACATGAAAGGTGAAATTTCTGAAGAGGAAATGAAGTCATATGTTCGGGCGGAAAAGGTAGCTTATGCCAAACATGAAGTAAAGGAACGTGGAACACGCATGATTAAAGGTATTGGTTTGTCTGCAATAAAGGATGTTATGAAATGTACTATTGTAGTCATGACGAAGGAAACCATAAACGAATTCAAGCAAAAGTCAGAAGAAAAATTCGTTGAACGCATGATGCGTGTTATTAAGCAGAGTTGGCAGCATGTCAAAAACAAATGCAAAGAAATCATAAGTAACCTCTGGAAAAATATAAAAGGCTCCATTCTAAGTGAGTTACTAACAGCCTTAAATGATTTCTTCTTTAAGACATTTAAGAATATATTTAAGGTAATCCGGCAAATGTGGTCTTCAATTAAAAACGCAATAAAGATCATTTGTAGTGATAAATATACGGCTTCAGAGAAAGTATTTGAAGTGGCTAAAGTCATGACTGCAGGTTTGGTTGGTGTTATTGGATTCTCCTTAAATGAATTGATTGAAAAAGGATTGATGTCGTTAGGAATTCCTTTTGCATCATTTATTGCAGAATGTTTATCTGGCTTATTCTCTGGAATCATGTCAGCAGTTGTTCTTATGCTTTTCGATAATGTTAAGAAGTATTTCAAAGCAAAATCAGATGAAATTCGTTTGTTGCAATTACGTTCACATCGCTTATGTCTAGAAATTGGTCAGGTAACTTTAGATTCTTTGAAGTTCTACAAAAAACTTGACGAACATATCGGCTTAGCTTTAAGTCCTGTGACAACAACAAGATTAGATGGAAGTATAAAAACATGTGAGGATTTACAAATTCCCTCATCTGACATCTGTCGTTCTACAAAAGATGTTGATGCAATAATAAACATGTTCAAGAAGTAGAATGAAAAAGCACATATCATCAATTGGTTTCAAAATGTTTTAAAATGTCATATCCATGAAACATTTTTGCATATAACATTGCATGGGCATACGGAAAATTGGCCAAAAAGCGCCTTTTGGTCTGCATATAATTACAAATTCTGCATATTTAACTTCATTTTAACATTTACTAAGAAACGGCGAATTCAACAAGCAAGTGCAAATTTACAACAAGTAATTGCAAAACTCATCAATTGGAGTTGAGAAATAGAGTTTCTTTCTTGGCCTTGAATTGATTTTCGCTGCAATGTCTTGAATATC
>Ga0247609_10007029_pt1 | contig 10759 bp, 1 predicted proteins | sample 172DNAGHGlowgp2_FD_193487 | JGI IMG/M metagenome (GOLD analysis project Ga0247609, IMG submission 193487) | Sheep rumen microbial communities from Palmerston North, Manawatu-Wanganui, New Zealand - 1728 DNA GHGlow gp2 | ecosystem: Host-associated > Mammals > Digestive system > Stomach > Rumen ...
TGCGCCAATAATACTCTTCTGACCTGTAATTACATCCTTAATACCTTTTAAGGTTGCTTTTCCTGTGCCTTCTCCAACGCCCTTAGTTACCGCACGACCAACTGCTTTTCCAGCCAAATCATCCGCACTTTCTAAACCGGCTTTTAAAACGCCACCAGAGATTTTTTCTGCCCCTTCTTTAACAGCATTTGTACCTGCTTTTTCAAGGGCTTCTCCAGCTACGAACATGCCATCTGCCATGCCTTCTCTAACAGCTTTTTCGAGAGCTTCTTTACCGCCACTTTCAAGTAATTTAGCGCCTTGATTATCTACAATTTCTTGTCCGAATTTATATGCAGACTTACGTAAAGCATCTTTTCCAAGTTCCATTGATTCTTTTCTAGCAGCAGCAGCCGCAGCTTTTGCTGCAACTTCATCGCCAGTACTCTTCATAACTTTTTCAAATGCTTTAGTTGCCGCATCGTCAGCATTTTTAGTTATATACTGCAGACCGCCCGCGCTTTCAAATTCTTCCATTACGCCTTTAACGGATTTTTTAATAACTCCTTGAGACATAATCGCATTTTCAGTTGCGCTAGCAATGCCTTTTCTGCCAAGCTTCGTGCCAGAAAATCTTGATGCAGTTTTCATACCACTTGCAACTTTACCTTTGTACCACTTCTCTTGAATTTTACTCCAGAGTGTACCACCAACCGCATTTTTTTCAGATAACTCAAATGCTTTAGTTGCAAATTCTGTGTTGCGTTGCATATTAGCAAGGCCTTTTGAAAGTGATTTAGTAAGAAGAGGGTTTGTGATACGGTTAGTGATCAAACCTCCTAAAGATCCACCGCCAGCAATCCTAAGTCCAGCGCCAATAGCATCTGCGACTGCATTGTCATTAAGAATTGGAGTGCCATCTGCACCAGTTCTTGCTCCTGTGTGATCAGTAAAACCAAATGCATCAGTAACTTTTGTACCAAGCTTTTTGGCTTGATCCCATATCCAGGATCCTGCACCTTTAAGTTTATCAATAATCCACGCTCCAGCTTTAGCTAAAACAGAATTAGCACCATTAGCCAAAACGTCTGTAAGACCTAATAATGTAAGTAAATTAGCAAGAAATGCGGGATTTAAAAATGCAGATGCGAGTGAGCCCAATATGGTATCAAAGAAACTCTTAGTTTTTTCTTTTGCACCCTCTACAACTCCCACAACTTTATCCGAAAGTTTTTCTTTATGGCTTAATCCACCGCGTAGACTTTTAATTACTGCGTTTTCGGCTTCTTTCTTGGCCTTTTCTTCTTTTCTCTTTTCCTCTTCTTTTCTTCTTTTATCATCTTCGATAAGAACCGAATTCATTGCAAATCCAACAGAATTACCAAATAATTCAGTGAGATTGGATTCATGCTGACTTATTCCGCTAGCTTTGGCGTCCTTATCAATCTTTTCAGATGCATCTCCACCAAGAGCATCTAAATCGGGTTCGTTAATATCGGCTGCATCATTTTTAGATGATGATGTCGTTGGGCCGCCACCAGTACCAGAAGCATTTGCAGTTTTTTCAGTAGTATTTGCTTTTTCTGTATCATTCGAAAAATTAATACCATATTCTGCCGCATATTCAGGATGATTTTTCCAATATGCTTCAACTTCCGAGTTTCTGCTTTTTGTCGGAAGACTAAGCTTTTTCATTCTATAACGGAATTGAGATTCCGTCATTTTCATTTTTTCAGCCGCTTTTTTAATCGGCGTGCCTTTCAAATATTCATGATAAGCATTCATAAATGCTTTATCCGAATAATTTCCCATAGTTGCTTCAACTTCTGCAGCACCTACAATTGGAATACCACCAGTTTCAGAATTGCCCTCAGGACCTATAAAATTGGCAGTCTTTACGTTGGATGTCGTTGTACCAGCATTTTCGGTCTCAATACCCATCCCACGTAAACCAGTTTTTACTACGTCTGTAAGATTTTGAACACCATCACTTACATTCGATAATCCATCAACGATTGCGCTTCCTGTTTTATCGATAGCTTTACCGATTGGTCCGGTTGAACGTCCCAGCAGTTTATCAACGGCTTCCTTACCACCCTTCATATACTCATCACGATGATAAATGAAGTCCATAATAGAATCATGGTCGCCAGACATTAATTCTTTATACTGCTCATCTGTTAAACCAGACATCTTATTTAAACTAAATCTCTTACCAAATTTTTGCTTATGAAGCTTTGTAATATCCAGCTTAAAATCTTTAAGTTGTTTTTCTGTAAGATTCTTAGTTCCTTCGCCGCCAAGAATTTGAGCCCATTTTTGTGTTACTTTCTTCTGAGCTTTATCTTTACGCCTATCAAAATGGGATTTTTCGCGTTCTTTTTTGATCTTCTTTTCTTTACGATAATCAAACGCCCAACCTTTATCTTTGGATTCCATATAGGCTTCAATCCAATTATTAAATACTTCATCATCTTCATTACCATCGATAATGTTGCGGAGTCTCTTACCTAAAGATTTTTCTCCAACGCCGACGTTTTCATATCTATAAATCGGATTTCCATTTTCATCAACTTCACCTGTTTCAACTTTTTTACCACCTATAACATTTTCACCATTAAGATAAGCTCTATACATTTTCATTGTATCTAATGTACGCTTAGGTGCGGTAATCAGGTTAAACATTTTAAGTGGAGCTGTAAGCATCTTACCAGTAATTTTGGCAGCACCGAATGTTACATTCTTAAGGATACCACCAAGAGGTTTAAGAAGTTTTGTATAAACGAATGTGGTGATAGGTTTAAACAATTGCTCGAGTAAAGCAAAAACGCCGTCTTTGATTTTTTCAAACAGCTCTTCAATTTTATCTTTTATAGTATCAGCTAAATCTCTTAAAGGATCAAGGGCTTTTTCAGCTGCAAGTGCAACATCAACTTTCCAGAAGTATGCGATACCTTCCGCTGCCTCATCAACAACACCTTTCATGTCATCGAGAATTGTAGCATTGAGCAGATTATAGGTTCTTTGGAATAAACCGTCGGAAATTCTATTTCCTTCTTCATCTTTTTCGCCAAAAAGCCATTTCTTAAATCTATCATTATGAGATAAAATACCAATACCAAGACCAGCAATAGCACCACCAATAGGACCGCCAGGTGTTAATGCTGCACCAAGATAACCCATCTGATGAATTACACCACCAGCTACGCCACCAAGGATTGCACCTTTTGCTCCTGATATAATGCTATCTTTATTCTTATTGAAAAATCCTCCAACTTTGTTGGCAAGACCAGATATCATACCGCCTCTGTATTCGCCGGATTCATCATCCTTCTCACCAAATAACATTTTACGGAATTTTTCATTATGCCATATCATAGATGCACCCATACCAACAATAGCGCCACCTAATGGGCCACCTGGTAAAAGAGTCTGCATCAAAAATCCTAAAGGACCTGGGAGAGCAAAATTTGGAAGGAATAAACCTTTTAATCCGCCAAGAACGGCTCCGCCAACGGCATGAGGAAGAGATTTCTTTATACTTGCATACATCTCTTTGGATAATAATCCTCCCGCTCTTGTTCCGTCTTCATCTTTCGGTCCAAAAAGAAAATCTTTAAATTTTTCACTACGTGAAAGAATACCGATCGCACCACCAACAATAGCGCCACCTAATGGGAATGCAGGAAGAAACATCGAACCCAATAATCCCAAATGACCTCCTGTTGATGCCGCTGCAACGCCACCTAATATTGCTCCAGCGCCAGCTCCAACCACTTTTTCTTTTAAAGGAGTTTTATATGCTTCCCGAAGCTCCTCTATCATGTCATCGCCGAATTTATTATTTTTAAGAACTTCTTCATTATAATCTCCATAAAGAAGAGTATTGATTCGTTCTCCAATATAATTAAGTCCAATTCCAGCTTCTGACCAGAGAGTCTGTCTAGCGTCACGTGTTCTATTCAAAAGACGCTCTTTACGTGCCTGCTCAGCTTCTACTTCAGATTCTACCATATTATAGTCTTCATTATCCTGAAGTCTTTCAGCTTCATCTTCTGCACGCTTTTTCGCAGTTCGTGCTTCGTTATTTGAAAGATTTTGAATAACTTCGGCGGATGCCTTACCATCTCTATCAATGTAAAGAGCTTCCGATGTACTACCGTTATCAACGGCTTTTTCTTCATTTTCTAACGAATCACGATATTGCTGTTTCTTTTCTTTACGTTCAGTCATCCAATCGGAAACTGCTCCGAAAGTCTTCTTAAATGTTTCATTATTTTTATAGTCTTCTCCAAAAAGATGCTGCATTGTAAAATCATAAGCCTTTGAAGCACCTTCTTTTAGACTATGACCTATACTATTATCATCATCTTCGAAAGTTTCTCCTGCACGATTAGTATAACCTTTACCAGTAAAGATATATTTAATATAATCTCCTGTATCCGCTAAATCATTCGCGAGGTCAGAAAACATACCATTTTTGTATATACCATTACTATCGGGTGTACCAAGTAATGATGTCTTTAAATCTTGTGCAAATTGAGAATCTGTAAACTTTCTAAGAATACCATTAGAGCCAAAGATTTGCTCATATGCAGGATTTAAGAATGACTCAAAAAGACCTATTACAAGTCCTTTATTCGAGTTTACAACATCTTGAAGACTTGCTGCTTCATCATCAAACTGTGATTCGCCCAAGTATCCAAGCATGGTACCATGATTGCCTGTTTTCCCATGCCCTTCAGAGTCATCATCCATTTCAGCTGCACTTTCGCCAGATTGCGATTTTTTATTTTTACGAGATCGTATTTCTCTCTGAATCGCTTTTCTGAAACTATCTGCAGACTTATAATTATATTTTTTAGCTCCATTAATGTATAATTCTTCTGCATCTTTTAAAGGTATAAGTTTTCCATCTTTACCTTTAAACTGATCCATATACTCTTTATAGAGATCATCACCTTTTCTTCGTTTTTGAGCAGCTCCGCCTCCAACACCAGAAGAAGATTGAGTTATTTCAGGAGTTTCAGTATCGTTTTCAGGCATTTCTGCACTATTGGATTGATTCTTTTTACCAGAAATACGCCCCGATTTAAAACTTTCATATTCTTTATCCAGAGCGGCTTGTCGTTCATCCATTTTGGCGTTCGCCTTTGAAATTTTAGCTGATGATGTTTTTGCTTTTTCTTTGTCAATAACATCAAGAACACTCTCACCGTATAACTCAGTATACATACCATGAATATATTCTTCGCTTGGCTGCTGAAGTCCGTATACACTTTCAAAATGATCAACCAATAATTTCACATATTCTTTTTTATTTGAGGTCGTGCCACCTTTTACTGGTATTTTAATCTTTTTACCATAAGCTTTTACAAAAGCCGCAGTACCATTCTTTTTAGCAAGTGCATTGATCTCATAATTTGACTTTTTCTTCTTCTTTCTTGGATCATTTTCCTTTTTAAGAATCTCTTCCCTAGCTTCATTAATAAATCTTTCACGATAATAATTTGAAATTTCTTTACCGTATGAAAGCACTAAAGAAGAATATGCTTCATAATAAATTTTCGCACCAAAATCCAAAATTTGTGTTTTTGTCGGTTTAGCGGATGCGCTACGAGACCCTCTAAGAGAGTAATACTCTTCTTTATGATTTTGAAATGCTTTTCGAATTATATCATCCGAGTCGATTTCCATTCCGGGAGGGAGGAACATTTTATATGCATTTTCATCATAAATATCCACCCCTTTTGCTTCGTCAATGTTTGTCATAACTTGAAGAATTTTTTCGAAAGCGTCATCCTTTATTTCACCTTTTTGATGGGTAATTCCACTCTTAGTGGTACGATTTGTCATATAAATCCATGCTGATGCATTTCCAGATTCTTCAGCTAATCGTTGTGCTATTATCTGAGCGGCTGTTTTCTGGTCAGCTCTCAGATTTTGCTGAGTATTGGAATCTAGCATTTTCTGTGCTTCTTCTAAAGCTTTTGTATATGCTTTAGAAGCCGCTTTTTGTGCTTTAACTTTATCGCCGGTTTCTGAAAAAATCTCGTCGTAAACTTTCTTCGATTCATTTTTTGCTTTGCTGGTATCTAATCCAGAATGTTGCTTCTGCCTTTTCATCTGCAATTTCTGTAAAATAGTTGCATAATCTTTAGAATGACGTGCGATTCTTGCATCAGTAACATCTGTTCCAATTTTTGCATCCCCTCTAAAGCTATCAATAACTTCATGATTGGCAAAAAGCTTTATATATTCATTTATTAATTCAGGAGTCGCATATTCAGCTCCCCACTCTTTTTTAACACGTGACTGAATATCGTCAAATTTTAAATCTCCACGTTCATATGCGTCGTAAAGTTCCTGAAAACCACCTTCATTAAGCATAACGTAAAGATTATAATCTGCCAATATTTCATCTGGTGTATGATCAGCCGCAAATTTTCGAGTATACGGTGTTGATCTACTAGCCTTATTTTGTGCTATAAGTTCAGCATAATTTCCAAGAGCAGCACCGCCACCTATTACAGAATATAATTGTGAGCCCATTAAACGTACATTTTGTGAAACAGATGGGTCGATTGAAATTAAACCACCCAGCTTGTCACGTAATCCACGAGCCTTTCCGGAAACTTTGCCTTTAAGTTTAGCAATTCCGCCAGCTTTCTCATATTCCTTTTCACGCTTTCTTGCTAAATAATCTGAGCCATAATTATCTAAACCCTCATATGCATCAAGCATAGGTGTAGCCATAAACTGACTCCATAAATCGTCTAAATCTGATTGACGTAAGTAACGATTTGATCCATTGGCCTGATCCGTAAAAAACTTATTAAACGTTTTAATTGCCTGGAATTGATTATTATCCAAGATTCTTTGATCTATGTTATAATGATCTTGGTAACCTGCTTTTCTTGTATCCTTTGGTGCAATAGCCCTAAGAAAATCTATCAATTCTTGCTGATCAATTTTAGATTTTCCAGTTTCTTCATTAATTTTTGAAACTGCATCAAGAACCTTTTGATTGTCCCAGGATAAGCCCATTTGACTTGCCTGAAAACTAAGTTGCATAAATGTATTCAGGAATTTTGAAGCTTCCTTTTCATTATATCCATTTTTTAATGCAAAATTTCCAATTTCGGCTCTTGCATCTTCCATGGCATCTTCATACATTTTCTGCATATCTTTCATCAAACGTTCCTGCATTTCATCTGCAGATTCAATCTTACCAGTCTTATAATTCACATATTGACGTGAACCTTCGTCTGGTGTCATAATTCCTTGACTTTTGTTTGTATACTCTGGGAGTGTACGAGTATTAAATTCGATTTGCGATAAAAAGTCTGGAATTATTTCCGTTATAGCTCGTTGTGTATCGCCATTAAATTCCATAGCACCTCTATTCAAATTACGAATAGATGCCATATCTTTCTTTAATCGTGTATCCGATTTAATATCAATTCCCAATAATTCTGTCACTAACTGAACTCCGAAATTATCGGTGTTATTAAGCATAGCTTTACCAACTGCCTGAGGAAGCATTTGATCGACTGCTCCCATAGCTTCTCTAAGATCTTTAGGAACTAAATTTTTTAATCCTCCGGCTACCGCAGATCTAATAATAGATTGAACCATTGCCTTTGGATCTTCCAAATTTATAGCTGGGAGAAATCCCGAAACAAGATCTTTTGCTCCTTCTATGAGCTCATCTTTCTTTTCTTCTATAGTAGATGCTAATGTGTCAAAAGACGCATACTGACCAAATAAAGAACCGATTAATGACTCCTCTTCCATTTTAAAGAAATCATCGAATATACTTCCTGTTTTTGGTGTATTCTCTTTCTTGGTTTTATAAGATTCATTAATCAATTCAAATGTTTCTGCCGCCTTATCCATAAACTTAAGGGTAGCTTGATTGGTCTGACTAACATTGCTATTATAGAATTCCAGCAAACTTTGAACGTTATTATTGATATTCTCAATAAAACTAGTTTGCCTTGTCATGTTAGCATTTAATAAATTAAATCCGCTTAATGTGGCAGAAGTAATTTTTGTTGCGGACGCATCAATTGCGTTAAGGTTTGCTAAAGTCATAGACTTAGCAAGTGCAGTGTTACTCATGATAGTAGCACTTGTAGACGCTTCCATCATATCTGCTTGAGCCATCGTAGCTGCAGATGCACCCTCTTCGCCATCGCCATATTCATCAAGATCCATATCAAATGAAAATTCGCCATCGTCGTCAAGACTAAACATTCCTCCTCCGGATTGTCTATAACCGAAGTTGCCAGATTTAATGTCGTCTATACCGGCTTTCATTATACTATTGGCCTTTTTAACGGCTTGACTCTTGCCAAGATTTGCCATAAGCTTTTTATTCTTGGTTTGCTCTTTAAGATTTTTACCAAATTCAATGGTAGATTCCGCCGCTGACCTAACCACAGAGCCAGCAGCAGATGTAACTTTGTAGATGTTCGTTTCAGCAACCATTTCATGGGCTATACCAGCAATAGAAGATACTGATGTCGCAACCCACTTCTTGGCTCCTGAAGGTACTGACGTTCTTTTCGCCATATTTTATTTCACATCCTTTCATTTTAAATTACGGTTTTGTTGAGCTACATACAGTCTTACGAGGTGAATTTTTTCGAAAGAAAACCGAGTTACAGTACGTCTACTGTAACTCTTTTATCATCACAATTGATATCATCTTGTAATGATGTTACCTCTCTAGAATTAAGAAGAAAAATAAATCTGATACGCATTTCTTACTTCAAACTTTCGATTCAGTCTATATATTAATAATGGAAATTCGGAAAGAAAAATACACGTATATCAGCACAACTTTCTTAGAGAAAATATGTTGAAACTCATTTAAGTGTTTCATTTCCCAAAGCATAGTTCAATGCATCATTACTTGTAAAGCGTTATCCCGTCAATCCATAATCATAATATTTTTGACAACCGATCATAATATTTCGTAATAAAAAAATATCATATTATTTCTTCAAACTAGACCATAGTAACATAAATCTTATGGGATTTCTAGTGTATCAGAAATAGCCATCGCCCATAAAAATTATTTAAGGGAGAGGACTAATACCATTAATCCCATCACACATCTTTGCTACTCCCTCGATGGTTAACCTAGTGTTTTTATTAATAAAAAAAGATACCCGGACGCAAAAACGTCCGGGCTTATATATATTAAAAGAAGCTAGGGGCTACGAGGTGTGATTAGCCTTTCTTCTTCTTGCACCACTTAGGTGTCTTATTTTTTACCTTTATTATATCATGCTTCTCTGTAACAGAGAATTTGCCGTTGGGCTTAAGAGTTTTCTTGCCCGTAACGGGATCGTCAACGACTGACTTGCTTGCCACTTTCTTCTCAGGAACTTCATCGATGAAGATAGATGTCTGCGCTGCCGCTGTTGATGTCACAGGGAACTTTTTACTTCTGCCAGCTTTCATATACTCAATGTCTGTGCAATCCACGACGTCAAGAGTTGCTTTTGCGAAATCCTTGGAAAACTCGATCTTGCTTGCCGCTTCTGTCGCATCATCCTTGTCCATACCAAGTTTTCGGAATGATGAAACAAGAGAGTCGCGAATTTCTTTGCCGGGCTTAACGGACTTTGTCTTATTAGGATCCGAACTGCTTTCAACCGTCACGAAATCGTAATCTGAATCATTGAGCAGTGACTGCGCCAACAGTTCTCTGTCTTTATTAGATGATATACGTACAAGTTTGCCATTTTTGTGTGCAGCATCATAAACTGCTTTTTTAGCTTCTGCGAAATTCATTTTTGATTTCCTCCTTTAAAAATTATTTAAAATAAAGTAGACTAATTATTTTTATAATACGCTAGATAATAATTATCTAGCGTATTTTTGTCAAATCTTTACATCTACGATGTCTTTATTAGACGAGACCGTCTTAATAACTTTATCGTTTATTGCCGATTTTCTTGCCGAACTAACTTCTTCGTAGTTATCATCCTCATGAAGACTTTCCAAATACTTCTTTATAGGATAATTGGGATCGCCAAGTGGTTCTGCCGGCGACTCAAAATCTACGGAGGGAACTTCTTCTTCAGCAGTTTTATCAGCTGGATTTTCAACTTGCTGCTGATCCTGACGCTGTTTTGCCATATAATGGTTAAGTGAACCAGCTGTATTATAAGCACCTTCATGATAAATACCTTCATTCGGCTTATTCATATTCGGAGGATTCACTTCGACCATTTGTCTTGGTGTGCCATAATATTCATAAGGATTAAAATCGCCGTCATTAAAATCCGATGTCCTCATGTCTCTTCTTGGCGAATACCAATTATACATTGGCGGAGCCTGATAAGGCGAATATGGTGGATAACCAGGATAAGAGGGCTCGGGACGATAACTTGATTCTGAACGAGAATACTGCGGTACATTTCTGATATATGGATCACGTCCATACTTTATTAATAATTCCGGAGGTATTGTGGAATTCTCATCGTAAACACCAAACGGATTATCATATGATGAACCATCGTCATAAAAATCATCGTCACCGTAAAAGCCGCCGAAACCACCAACGGAATTTCTAAGATGTGCAAAGATATCATCCATAGAATATCCACCCTTAATACCAGCCGCTTCTTTTATGTGCTTTACGAATTTTCTGACCAGTTTTTCATTCTTATTGAACTTCTTTCCGATCTTATCTCCGCGTTCTCTCTTTCCAGATTTGTAAGCTTTTCGGCCGTCCTTCTTCATATCCAAAAGAGCTTCATAT
>Ga0247609_10007031_pt1 | contig 10757 bp, 2 predicted proteins | sample 172DNAGHGlowgp2_FD_193487 | JGI IMG/M metagenome (GOLD analysis project Ga0247609, IMG submission 193487) | Sheep rumen microbial communities from Palmerston North, Manawatu-Wanganui, New Zealand - 1728 DNA GHGlow gp2 | ecosystem: Host-associated > Mammals > Digestive system > Stomach > Rumen ...
CCCCATAAATATATATTAAAAAAATAAAATTTTATTTAATAATTTATTTAATAATTTTTAATTCGTTAGAAAAATAAATAAATTAATTAAATAAAAAAATAATATTAATTTAAAAAATACATCTTTTTTGTATACAAAATATTTTAATCAAAAACTTCAAAAAAAAAAATTTAACTTAATAGTTTGAACCAATTAAAATTTTTTAAGATTTATTTAATTTTTTTTATTTATGAAGTAGGAACATCAACATTTTGAACATATTGACCATAGACATTACCAGCAGGGTAATAATTGCAACAAACAAAATAACTTGGATCAAATCCTAACCATACTCCTTTGGCAACAGCACATCCAATTCTTTCTGATGATTTCCATACTAATTGAGTAAAATGACCAACCGTTTTACCATTTTTTGATTGTCCAGTGCTATAATCATAATTTACATTTTCTTCATACCAATGATTAGCAACACCTGCTCCTGTTGGAGCTCCTCCTCCGACAAGATATAAATTTTGGCCTAATGAACTTCCATTATATACTTTTCCATAATGTTCTAAATGTCCTAATTCTTTACAATGATCAGCAGTTTGTTGAGCTAAAACAGCAATATCATCTAATTTAGTAAGAGGAGATGCTGAATGTTTACTTCTTAAAAAATTATGTCTATCAACTAAATCATTGTAGAAAGAATCGAAATCGAATGTTGAAAGACTTCTTAAATTATTGCAGTAAACCAAAGATATTAATAAAGCTAATAAAACTTTGCTCATTTTAATTAAATTAAAATAATTGTTTAATCTTATTATTAAAAATAAAAAATTTTAATTAATAAAATTTTTATTGAATTATATATTTTTTAATAAAAATTATTTATATATTTTATTGAAAAGATATTGGGGATTGGGGATTGGGGATTGGGGATTGGGCCCAATCCCCAATCCCCAATCCCCAATCCCCAATCCCCAATCCCCAATCCCCATTTAAATTACAAAAACATTTTTATAATATTATTAAATATATTATTTATTTAATTAATTAATTTAAATAATATTTAATTATTAAAATAAAAATAAAATAATATTTATTCATTAATCAAAATCAATATTCCCTTCATTCAAATCATCATCATCAAAATCAATAGTATGATTAATGTACAAACTAATTCTTAAATTATATTTATTTATAAATTCTAATAATTTATGCCTTCTATAAACTCTAATAACGTCAATACAATTATTTGGATTTATATAATATATAGAAAAATCTGGTGTATAATAATTAAATTTTATCTCATATTTATTTATTTCTTCCTTAATTTTAGCATTTAATATTCTTGAACCCTGAATATATGAAAATAGCAAATATCTAATTAAAGATAATTTTGCATTTTTATTATTTTTTAAAGATTTATCTTCTATTATAATCTTGTTTTTTTGCCTTAGGCTTTTATAATATTTATTCAAAAATATTTTTTCACTTTCTGATATGTCATTTATATCAATAAGTTTAATTTCTTCATTTTCTTCAAAATCAGCATCATCTAATTCATTATTTAAATCATTTTTATTTTCTTTTTCTTTTTCTTTATCTTTTATTATTTTACTTTGTTCATCATTATTATTATTATCACCATTATTATCATCATTATTAATATTATTTTTATTTTCTTTATCTTTTTCTCTCAAGGATTCAACCTTTTTCATCGTAGTATAATATTTTACACATAAAAATATAGTTTTATCTCCTTTTGCATATGAAGAATACTCAACCTTTTTAATTTGGTCTGGAAGGTGCTCTGGGATAAATCCTGTAAATTCTTCAATTCCTGAATTACCTTTATAATGTTTCATCATTTTTTCCGGTAATTGTGGAATTTCATTATTTTTTTCAACATTTTCTAAATTTTTATCATTTTCTTTTTTACTATCTTCATTTTCATCGAAATTTTTATTTGATATTAGAGATATTGTTTCTTTTATTTTATTAATTTCAAAATTAATTCTTTTTATACAAATTTCTGCATTTTTTTTTATTTCAGTTAAATCATATTTATTTTCTTTAGATAAAATTTCAATTATTTCTTCATATAGATTCCTATATTTAATAGCAAATCTTGATTGAGTTAAATAAATATATTTAAATAAAGGATAATTCCCTTCATTTAATAATGAAATAGATAATAATTTATATATATAATTATTTCTTTCTTTTTCTGTTAATTTTGGTTCATTTCTATATATATCTGGATTATCATAAAATTCATCATTTGTACAAGGGAATAATTGAGAATATATACAATGTGTCTCATAAATTTTAATAGTATTTACATATTTAAAAATTTCCCCATTATTTGATTTCTCAAATAATGTACATCCAAATAAAGGCCAAAATGATTTATTTTCAACCTTATTTTTATCTTTATCTTTAATATTTTCTTTATCTTCTTTTCCCAATTTATTCTCATTTTCTTCATTTTCATCATCTTCATCTTGATCTTTGATTTGATGCTTTATAATAATTTCAGGATATCCCATTATTAAATATAACCTATTTAAAATATATTCATCATTTATGCTAATAATCTCATATAATAAATCAAATAATTGAGTTAATTTATTGGCTCTTATTGCATAATTATATAAAGAAGAAATAATTTTTTTGTTAAATTTATCACTTAAATTTGAGTCATTATATTGTGTTAATCTAATCAATTTTCCAAGAAGAATAGCTTTTTCAGAAAATAATTTTTGTATTAATATTTCTCTTTTATATATCTTATTCTTTATTGCATCTTTCTCAATTTTATTTATATTATTATTTCCCATTTTTATTCCATTATAATTATAACAATGATCAATTAAATATATTAATATATTATAAATACAATTTCTTATATCAATTGAGTTTATATTATCTATTTTTCCCAATAAAGTGTTTATTTGTTTTTGAGAAATTAATAATTCAATTAAATTATTATTAATTTTCAATATTTTAAAAATTAATTCATATAAATAAAATAAAGGAGAAATATCACCCTTATTTTTGCTATTATTAACAATGATAATTGCTTCTTCTTCTTCATTAATTTTATCTATAAATTTATAAATTTTGTTGAAATAAGGTTTTATATCTTGATTTGAATTAAAATATGCAATTATAGTATATATACTATCACTCATTATTTTAATATTTTTATTATCAAAAATTCTACATACACTTCTAGTTTCAAATATTTTTTCTAAATTAGAATTTGATATTAAAATGTCTGAAATAGCTTCAATTAAATCATCAATTTCTTTATTTTTATTTTCAGTAGATATAATTGGTAATATTAATTTTTCTAATAAAATATTTGCATGATCATTTATTATTATTTTCTGTTCTTCATCTGTTTTTATATTATTATTTTTAAATATTTCATTTTTAAATATTTCCTCTTTAAAAAATGAAATTAACAGCTTTTTTTCATTTAATGGTAATTCACTATTTAATATATTAAAATCTTTTAAACCAATATTATTTATTAATATATCATTACATTTATCTTTATATTTTATATTTTCATTTGGTTTTTTTACATTATTAAAAAATTGTTTATTTTTATTCATAACTTCTATAAAAATTTCTTTTAAAACAGTTTTTTCAATATTATAATAAGGAATATAAGAATAACACTCCTTTGTTTCTTCTTCACAAAAAATTAAATTATATAATTCTTCTTGGTTAATTTTACCATCTCTTTTTGAATAACTAATATCATAATATTTATTAATACTAGATTTTTGTTCTTTTCCAAATGCAATAATATTATTATTATACAGATATTTTTCTTTGTTTTGAAAATAATTAACTTTATCTATATCTAAAATTATTTTAATTGGTGTCTTTTTTTTACGTTCATATATCAATAAATATGCACTTTGAATATTTTCATTATTGATATCATTATCAACATAACCTCCATAACTCTCTATAGGAATATCTTTTGTATCAAATTTGGTTATTATTGAATCATTAAATTTAAGCCAATTTGATTTAATTATATTATTTTCTATGGATTCCTTTATATTTTGTTCATTATCATGGCCATCTCTTTCTATATCTATGAAACTAATATAATGTCCTCCTTGTGCATTTCCCATATGGACATTTATACCCTTTAATTCATATTGATAATATTCATCATTTTTTGGATATATATCATCTGTTTCATATGTTTCTTTATTATTTTTTATTATTTCTTCTATACAATATTTTTTTAAATCTAATGTATTTGGAAATTCAAATTTTGAATTAATTTTTTCTGTTGTTTCTATTTCATAATTCATATAAAATCTTTTCAAATGAATAAATAAAACATTTGGTAATTTTGATAATGATGTCCTTTTACTTATAGTAACTTTTTCTTTACATACTTCACAATTAAATTGTTCTATTTTTTCAGGTTCTATTAATTTTTCTAAAGATTCATATAAACTTCCAATATTTTTAACTTCTAAACTTAAATTATAAAAATCTTCAAATCGATTTGATACAGTTTTACATTTTTCACAAATTACACTTGAACATGTTTTTCCAGTAAATATATTTTCAATTATATATTTATATTTAGTATTTTTAAGGCTATTTTCTATTTTATCACAAAAATTATTATAAAATTCTTGACTATCTTGTTGTAATAAAGGATTTATAGGGGCTCCATCAAAATCTTTAAAAGAAGAACAAAAATCTTTTGGATTATATGCTTGTTTTTCACTATATGTTAAAAATGTATACATTTTTTGAAGTTGATGGAGTAAGTTATCATCAAATGTATTATTATAAAAAAAAGATATTTGATAATTTTTTCCTTTTTTATCATCAGCTGACATAATTGCATAACGAAAAGATGGTACCATATACATTTGTTGTAAAATTGAATTCATATAACATACGCATCCTATATTTTTTAATCCTACATGATCAAAAGATTTTGGTATTTTTGGCTTATGTGAATCATTTTTTTGGAAATATTTTGATTCATTATTTATTGAAATTAAATTTAATAATTTCGATATGAATAAAGGTTCAATTGAATTATTAAGACATTCAAGTATAAAATTATATAATATATCATATATTTTTTGACTTATTTCTTCTTTATTTTTATTTTTGATAACTAAATTAATATCATTTATTAATTCATCTAAATTTTCCATTTTTAAAAATTTAGAATCAGTTGGATAATCTTTTATATTTGATATTAAATTATCTATTTCTGATTCTTCTTTAATTATTTCATTAATATTGTTATCATTTTTTTTTTCCGATAATATAAGATCATATATTAATTCAAATAAAGTTTCATCTTTTATTTTCTTTGATATAATTTGTGATTTTAATAATTGATTACTTTTAATAGTTGTTATTAATATATTCATAAATCCATAAAAAGTTTCTTCAGGTAATTTTATTTCTTTATTTTTTTCTTTTAAATCATTATATAATAATTCATATAATTGTGATATAAATTCATTTATTAAATTATTATTTATATTATCACTCAAATTACTATTTAAAATGAGTTCAAATAAATTGCAAAAAAATTCAAATAATAAAGAATATGAATCTGAATTAATTTCATTTTTATCATTTTTATCATTTATATCATTTTTATTTTCATTACTTTTATTTAGCAAGTCTCTAAATAATGAATTAGATATTTCAAATAAAAAATATAAAAATTCACCTTCTAATTTATTTATATCTTTTTTACTACTTGATAAATTATTAATAAATTTATTTAGTAATTTTAAGAAAAAATTTTCATTATTATTTGGACAATTTATATTATTTTTTATTAAATTTGAAAAATCCTCTTTTATAGAGTAATCTTTTTTAATTTCAGAAAATAATAATTCATTACTAGTTATTAAACTAATTAATAAATTAAAACAATAATTTAATATTACTTGATTATCTAAATTATTATTTTTTGAATTTAACAAAAATTTAATTATTTTTTTAATTAAATTTAAATAAGATATTTTAAATATTTTTTCTTTTAATTTATTATAATTGCTTTCATTATTTTTTTCTTTATTATTTTCATTATTATTTTGTATTATTATTATGTTAATATTTATATTATTACCTAAGTAATAAACATCAAACTTTTCATTATTATTAATGATAATTTTTTTTTTTAAAAATGAATTATATATAATATTTATAAATTTTAAGCATTTTTGACAACAATTAAATTTAATTTGTTCATCATCATTAGAATTATTTTTATCAAAGCAATCCAATAAGTTTGCAGTATAATTTATTAATTCATCATATCCATCATTTTCTATAAAATTAATTATAAAACTTAACTTTTTATTTAAATTATTTTCATTGTCAAATGGAATATATTTTTTAGATGAAATTTTAAAATTATTTTCTTTTTTAGAATTATTCTTTTTTTCAACAAACAATTTATTAATATCAATTTGATTTACTTCTAAATCTTGTAAAATACTTTCTATTATTACTAATTTATATAAAATCTGTAAACAATTATTATTATTATTATTATTATTTTCTTTATTAAATAATGTTTTATAATTATCTAATAATTCATTATATTCATTTTCATTTGTGCATAAAAAAAATAAAAATTCATAAATAGAATTTTTTGAAAATTTTGTAAAAAGTTGAATTAATGTATCATGGAATTGTTTATCATTACCTAATATATATCTAGGTAATTTTTGTTTATCAAAAGTTTTAATAGGAGTATACTCCTTAATTTTTTGAAAATCTTCCCCATATTTCATTAATTTTATAATTTTTTTCATTTTTTCCGGTTCTGTACGTGCCATATCACTATAATATTCAATAAATTCTTCTTCTAGAATAAAATTTTTTTTAGCTTTATCGACTTCATCCATAAATTGTATATAATCTATATTATTTTCATCTACATTTTGATTTGATGTAATATATGATATAAAATTAATTATACTATCTTTATCCATAATTTGATTTCCATCCGAAAAAAAATTAAACCATTCTTTTAACATATTTTCAAATTTTTGATTTATTTTTGTAATTTTAAAAAAAGATTCTTTTTCTTTATTTTCACCTGTAAAGCTAAATTTACTTGAATTTAATTTTATATTCTTTTTTTCTATATTATTATCTAATTTTAAAATTTCTTTTAATGATTTATTATTATAGGATGAATCTAATAAAATAGTTTTAAGACTATTTTTTTCTTTAAAAGAATAAGTAATATTAATATTATTTTCTTTTAAATTATATTTTTCTGATATTATTTGTTTTAATTCATTAAAATATGTATTACCAAATAATAAATCTTTTTCATCATAATTTGCTTTATTTGAATTAAATTGAAGTGATATAATATTACTTGCTTTTTTAACTTTTTTTTGATCGAGAGGTATATTAATTAAGCAATCCTTAAGTAAATCATTATGTGATTTTATTTGGCAATATTCTTCTTTTTCCGATTCTATAATTATATATTTTAAAATATTTATACATTTTTCTAATTTATCATATGTTATATTCTCAATATCTTTAATTAAATTAACACATTTATCTAATAATTTTTGTATTTCTTCTTTATCTTTATATAAATAATATATAAAATTAATTAATTTTTCTATTAATTCATCATTTTTTAATTGAAATATTAAATTCCATAATTTATCCATGCCAAAAATATCGTCTATATTCACATTATTATTAATATTTATAATATATTCATCATTTTGGTTTTTATAAAAATGGAGTAATTCCTTTTCTTTATTAATATCAAGAAATATTTCAATATATAAATTATATTGGGAAGATGACATTTCGGTTTTATTTTCTTCTGTTAACATATTAAATAGTTGTGTTTCTATTTCTATTTTTTGCTGATTTGAACTTTGGAAATCAGGTTTGGAATTTATTTCTGAAATAAATTTTTTCATAAAATCATAAAACAATAATTTATCAGATTGAAATACAGGGTCTTGTAGACATATTTCTTTTAGTAATTTAAAAAAATCAAATTTAGGATATAATATTGGTATTATTTTAATTAAAAATAATATTCTATTTTTCATATTATCTTCATGGGTATATCCTTCTACAATTAAATTTTTTTCATTTTTATTTTCTTTAACAATTTCTTTTGCCTGTTTTTTATATAATAAAGTATTATCTTTAAATAAATTTAATAATTTATCATTATCAATTAAATTATGAATTGATTTATTTATAAAATCATTATCATTATTTTCATTATTATTGTCAGAATTTATATATATATGATTTTTATTATGTTCAATTATTTTATCTAACAAAAAAAATATTGGTAAAACATTTTTATTTTTTTTTAAACTATTTTCACAAATATCAATAATCATTTGACAGCATTTTTTATTTTTAGAAAATAAATTTACCAATTTATCCACATATGAGCTTTTTGATAATTTATTTAAATCATTAATTTCTAAAATATTTTTACAATAATATTCGCAACATTTCAACATAAAATCCTCATTATTTCCCTTAATAGCTAAATTATAAATTAATTCTATTTCATTTTCATTTAATTTAATATTTTTTCCCGAATTTATACATCCTATTAATATATTGCAATATTTTTCATTTAAATAATCAACTAAATTTAATAATAATTTAATTATTATTGTTTTTGCTTCAAGATCTCCTTGTTCAGTTAATGACCATATTAATTTTATTTCTTCTTCTGATATTTCATTATTTTTAAGCATAAATTCTAAAATATTATTTGATTTTGAAATTATTTGTGTATGATAATTACTTCCAAATAATTCTTTTATTATTTCATTTTTTTTAATAAAATTTATGATATCTTTTTTCCCTTCTTCGCCCGATATATTATTTATTAATTCTCCAATTGATTTTAATCCTTGAATTTTTTTATCAAAAATTGACGATTTTAACATTTTTAAAGCTAAAGTTAAATTTATGTCGTTCATATCTAAATTTTGAATATTTTTGTTTTTAGATATTAAGTAATTAATTTTAATAAAAAAATTATTTGCTAAATCTACAACTTCTTTTTGAAAAGAAGAACGCATATCTTTTGAAGATAAACTATCCATCATATCAAAATACGCATTTTTAAAAATATTATAATTTTCATTGAAATAGCCTTTATGAATAAAAGAAATACAATGCATTAAAATAAAAAATATATTATATATTTCATCGGGAGTAGGTTTATCTTTTAATATATTTATCATTTCTTCAAAATTACCATTATCAGCCATTATTTTGAGTAATTTTGCAAAATAATATGAAAAATTATCTTTTCCTTTCCCAATTATATAATTTTTTTGTCCATCTTTTTCATATAAATATAATTCATCAATTTCTTTTTCATTTTTATCATTTTCTAAAAATTCTGTCATTATTTTTAATTTTTCCTCTATATCTAATTTTTTAGTACTCATTGAATTATAATTATTTATTAAATTATTAGATTTATTTATTATAATTTCTCTTTGAATTTTTGAAAATGTTCCAAATTTTTGTATTCTTTTAGAATAAAAAGGAATATTTTCATCATAAGCTTCTCTGTCTCCATAAAAAGTATTTCCTTCTGAATCAACTTCATTTTTACTATCCCAAAAAGCAGTGCATTTTAATAAAGTATTATAATCATATTCATTATTATATTCATTATTTTCTAAAAAATGGTCTGGATATAATCTAAAACCTATCTTATATTCCCTAAGTATTAATCCATTCTTATTTATATATTCTTTTACTTTAACTATAGTAGCAGGGTACCATTTGCTTCTAGTATAACAATCAATAATATCATTTTCTTTTAGTGATAATCTCCAATCCCAATCTACTGTTTTTATTCCTTCTTTTAATATATTAGGACTATCTATAGGATAAGTTACTTTATTATTAATAGTATTTTTATAAGGATATTCTATAATGTATTCATTATCTTTTATATCATTAATTATACCTCTGACCCAATTATAATTCGATAATGAAAATGTTGAGATTTTGTTTTTAATTAAAACATCAACTTTATCCCCAATTCTAAATTGTTCTATATGATTATTTTCTTCTATTTTGAAATCTTTACAAAATTCTTCATTAAATTGTTCATAAGTATATACTTTTTTTGGATTATTTTCTTTTTTACAAGATTTACTATTAGGATTAAAAAATGCATTTGAATATTCTTTAGAAAAAATTTTTCTTATTTTTTCAAATAAAGGAGCATATTCTTTATTTTTATGATAATGCATAAATAATTGAATAAAATGATAAATTAAATCAAAAGCTATTTCATCTCCATTATCTCCAAATATTACTGGCTGAATCATAATATTTGTTATTACATCTTTAGTAAAATCACCCATAAAATAATCTAAATCTCTTTTATTTTCTAAAAAATAATCCTCTAAAGAAGTCATAATTAACATTCCATCAATTATTTCTATAATTTCTTTCATTGATTCAGTTTCATCACAATCATGATACCAACTTTTTTTAATATCATTGCATAATGAAAATAATTTTAAATATGTTTCGGAATTATTATAATTAGCATAGTAAAATGAGGCTTGAGAATTCATTTATACCTTTTTTTATATTTTCAATTATTTAATTATAAAAAAAAAAAATAATTATATTTAATAATATTATTCCAAATATTTTAAATAAAATTAAATATATATTTTATTATAGTAAAAAAATAATATAAT
>Ga0247609_10007032_pt1 | contig 10756 bp, 12 predicted proteins | sample 172DNAGHGlowgp2_FD_193487 | JGI IMG/M metagenome (GOLD analysis project Ga0247609, IMG submission 193487) | Sheep rumen microbial communities from Palmerston North, Manawatu-Wanganui, New Zealand - 1728 DNA GHGlow gp2 | ecosystem: Host-associated > Mammals > Digestive system > Stomach > Rumen ...
ATCACTAGAGTTAATATTAATAATCATATTATACATTTCATTAACCATATTTGAACCAGTTACATCGTTATATATTTCTATATCTGTTAAAAACAATAAATCTATAGTATTATTATTCTCCCCGGACTTATTTAATAATAATGTAATCTTTGTATCAAAATTTTCATCTAATCCTGTTGCACTCTTAGATTTAGTAAATTTTTCACTTCCATCCGCCAATATTTTAGGAATACTTACAAAGCCCAAAAATAATATAAAAAATATTATACTTGTAGTCTTTATTAATTTATTCAATTAAACACACCTCTATTCTTATTCAATTATAACATTTTTTTAATAATTAGAAATAAATAATAATAAACTCTTGAAAAATCATATTCATTTACTAAATCTATAATAAATGTATTTAAAGAAACACTAGTTAATGTTGACAGTTTATATTTTCCTATTTTGGGCTTAATGTACTTATTAATAATTGTTTTATAGGCTTGAATGGTATTGTATTTTAAATTATTTTTACAATAGTTATTTAACCAATAATCTAAATAATCACTATATGATATTTTTGATTCTTTATAAGGTTTACCTGCGTTAATATATTCGGTATATGCTATATTACCTGCTTCTATAGCTTCTGCTTTTGTTCTAAATCCACTCTTATTAATGTATTTTCTAGTGCCATTTACTGGTGCTATTTCAAATTGGTATTGATATACCTTTCCTCTTTTCATGACTCTTACATCAGCCATTTTGTACCTCTATTTCGATATTAGTAACTAACTTCTTTACATTATTAATATCTGATAAATCTTTTCCCTCGTTTTGAATTAAGAATCTTTCTAAAGTGGATTTTAAGACTTTTAAACTTCCTAATTTAATTGCAGGTAAATATCCTTTTCTTATTAATTCATAAATATAATTTGGGCTAGAATGAAGAATACTAGCTACTTCCTGAACTGTATATATTAATCTATCTTCCATTATTTAAACTCCGCTAATAATGCTTTCATTTCGGCAAGTTCTTCTGGTGTAGGTTCTTCTGATTTGCACATTTCAGGATGTTTGATCCAATCAGGAGTATTATCTTCATATTCTTTTTTATTATTATATTTATTATTATATTTGGAAGAATAACCTATATTAGATTGATTATCTAAACAATTAACTATTGCTTCATTATCCCATATGTTATTGGATAAATATATGGTTCTTTTTTTATTACCATTACCGTTCTTCCCATATATACATTTAATGTATCCATATTCAATTAAATGCTTTATATGTTTTGAAACTGTATCAACTCTTATTCCATACATATCAGCTAGTGCCTTATTACTTATCCAAGCATATCCCTCCTTTTTGCAAAGAGCTGTTATTCTCTCTGCTATTAATTTTTCTTCGCTAGTTAAATCTTTTGTCTTATAGATTTCACTAGGCATGATTGCGAATATTCTTATATATTCATCATTCATTTTAGTTCACTTCCTTTTCTTTAGATTTGAACTAAGGCCTTTGTTCACTACCATTATCTATAAGATTGTTTATTTAAACCATGCGAAAAAACTCTACAAATTGTCTTGTAGAGTTCTATATTTACTCCGAAAAAACTCCGGAATTAATTTTCAATCGTTACAATGCTCTTACTAATGTATTTTTTTAGTTCTGATACTAAAATATTATCCATTTTTATTTCATCCATAAGTCCTAATTGCAAGGCCATTTTTATATAAGCGCTTTTCTTTGATCTATAGTATTTATCTTTATGTATTTTAGTTTCAAATATTATTATTTCATCTGTTAGTGGTTTTGGTTTATCATATTCAAAGTTTTTGATAACATATTTTTCTATCTCATCTAAATTATAAAATGAATCTCTTACTCTCATTAATAAATGCTCACATAAGTCTATAGATTTTTTATAGTCTTTTTTAGTAAATCTTTTAAAAGAGATTTCACTTCCTAATTTAAGATTATTTTCGTTGATATTTTTAATTTTCAGCGAAGGATCTTCAACTATAACAAATTCCAAATCTTCTGTAATTGTATATTTTAAATATTCTTGGTAAACCACTTGTTCAAAAAAATTATCTTGTAGTTGTACAAATATGTTGTGAATGTCTTTCATTACCTCTTTATGATCATATTCTTTTATTATTGCTTCTGATAATGGTCTTTGTACTTCTAATAAGGTTATATCTAATTTTCCTTCTTCATCTCTCGCAATCATCCAAAACCTCCTAACAAAAAAGAGAGAAAAAGACATTAAAGTCAATTTCTCTCATTGAATCCACTAATTAATAAATTAAATTGTTTTCGTGTATAAATTAAAAGTGCTTTATTTCTCATTAGACATCAGCTCCAATTAATTAATTGTCTTTTATAATAACACTTTTTTCTTAAAAATCAAGGCTTTTAGTCTTTAAAAGGGATTTCTTTTGTATCTGGTATATCTAAAGTATTAGTATAATCTTCAAATCTATCTACTGTATCAGTTTCCATTTTATCAGTTACTCTGACATATATGTTGTATGTAGTCATGATAGAAGAATGTCCTAATCTTTTTGAAACAGCTTTTATATCTGCTCCTTGTTCTATCAGTCTTGTTGCATGCGTATCTCTAAAGTCATGGAATCTGCATGGTATTTTTAATTCATAATTTATTACTTTAAAAGCATGTCTTGTAGTTTCGGTACCTCTATATTGTCCATTAGGCTTAACAAATATTAATTTTGCCTCTGGTAAATTTAGTTCTAGTTCTGCAGGTGCATCAACAATCTTAATTTCTTTCCTTTCTGTATGTGGATTAATTACTTCTTTTTCATAATGTTTTAAATAAGCATCCCCATAGAACTTTATATATTCTTCTTGTTCTTTTTTATATTCTTTTAATGCTTTAATTAGTGTATCTCCTATACCTATAGTTCTATTTGATTGAGGATTCTTACATGTTCCATAATACCATTCTTCTACTGAATGTCCTTTTGTTATTACATATTTTTTAGGTAATTGATGTTGATTCTTTTTTATAATATTTTTGTTTACTGTTAGTGTTTTCTTTTCAAAGTCTATATTATCCCATGTTAAAGCATAGCATTCTGATACTCGGAGTCCTGTATAATAAGCAGTTAAGAATGAATAATAGATATATGGTACATCTTTAAATCTTTCTAGTATTATTTCAAACTCTTCTTGAGTAAAAATATGTGCTGGATCTCCTGTAACCACATCATATTTAGGTATATGTACTCTTTCAGCTGGATTATCATTTATAAAATTAACTGTATAACAGGCATATTTAAGTGATCCTTTTATTAATTTTAGTATTCCTTTTAAATAATGTTTGGAATAATGCTTTTCTTTATATAGTTTATTAATATAGTTTTGTATTGTATAAGAATCCAGTTGAGTTAACTTATACATTCCTAATTCTGGTTTTAAATGATTTTTAATAATATTTAAATATGATGCAATCGTTGCATATTTAACATTAAAATAACAATAATTAGTCATCCAGTAGTCTAAATAGTCCTCATATGACATATCTTTAATTTTTTGTTTTCTTCCAGTTCTAAAATATTCATTATAAGCAATAGCTCCTGCTTCTTGAGCTTCTTTTCTTGATGAAAACCCACTTTTGTTAATATACCTTCTTACACCTCCTCTTGAAGCAATTTCAAATCGATATTGATAAACCTTTCCCCTTTTCATAATTCTAATCTCTGACATAATGTTCCCTGTCCTTTCTTATTGAACAAAGAAAAACTAGCAATTCATATGCTAGTTTCATTATTTCACTAAAATGTGCACATTATATAATCCCTTTATTTATAAGGTTTTAAAGAGATTATTTTGAATATTTTATACTTTTGTGTGCACAAAATGTGCACATTTGAGAAAATTGGTGCTTTTTTTGTGCACATAAATTTCCTCAAAGCCTTATTTTACGGCTATTTTCCATGACATTGTTTGTACTTCTTACCTGAGCCACATGGACATAAATCGTTACGACCTACTTTTTTGTCTTTTTTGATAGGTTGTCCTTTTTGTTTAATGTGAGTATCATGAACTATTTTATTTGATGTTTGTTCTTTTCTCTCAGTATTTTGTCTAACTTCTGCTTTTAATAAGTAAATAGAAATATTAGATGAAATTCCAGCCATTAAGTCATCAAATAATTCATATCCTTCTAAAGTATAAGCTTGTAATGGATTAGTTTGAGCATAACCTCTTAAGTAAATTCCTTCTCTTAAATGTTCCATAGCTCCGATATGATCTATCCAAGCTTCATCTATTACTCTAAGAGCGATAGCTTTTTCAAATTCATTTATTACTTCTTCTGGAATATCTTTTACTTTTTCATTGTAATCTTCTTTTACTTTTTCAGTTAAGTAATCTATTACTTCTCCTTCAGTTTTCATATCTATTATCTCTTTTACATCTAGTTTAGTTGTTTTAATTAAGTTTGTATTTAGATATTCAATAATTTCGCTTTTATCTTCTTCTGTTAAATATCCTTCTGGTTCAATATGACTATTAACTAAATAAGTAATATTTGTTTGGAATGTTTCTTGTGTTCTATCTTTAATAGATTCTTGATCTAGTATCTCATTACGTCTTGCATAGATTATTTCTCTTTGTTCATTCATTACATTATCATAATCTAGTAAAGATTTACGAGTATCATAGTTATTTCCTTCTACTTTTCTTTGTGCTTGTTCAATACTTTTTGTAAATGTTTTAGATCTGATAGCTTGTTCATCTGAGAATCCTACATTTATTAACATTTGTTTAATCTTATCAGTTCCAAATCTTCTCATTAAATCATCGTCAAAAGATACAAAGAATTGAGACATACCTGGATCTCCTTGACGACCTGAACGTCCACGTAACTGATTATCAATACGACGTGATTCATGTCTTTCTGTACCTATTACACATAAACCACCAAGTTCTTTAACGCCTTCACCTAATTTAATATCGGTACCACGGCCGGCCATGTTAGTAGCAATAGTAATTGCTCCTTTTTCACCAGCTTTAGCTATTATTTCAGCTTCTCTTTCGTGGTTTTTAGCATTTAATACTTCATGTTTTAATTTTTCCTTTTTAAGCATTTCGCTTAGTCTTTCGTTGTTTTCGACTGATATAGTACCAACTAGTATAGGTTGTCCAGTACTGTGGATTTCTTTAATTTTATTAACAATTGCTTTGAATTTTCCTTTTTCTGTAGCATATACTAAATCAGGATAGTCTTCTCTTATTACAGGTTTATTTGTTGGAATTTGAATAACATACATGTTGTAAATATCTCTAAATTCTTCTTCTTCTGTTTTAGCAGTTCCTGTCATACCTGACAATTTGTTATACATTCTGAATAAGTTTTGGAATGTAATAGTAGCCATAGTTTTAGTTTCTTCGTTGATTTTAACGCCTTCTTTAGCTTCGATAGCTTGGTGTAATCCATCGCTAAATTGTCTACCATGCATTAAACGTCCAGTAAATTGATCTACTATTATTACTTCCCCGTTTTCTACAACATAATCTACATCTAATTTAAAGCCATAGTTAGCTTTTAAAGACTGATTTAAGTGATGAACTAATACTGCATTTTCTAAATCAAATAGATTCTTTAAATGGAATATTTTTTCTATTTTTTCAACACCTGAATCTGTTAAAGAAACACTTTTAGTTTTCTCATCTATTGTATAATCTTCTTCTTCTAATCTTTTTACAGCACTATCGGCTGATTCATATAAATTTTTAGATTCAAATTTACCACCAGAAATAATTAATGGAGTACGTGCTTCATCAATAAGAATTGAGTCTACTTCATCGACAATACAAAAATTTAATGGTCTTTGTACTCTATCTTGTGCTCTAACAACCATGTTATCTCTTAAATAGTCGAATCCTATTTCATTATTGGTAGAATATAAAACATCACACTCATATGCTGCTCTTTTTTGGGCTGGAGACATTTCGCGCATATTTAATCCTACGGTTAATCCTAAAAATCTAAATATATTTCCCATCCATTCAGAGTCACGTTTAGCTAAGAATTCATTAACAGTTACGATATGAACACCTTTTCCTGTTAAAGCATTTAAATATGTAGGCATTGTTTCTGTTAAAGTTTTTCCTTCACCAGTTTTCATTTCAGCTATATTACCATAGTGAATAGCTAAACCACCAAGGATTTGAACAAAGTATGGTTTTTCTCCAATTACTCTATATGCAGCTTCTCTTACTACAGCAAATGCTGGAATAAGTATATCTTCTAGTGTTTTTCCTTCTTCTAATTCTTTTTTAAATTCATCTGTTTTAGCTGCTAACTCTTTGTCACTTAGTGCTGCCATTTCTTCACTTAAAGCATCTATTTGTTTTGCTTTTTTTTCAAATTTCTTTAATTCTTTATATTCTGAATCTATTAAAGATCTCAATAATCCCATAGTTCATCCTCCATGTCTATATTTATAAATAAGGGCATAAGTTCCCCTTTCTCTACGTATTCTATATTTTAATCTATATTGTCAATAAATTCAAGGTTATTATTGTTCTTTTTTTTATTTAGAATTAAAAAAAGATGGTTTCCCATCTATTTCATATTGATTATTCCGTAATTACCATCTTTTCTTACATATAGAACTGATACACATTCTTCATCAATATTTTTAAATACAAAGAAATCATGATTCAATAAATCTATTTGAAGAATAGCTTCTTCTTCATCCATTGGTTTCATTGATATATTTTTTCTTTTAACTATTTTAGAATCATTTTCTTCATTTACTTCTTCATCTTCGTAGTTAAAATTGAATTCTACATGTTCTGAATTCTTATATTTTCTTGATAATCTATCTTTATTCTTTCTTATTTGTCTTTCTAATTTGTTAACAACTAGATCTACTGCTGCATAAAAATCTTCATTTGATTCTTCAGCTCTAATAGTAAATCTTTTTGTGGGAACAGTTACTTCTATTGTTTGTTCCAATTCTTTCACTTTAACTAAGACAGTAGCTGTTATATCTCCTGGTTCTTCGAAGTATTTATCCATTTTAGATAATTTTTCTTCAATATAATTTTTCATTGCACCTGTAACAGTTATTTTGTCTCCTCTGATGTTATATTTCATATCATCATCCTCCTTGCAATAATTATAGCATTTTTTATGTAAAAAAAATATCTAACAATTAGTTTGTTAAAGTGGTATAATAATATTGTGGTGTGTTATTTTATTAACGAACTTACATTAAAGAAATCAGTAATAAAATTAGTTAATAAATAACCCATTATTAAACTTGTTATTATTACTAAGATACGAGCTTCTAAAGCTTTATTTTTTTTGATAAAATTATCAAAATTCACACCAGATAATGCATAAGCGCTTAATAAAACTGTTATTACATATAAGTAAGCTTTGTAATTCATCTAATTTTTCCTTCTTCGATATCTTTTATTTTTTGAACTCTTCTAAGATGTCTTTCTTCAGTACTATGTTCAGTATTCATAAACATATTAATCATAGGAATTATTTCTTTCATATCTTGTTTATAACTAAGACAAATAATATTAGCATCGTTATCTACTCTTGTTAATCTTGCTTGTTCTGTGTTAGAACAGTGTGCTGCTCTTATTCCTTTTACTTTATTTGCTGCTATACTCATTCCTATTCCTGTACCACACATTAATATTCCAAAATCTACTTCTTTATTATTAATTGCGTTTGCTACTTCTAAAGCAAAATCTGGATAATCATCTGTAGCGTAATTATTTGGACTTTTATCAATAAATTCATACTTTTCTTTTAAAGTTTCTATTATTATTTTTTTTTCATTTACACCATTATGATCAGTTGCTATTGCTATTTTCATTTTCTATTTCTCCTTCCATAGCTTTTTTAAATAAAGGCAACATACCTATGTTATTTGTTCTATGTGGTGGTAACTGATAAATATCATGTCCAGGGAATTCATTTCCTTCAATTAAGCAAGGTCCCTTTTCTCCTAAGCATACATCCCATCCTACATAACCCATTTCTGGAATTATTTTCGAGCATTCTTCTATATATTTTTTTACTTTATTCCATTTAGGAATTTGAAACCATACTATGGAGATATTGGTATCTGGATGTTTTTCGTAAACATGATCGTGTTTATCTATTGCAGGATAATCTATAATACCTGTATCTATATTAATAGGTGCTACTACACCTCCGTGATTAAAATTATCAACTACATTTTCCCCTGTTCCGATACGCAAATAAGCAGCTACTAGATGATTATTTAATGTTACCATTCTAATAGTATTAATTGATTTAGGATGAAGTGAAGATATTTCTTGACATTGTTTAGCTACTTCTTCTACTAATATTCTTTTAGTTTTAAGAATATTATCATATGTTTTTTTAACATTTTTATCATTTACTTCAATTATTTCTATTCCTTTTCCACAGCTTTCATCTACTGGTTTAATAACTATTTCAGAATGTTTTTTAGTAAATTGTTTAAATTCATCATAATTATCCTCAGTTACTTCTAGCCAATCTCTATTTAAATATTTATTAAATTTTTTATTAAATTCAATTTTATCACTAAAATATTTTATATATTCTGGATTGTTATATTTAGTAACTATTTCATTATTAATTCCTCTTGTAATAAAAGTGTTTCTATTTTTTTCAGGTATTCTATACATTTCTAATAGTTTATAATCCATATATCCTGCCTGGTATTTTAAACCACAATGAATAATATCAAAAAATAATGATATTTTATTTTTTTTACTTTTTTTATGGACTTCATCTATAGTATCAAAGAATCCTTTATAATTCATTCCTTTTATTCTTTTGAATAGATAACCTATTTTCCCCATATATATCACCAACTTTAGTATAACACGTATAAAAAATAACTTAAAGTAAAGACATTTCTTATTTTACTAATACTAGATACTAGTATTAAAAAAGAAACTACTATTCAGCAGTTTCTTCAGTAATTCCATATTTACGGTTGAATTTTTCAATATTTCCAGTTTTCTTAGTTTTTCCTTGTTTTCCTGTATAGAATGGATGACATTCATTACAAACTTCTATAAATATTTCTTCTTTATTAGATTTTGTCATAAATGTTGCTCCACAACTACAAGTAACCTTACAATCTTTCATTTCTGGATGTATTCCTTTTTTCATTTACTACACTCCTTCCGCCATGTTAAATAATCTCAACATAGTATTTCTGCGTCTAATGTATTATATCATGTTTTTAATCTGTTGCAAGTATTAATAATAATTTTTTACGTTTTTTTTATAAAAAACGACATTGTTTTTCCTACATTATATACTATATTATCAGCTTTTTTAGTAGCTACTGTTTTAAATATTGCTTTTCCACCAACTGTTAAAGATGAAATAAGAGCTGTAATAACCGTTGTTACTATTACAATATTCCAATTAATATAACTAGCAATATTTATAGTAAGTACTGCTCCTAAACTTCCACTTACTATTCCACATACATCTCCAACAACATCATTACAAATAGAAGATACTTTTGGAGCATTTTTTAATAAATATATAGCTTCTTTAGCACCTCTTATTTTTTTTGAAGCTTTAGCATGTAGACTTGATTCATTACTAGTTAATACTGCTACACCAATCATATCAAAGATTATTCCAATAATTATTACTATTATAATTATTATTCCTAATATAATAGAATTAGCATAATTAGCAATAAATGATGATCCGCTACTAAATACTATAGCAAGAATAAAAGATAATAAAAAAACTTTATATATCCAGTTAACATTTTCTTTCATATTAACTCTCCTTATAAAGTGTTTAAATATTTTATGGTTATATCATAAATTAATTTTACGGCTTTGGTCGAGTTGAATTTCTCTATCTTCCACCACTCGATTACTCGTTGGCGATTTCTCTTTAAGGACGATAATCGAATGTTGCCATTGCGATTACTCGATTACCACTTAGTCCGCACTTCAAACTTTATAACACATACACTCTAGAGAATTTCTCAAACATAAATTGATTATCCTTATTCGCTTTTGCAACTAAGATTTCAAAAATATCCCTCTTAACCACTCACGACATGATTAGTAATAATTATTATGACTTGAAAGAAGGAAGAGAAATATATGCCATTATATTATTTCCTTAATTCTAAAATCATATATCCACCCGAATCTGGGCGAAACAAGCAGATATACAAAGTGTCTATTAATCAATTGATAGATTTTTAGCCCTATCTTCAGATAATGTTTATGACTAGAATAGTGCACCATAAGACTTATTCATTTTACCAAATATTTAAATTTGTGTCAAATAGTGTATAGAGCACAAAAAAAGTGAAACAATGATTATTCCACTTCTACAATCTTAATATCGGCACCAACGTTTTGTAATTTTTCTACTATATTTTCATAACCTCTTAGAATATGTTCTATATTGTTAATGGTTGTTGTTCCTTTAGCAACTAATCCAGCTAAGACCATCGCTGCTCCAGCTCTTAAATCTGTAGCTACGACTTCTTTTCCTTTTAAATGGGCTGGTCCAATTATAATAGCGGTTCTATCATTTACTCTTATATTTGCTCCCATTTTTTGAAGGTATTTTACATGTCCCATTCTATTTTCAAAGATTGTTTCTTCAAATATAGACATACCATCTGCTTGGGTTAATAAGACACTTACTGGTTGACCTAAATCTGTAACAAAACCTGGAAAAACTAATGTTTTTATATTA
>Ga0247609_10007034_pt1 | contig 10754 bp, 10 predicted proteins | sample 172DNAGHGlowgp2_FD_193487 | JGI IMG/M metagenome (GOLD analysis project Ga0247609, IMG submission 193487) | Sheep rumen microbial communities from Palmerston North, Manawatu-Wanganui, New Zealand - 1728 DNA GHGlow gp2 | ecosystem: Host-associated > Mammals > Digestive system > Stomach > Rumen ...
GGCTGGGCTTTTAATGGCACAAACGGATTCGGAACAGCAGCATCCAGCTCCTTATCATTGAACTGATGATCCTCATCCGGATACCCGACCTTGGTGGTTTCAGCTTTGGGATACTCTGCCTGGGGATGTTCAGCTGCAGTAGGTGTGACTTCTTCCGTTTCTTTCTTTCTTTTCAATATGACGGATATCATTTTGATAATCGGAATAGAAGATAAGAGAGTCCATAATATGCCAAAACCGAGAAGAAAGGCGCCGCTGTCCCCGTCCCGTGAAAGCATAAAGCATCCGAAGATAATGATCCCCACACCGACCAGAATGAACGGGATTATAAATATCAGTGAGATGATGCTTACAACAATCGGTCCGGTCCTTGAAACCGCAGTGGTGGTTGGACTATATGAACCGGAAAATACGGTGCTGCCGGAATTAGCCGGATCTGAGAATCCGCCTGAAGCTGATGCTATGTCATCACTGTCAAGCGGCACTTCCTCATACTCGACATCCTTGTCTCTTATGTATCTCTTTATGGAAATGACCAGCATGGTTATGAATACCGCTCCGACGAAAAGAACCGGAACAGCACTCCTTAAGATCTTGAGGATATTTCCGAATGCGAACGGGTTAAGTGTATCTTCAGCATCCCTGACAGCATATTCAAATGCATTATTAAACGCCACACCGGGACCCAGACCGCTCTCAAGGTCTTTCTGAATGCGGTTTGCCATGTGACGGAAGAATCCCTCGGTTATGATCGGGTCAGTCTCATCGCCCTGAACAGCCTCCCAGGAATAGTTTGGTACAGTGATCCTGCCTTCGCTTAAAGCTTTGGCATCAGCTTCCGGAATGGAATACACGATCACGAAATGCTGTTCATCACTGAAATTATCCACATACTTGCAAAAGGTATATGTTTCAAGATCTTCATACGACTCAGTCAGCCCGGGAGCCATTCCGTTCCATTCCTCATCATACACGGTGTATATAACAGGACATATGCCGGTTGCCGAATAATATTCGGTTATCGTTTCCGTAAGTTCTTCATCATTATCGATCAGACCGGCGTCATCATATACGGCCGGAACATACATAATAGGACTGTTAAGTCTCCTGGGCAGAGCCGAATGCGTGCCTGCCCCAATGATAAACGTAAATATCGCTCCAAAGATACCGAGAAATATAATGCCGGACAGCCCGCCCTTTTGCGGTTTTGAATTCGCGTAAACATACTCATCCAATCCGCTGTTTCTGTGATGTCTCCTGTATCTTCTTGCTCCGCGAAAATAATGATTCGATATGTGATTGCTGCTTCCGCCGTGCGAGCCGTGTGACCCTCCGTGTGAGCCGCCTCCGTGTGAACCGCCGCCTGATGAATGTGGCATATCTTTTCCCCTTTATCCTCTTATTCCTTTATTCCGCAGCGAAATTACTGTTTGGGCACCACTGCATAGAAAACGAGATCATCTGCTCCGTTGTTGATCAGCGAATGAGAATGACCTTCAGGACAGTAATGGCACTCGCCCGGTTTTACGGGATATTCCGTGTCATCGAAAAGGACCATGCCCTCACCTTCAAGTATAAAGATCATCTCGCAGTTGCCCTCATGCCTGTGATAGCCGATAGAAGCTCCGGCCGGGAGCTTTCCCTGCATCATCTTATTGACTCCGTCAGTAAACATCTTGTTATAAAAGATGCCTTCCCCGCCCTTAAAGCCGGGGTTGGGTGTCCATTCAATCTGACTGTAATCTTTAACCATAAAAACCTCCGGAATATTGATTTTCAGGCTTTTGTAACATTGTTACACAAGCCTGATCCGCCCTAAGAACGCTCCTGTCCGAACGTCTCAAGAGCCTCATCTATGTTTATGTCAGAATACTCGACTTCACACGAGAACACTCTGGCCACTTCCTGCATCCTGCACCCCTTTACGAGGAGACCGGCAAGAAGATAACATGCCTCAGAAGCGAATCTTCCGGCTCCTTTATAACGGTAGAGCAGATATGCAGCGAAATTCGTAAATTCCTTTTCATTGGAAAGGAGCATTTTGTCCTCATCATCTTCACTGACGGGATCATTGATGAGCTTGTTTAGCAGGTTGCTCCATTTGTGATCCAAAACTTCCATCCCGTCAAAGATCTCAGCTCTGAGCCTTGATCCGGCTCTTTTGCCGCCGCTGATCTCATGAAGCTTGTCTGTTAACGGTCTGCCTTCGGCAAATACTGCTTTAACATAGTCAGGAAGTTCCATTTTCGAGCCGACATCAGAAACAAGTTCAAACGGACCTTCAGCCTCCAGCACGAGCTTGCATGCTTCCTCGCATACCAGACCAATGCCCGCTTCGGTATGATCTTCAAACTCGTTGTAAAATCTCGGATGCTCCCTGCAGATATCGCAGAGATAGTCTTCACCGTGCTTGATAATCATCTCGCACAGACCGTCATCCCTTAAGAAAGGGCATCTTCCGTCATCTCGTAAGACAAAGCAGCCGTCTGAGATCTTATCCGCAACCTCAGGATCTTTTCCGAAGCGCACGAGCGACTTCTCATCAATGCCGATCACCCAGCCGGCACAGCATGTGTGAACACAACCGCTTCCCTTGCACCTGAAATTCCGGCAGTAATCCGGCCAGTATGTAATCATAGATCATCTCTCCCGATTTATATTCCGGATAGATTATATCACTGTTTATCAAATTGGATTTACACTAAACCGTGTGTATAATAATCCACGGCAGAAAGAGAACGCATTATGCGCCTGCGGCGGGTCCGGCACGATCCGTTAACCGGCTTCGCAGGCAGCCGGGTCGTGTACGATCTTGTACATCCAAGTATTTACTTGGATTTAATTTTTTCTCTTTCTGCTTTTTTATTGGGTCTTCATCAAACCGTTCAGTAAATAACAGTCAGCGTTTTCCCTTGTCATAGATCTCGCCCAGAGCACGGGGAGCCCTGTTGCGCTTGCTGAAGAATATCAGGAGCAGAAGAGTAAGGACATAAGGCAGTATCCTGACTATGTCGTTATATGTGGAAGGCATGCCGAGTTTCTGGATCAGCGCCTGTCCGCCGCTCCTTGCAAATCCGAAGATGATGCAGGCAAAGAAAGTCGGAAGGATCGACCAGTTGCCGAATATCAGCGCAGCGATCGAGAGGTATCCGAATCCGAGATAAATGTCGGGTGAGAAATTTGCAGAGATCGAATATGCATAGCTCATTCCAGCGACAGCAGACAATCCGCCGGAAATGACCACAGCTGCCGTCCTGACCCTGTTGACATTGATGCCTGCAGCATCAGCTGCATGAGGGTTGTCACCGCACGCCCTGAGATGCATTCCGAACGGTGTCTTGTACATGACATACCACATGATCACCGCGATAACGATTATGATTATCTCGAAAGGATAAACATTCCTGAAAAACCCTCCGAGCACGGGGATCTCCGATAATACGGGAACCGAGAAACGCACGCTCGTTCCGAGAACAAACTTATTGGATGTCTGGCCGAAAACTCCTTCGTTGATCCTCTTGGTAAGAAAGCTCGTAAGCGCCATGGCAAGGATGTTTACGACCACGCCGCTGATGACCTGATTTGCTCTCAGCCTGATGCAAAGGAAAACATGGACTAATGAATAGAGCATTCCGCCTAAGGCGGCAATAACGAAAGAAAGATAATAAGAAAGCTGGGATGATACACCGGCAGACTGCATCATGAAGACGGCAAAGAAAGCGCCCGTGAAAGCACCAAATCCCTGAAGACCTTCAAGAGCAAGATTTGTGATGCCGCTTTTCTCGCTGAATATACCGCCGATCGCCATTATGAACATCGGGAGCGCGAAAGCCAGTCCGTCGATAATGATCGTCTCTGTCATGACTTCTGCACCTCCTTCCCTGTTCCCATGCTGATCTTTGCGATATACATCTTAATGAACTCCGCACATGCAGTGAAGATAAGTATTACCGCAGTTATAAGATCTGCCATCTCGATATCGACGCCCTGCTGTGAACTCATGTAGATCGAGCCCTTGGAAATGATCGTGATAAGTACGGAAGAGAAGATACAGCCTATGGGATCGGCATTTCCCAGGAGAGCCACGGCTATGGCATTAAATCCCATTCCCGGTATGACGCCCGGCTGGATCGAAGCATTATATCCGCAGAAATATACAACTCCCGCTATGCCTGAAAGTGCACCGGAGATAGTCATTGCAAGAATGATGTTTTTGGGAATGCTTATTCCCGCATATCCGGCAGCACCCTTACCAAGACCGACAGCCTTTATCTCATATCCGACAGTAGTCCTGTTGATGATGAACCATATGATAAGCGCCGCTATTACGGCAAGCGGGAATGCCAATGGAACATTGAACTTAAGGCCAAAAGCCTGAACAGCCGGGAGCGTCAGTCTCGATGCATCGGTAACATTCTTGCTCTGCCTTGATACCGGATCGATGAAAAACGAATTAATGTAGAAAGAGATCAGATACATCAGCGTGTAATTGATCATTATGGATGATACGACCTCGTTGATGTTGAACCTGTACTTGAGCCATCCGATGAGCGCTCCGACGAGTGCTCCGGCGACTATTCCGATAACCAGCACAAGAGGCTTTGCAACCGGAGCAGCCATAGCTGACTGACCGACTGTTACACTGGCTGTAAATCCGGCAGCGAGCATCATTCCGGAAACACCGATATTGAACATTCCGGCACGGAACGCGACGGCTACCGCCAGTGAGGCAAAGATCATAGGTGTCAGTGCATCCAGGAAACTCATGAAATCCGTAAACATGCTCTGGCGTCCGGCATACTGTGCCTTCGGGAAAAGACCGGAACCCTGAAGAAGATTCGTGTATGCAGCCAGCGGTGATTTGCCGATAACGATAAAGATAACGGTTCCGACAATAAGGCTTAACAGGATCGCAAACAATGAGATCCTCATCATCTGGAGTTTTTCGCCGCCGAGAAGCTTGATCAGGACTTTTTTCATGCGCTCCGTCCTCCCTCTTCATTGTTCTCTCCATTGCGGTTTTCGACACCCATCATGAATCTTCCGACTTCATTGATACTGAGTTCGGAAGCCTTTGCGATACGGTTGATCTTACCGTCGAAAATAACTCCGATAGTATCGGCGCAGTCCATGATCTCGTCCAGTTCAAGCGAGATAAGAAAAACTGCCGCGCCCCTGTCTCTCTCGGCTATTATCTGCTTGTGGATATTCGAGATAGCTCCGATATCAAGTCCCCTGGTGGGCTGCATAAAGATGATAAGCGGAGTCTTAAGGTCTATCTCGCGGGCGATTATCGCTTTCTGCTGGTTGCCGCCTGACATCGAAGAAGTAATGGTCTTATTTCCCCTGCTGCTCCTGATGTCATATTCCTTAATGAGCCTCTCGCTGTTCTGTTCTATCGCCTTACGGTCCAGAACAGTATGCCTGGAAAAACCGTCCTTATAGTATTTCTTAAGAACGATGTTGTCGCTGAGCGAAAAACCCATGACAAGTCCAACGCTCTGCCTGTCTTCGGGAATATAAGCTATACCCTCCTCGGTACGTTTCCTTATCGGGAGACCGGTTATATCCTTTCCGCATAATGTTATCTTGCCGCCTTTGCATTTCTTAAGGCCTGCTATGGCATCAGCAAGTTCATTCTGTCCGTTGCCCGATACGCCTGCAAGAGCAAAGATCTCGCCTGAACGGATCTCAAAAGATACGCCTTTTACGGCTTCATACCCTACGTCATTGTCGACTTTGAGGTCTTCGACTTTAAGAACGACATCGCCCGGTCTTGCTTCGGTCTTACCGGAACTGAAAGATACCTCACGCCCGACCATAAGTTTTGCCATCTCGGCAGTTGAAGCCTCCTTAACATCCAGGATGCCGATAAGCCTGCCCCTGTTTAAGATGGCGCATCTGTCAGCTATGGCTTTTATCTCCTCGAGCTTGTGGGTAATGATTATTATCGTCTTTCCGTTATCACGGAGTCCCCTGATGATCTCGAGAAGATATTCGATCTCCTGCGGGGTCAATACTGCCGTGGGCTCATCGAAAATCAGGATCTCCGCATCACGGTATAGCATCTTCAGTATCTCAACCCTCTGCTGAGCGGATACGCTCAGATTGCTTATTACAGCAAGAGGGTCGACCATAAGGCCGTACTTTTCCGACAGTTTGGCAATATCTTCGTTAGCTTTTTTTATGTTGACACGCGGGATAAAACCCAGGAGCTTATCCTGAGGCTCCGAACCCAAAATGATATTCTCCGCGACCGTATAGTTCGACACGAGCCTGAAGTGCTGATGGACCATCCCTATACCCAGCTTTGTTGCCTGGCGAGGTGACTCGATCTTTACTTTCTCCCCGCGTATAAATATCTCGCCCTCATCCGGCTCATACATTCCGAAGAGCACGCTCATAAGGGTCGATTTACCGGCGCCGTTCTCGCCAAGAATAGCATAGATCTCACCTTTCCTGATCTGTATCGTAACGTCATCGTTAGCGGTAAGACCGGGAAAACGCTTCGTGATATGCTTCATCTCAACAATATAATCAGCTCTGCTCACGGTAATCTCCAAAAATAAAAAAATCGAACAGAATGTAATAACCATTCTGCCCGATATTTTAATCCAAAATCAGTTATTCTGCATCAATGCCCTGGAAATTATCAGGTGTCGTTCCTCCGAAGTTTGAAGCAGGAACTATAGTTCCATTCTTGAGAAGGGCAACGGCTTTATCGATCTTAGCCACATCATCAGCAGTAAGCTGGCATCTGTTGGGATCACTTACATATGCAACGGAATCAGAATCAGCTCCGAGAAGGTAATTGCCTCCCTTGAAGGTTCCGTTAAGGACAGTCTCAAGAACTCTCTTATCATTTGCACCCATTACCTTGAGCGCGCTGGTAAGAACAATATTCTCGCTTCCGTTCGCACCGTCTGCGAACTGGTCAGTATCAACGCCGATGACATAATCCTCAGCTGCGCTTTCCTTGACAGCGGTGAAAACACCGTTTCCGGATCCGCCTGCAGCAACAAAGATCACGTCACAGCCTTCCTTGATAAGAGCTTCGCCGATCACTTTTCCGCCTGCAGGATCAGCAAAAGATCCGATATAGTTTCCGCCGACATTTGCGCCTGTGACATCAGTTCCCGCATAGGAAGCGAGTTCAACGATCTCAACGCCTGTATCATAGTGCCTGTTTGCATAGTTTACACCGGACATAAATCCGTACTGGAAGTTAACATTTGTCGGGAATGCGATACCGTTTACAACAGCAACTTTCTTTGTCTTTGATTTAAGCGCTGCGGCAACACCTGCCATAAATCCGCCTTCCTCTTCCTTGAAAGCCATTGCATAGATATTATCGACAGCAACCTCATTTCCTTCTGAATCAGTAGGATAAGTATCCACAAGGATGAACTTCTTGTCCGGATTATCTTTCGCGATCTCGGTAATACCTGCAAAGTTAAAACCGTCACATACGATAACGTCATAATCGGCAACGATATCCTCAACTGCCTTAAGAGCTGCTGTAGTGTCACCTGTTGTCTCCTGAACGGGAGTTACGGTGGAGCCCGGATGATCAGCGATAAAACTAAGGATGCCGTTATAGTTTTCCTGGTTGAATGAACCGTCATCAACACCTGTAGGTGTGCTTACGATAGCGATCTTAAGCCCGTTTGCATTTCCCTGGTTTCCTGTTCCGGCACCGCCGCTGCATGCAGTTAACATGACAGTTCCGGCAAGAAGAGCAGCCGCAACGGATAAAAATGATTTTCTCTTCATGATCCTTCCTCCTTGATATATCAAATAAAATTATCAACTAAAGTAATTATAATAGGATTATACGTTATCTGACGAGATCAGTTATTCCGAATAATCATACTGGTCACATTATTTTTTTGAGCAAAATAGAAGTTAATGCCTCAACAGTATAAGAACACATCCGGGGCAGCTCTGCTGTTCCCCCAAAAAAAAGAAGGGACCTTTCCAAGTCCCCTCTCTCCTGTTAAAACTGTTTTATCCGTCTGATCACTCGTGATCGTAAGGCTTGATAGTCTCGATCGTACCGTCCTCAGAGATGTTGAGTTTTGTGAACTTGACGCATCTCTTGTGATCGCATCCGCCGGAGAACTTGGCATCGTGATAGAACAGATACCATTCGCCTTCGATCTGAACGATGGAGTGGTGAGTTGTCCAGCCGATAACCGGCTCCATGATCCTTCCCTTGTATGTGAAAGGTCCTTCCGGATTGTCACCTTCCGCATAGCAGAGATAGTGTGTAGTACCTGTTGAGTATGAAAGATAGTACTTGCCGTTGAGCTTGTGCATCCAGGGGCCTTCGAAATAACGGCGGTCTTCGTCCTTTGCCTTGAGGGGCTCACCGTTCTCGTCAAGGATCGTGATCATCTTGGGTGCAGCAACATATCCGTCCATAGTAGGCTTGAACTGTGCAACGAGGGGTCCTAAGGCCTTCTCATCACCCTCGGGACGGTGCTCCTTGGGATTGAATGAACCGGACTGCCACATCTCGAGCTGGCCGCCCCAGAGTCCGCCGTTATAGCACCAGATCTTGCCGTCATCGTCAAGGAGCACTGCGGGATCGATGCTGTAGCTGCCTTCGATGAAGTTTTCCTGAGGCTTGAAAGGTCCTACCGGAGAATCAGACTCGGCAACACCGATCCTGAAGATTTCATTCTTATCCTTAGCGGGGAAAACAAGATAATACTTGCCGTTTGTATAGATCGCGTCAGGTGCCCAGAGCTGTCTTCCGACCCACGGGATGTCCTCTTCCTTCAAAGCGACACCGTTGTCGACACACTCACTGTCCAGGGAATCCATGGAAAGGATGTGATAATCCTTCATTACGTACTGCTCGCCGTCATCATCCTCCGGAAGATCGTTGTCCTCGTCATGTGAAGGATAGATGTAGATCTTACCGTTAAAGACATGAGCGGAAGGATCTGCTGTATAGATGTGTGTAACAAGTTCTTTTCTCTCGTTCTTTTTCATAGGCACCTCTGTTTGCTCGAAAAATAATTACAGTCCTTTGATAGTATCATTTATTCAAAGAACCGTAAATAAAATATATTGCTATTTGATTGACGTTTCTTGCGATTGCAGTCCGGATCTTTCCGAAGGAGCAGCCTTAAGGATCGCTTCTGAGGGGTTTCCTTTCAGCAGCATTCTCAGGATCACTTTGCGGCAGACTTTTTCGCGTTGTATTCCATAAGCTTATCCGTATAGACCCTGGAACGCCTGCGCATGACAAACACATCAATAAGGATCGCTGAGATGTAAAAGACTGCCACTATCACCGCGAGAGCGATCCACAGGGACGGGGTGCCGGCGCCTTCGAAGATCCCCATCAGATAGAACATCAGGACTTCAACCGGCACAAACAGGACGAAGAACGCAGTCAGGCAGAATACAAATCCCCTTTTTCTCATGAACTTAGTCAGGAACGCAAAGACAAAGACCAAAGATCCCCAGATGCACAAAGCCAGGAGCTTTACGAGAAAGATGACCTTTACTTCGCCGTTTCCGCCGGCAAGGGATAACAGCACCGTGCAGAGCACGAGCCACGAATATGAGAATGCCAGCGCATTCCTGAAATAAACAAGCAGTTTCCTGATATCTTCCATAAGTATTACCCGTCCAGTCCGATCAGGTCTTTAAGCGCTCTTGCATAGCGCCTTGAGATCACTATTACTTCCCCGTTCGTAAGTGTCGCAAGGATATTGCGGGTTACTTCCGGCCTTAATCTTACGATCTTATCGAGGTTTATGATGGTTGATTTCGAGCATCTGAAAAAAGTCTTCTCATCAAGGATCTCCTCAAGTTCATAAAGCCTTCTCTCAGTCTGGAGAACATGCCCTGTAAGATATATGAAGGTCTTTTTATCGACTGATTCGATATATAAGATCTCATCGACCTGCACATTGTATGTATTGCCGTCAGATACCGCCGTGATGCGCTCATCGAAACGGCCTATGTACCTTTGCAGGCGCTCTGTCTCTGATGTCACTTCACGGCAGTGGATCTCCACCGCCGTGCCGGACTCAATATCCTTGCTAATAGTGACTTTCATCAACAACTCCTGTCATACCGGAATTTCCATCAATTATAAATCATTCTTTGCCTTTATATCACGGTCAAGTTTTCTGCATTCAAGAAGCAGGAGCACCGACATGATGATCTGGCATAAGATCATGAATATCCCGACAAATACCTCTCCGGCAAATATCGATATGAGCATTGAACCAAATGTCGTAACCAGTGACATGACAAGATATGTCTTGCTGTCGTAGAGCCATGAGAACGGCAGGAGATGCGCGCCGAATACCATCGCGAAGAGCATGAGCATCGCATCCGGCTTCTGGTTGAAAGCCCACATCACGATAAGCAGGTAGAGCATCTGGTTTGCTGTGTTGATAAACCCGAGTTTGTTGAACGGATTGCTCCTGTTCTTAAACACATGCGCCCCGATGATCTTCGAGAAGATCAGTACGCACGGCAGGAGCATTCCCGGACAATAGAATGTGTACAGGTTCTTCGTCATTATGTCGACCGGAAGCATCCTTGTGATCGTAACCAGTGTCCAGATGACGACCGATGCCATCATGAAAGGTGCGCCCTTCTTCTGAAGGATCATCGCCTCTTCCTTCATTGCCTTATAATCGTTGCCGTAAGTCTTTCCTGCGGCTCCTCTGTTTATAATCTCTGTCATTGCCTTGTACCTCCGTTGGTTTTGAGGTCATTATATC
>Ga0247609_10007035_pt1 | contig 10753 bp, 8 predicted proteins | sample 172DNAGHGlowgp2_FD_193487 | JGI IMG/M metagenome (GOLD analysis project Ga0247609, IMG submission 193487) | Sheep rumen microbial communities from Palmerston North, Manawatu-Wanganui, New Zealand - 1728 DNA GHGlow gp2 | ecosystem: Host-associated > Mammals > Digestive system > Stomach > Rumen ...
TCAGCTGTTCTTGCAGAATGGCGTATACTTGCAAGGAATAACAGGTGCAATTAAGGAATATGGTGATTTGATGCTTGAAAAAAGTGTCGGGTCGTTCACCTTCAGCTCTGGTTTTGCCGGCAGTGGCTGGCGCATCTACAAGAATGTTACTTCAGGCAATGTAGTGGCTACTTTTGATGAGCTGGTTGTGCGCAAGAAAATGCGTGTATATGAATTGGAGGTGCAGAAGATAAGTGCTACTAATGGCTCTCTCTGGGTGTCCGACAGCTGTTCCGGCGATTTTGCCGTGGAGGTTATATAAAAGTTGGTCTTTGCTAAACATCATACTTTTGCGAACTGCTATTCTTGGTAAAATTACTAAGGATGGCAGTTTTTGCATATAAGAAATACAAGGTGTCTATTTCCGGGCAGTCCAAGCACACACAGGGGTTGCAGACTGGTGATATTGTTAGAAGACAGTATAAAGACGGGAATAACATTATATACACGCTCATGTGTGTTCTTTACACCGGCGAGGAAAATGTAAATGTTACCGATGCTGATGGCTCTCAGAAAATCGAAACAAGACCGTATTTTGTGGGCGCATTGCTTGACGGTGATGCTCCTGCTACGGGACAAGTTCTTGATTTTGTGCGAGTTACAAATCTTTGGAACGCAGACAGATTGGGTGCTTTATACTTGACAGCAAGTGATGAAGCATCACCTTACATGGATGTTATTGATGGAATTGCGGTTGAGCAGAGCTTGTGTTTTCCAGCTGATATAAACCAGTATTCCTACGAGGACAGCTTCTCCCAGTATGTAGTGACAGGCAGTGGCTGTGTTACCGGCTCTTATACGAAGTCTGGTACTGGCGCGAATCGTATTTGTACACTTGCGTTTAATGGAATTACAACTACTTCAGATGCGTTCATTGGCATCACTCAGGACCTGAAGGAGTCATTGGCTGTTGGTGAATTTATCATCGTAGCATATAAGATAAGGGCAAATAAGCGCGTCCGTGGCGTGCGCGTCATGATGGAGTATCAGGACCATTCTGAATCTGACGGTGTTGATACCTATACTATCGCAGACAGCCGTGATTGGGTTTATAAGGTCCATGTGTTTTCAGTGGATAATTCTGCTGCATACAAGCGTAATGTTACCGTTGATTTCTCTCAGTCACAAGATTTGGGCGGAAACTGCAATGTGGAGATTGCAGATTTCAATGTAATACGCTTGTCATCAGTGGCTAACTTTGCCGGTGGCATGAAGGCACGCTTGGGAAACCTTACAGGCGTGGTTGATGATGTGTTTGGCTCGCTGCAAGATTACGGATTGTATTCTCAGCGTCTGTTTGCTTCAAAATCTGTCAATATCGCCGGCACTTTGACCGCTGGCGATGAAAATGGCGCTGCGTCTACATTCTATGCTGGTAAGATTCATAAGAATGTATTTGTAGATTCAATGAATCTGTCTGGCTGCGCAGGCGGTTCTGTCAGTGCAATAACTGAGAAACCTACTGGAATGGGTGTGAATCTGTCTGGTTCTGTGTTGGAGCTGACCGTACAGAGCAAGACTTGGGCTGAATCTCATAAGGGGGAGGCGTATTGCTTTTCCATATATATATTGTCCGCTGCTGAACAGCTTGTAACCATCCAGCAACAGGACAAGACTATCGGGTCATTTACCGTTGAGGGGGATGGCTGCTGGCACAGATATAACGTAGTCTTTAATATTTTGGAATATGACACACAGGAGAGCTTATTACTCACTTTGTCGGCATCAGACGCATTTCATATATCGTCGCCACAGCTGGAAAGAGGCAAGTATGCTACGCAGTATCAGGCGACCGATACAGTTCTGAACTATACTGAGGATTACGGTGCTTGGTTTAGCAAGGGTGGTGTTGGTGGTACGATTCAGAATCCTTTGTTGAGATTCGGTGCTGACGGCTCGATTGCCAGCAAGGGCGATTTGTTTCATATCAATGCTGACGGCTCTGGTTATTTTGCAGGCGGTGCTTTTCTTTGGAACTCACAGGGCATCCAGCTCACTCAGCTTGTCTTGACATGGGACCAGCTGGATTCGTCTATTCGCTCGCGTATTGAAAGCGGTGGCGTTGAATGGGTGGCGAACTGGAATGCGACGGCAACGACGATTGGTGAGAATTATGTGATTACACCGAAGATTTTTGCCGGAACGGTTACGAACAATCAGATGACAGGCGTATATCTGGGACAGCTGGACGAGAACAATTCAGGAATATACGGGTATAATGCTGGCGTTCAGGTATTTCGGATTGATCAGAGTGGTGCAGAGATTGGCGGCTGGACTATTACGTCGGCTGGATTGCAGAGTCCAGCGGTATCTGGTCGTATACTTCAGATGTTGTCCGGCGGTCACATCAAAGCCTTTCAGGGCGCAACTACATATTGGGAGATTACAAGAGATGGTGAAGCATCGTTTGCTTGCGGTCAGGTCCTGTTTCATGCAGACGGAAGTGCATCGTTTACTGGTAGTATAACTGCCACAAGCGGCTCACTCGGTGGTTGGACGCTTACGCAGAACAGAATGTATTCTGCCAATATTGCAATGGATTTGAGCGTTCAGCAGGGTAAATACATAGCGATTACACGCAGCGTAATGACAGAGAATGAAATGGCTTCAGACAGTTATTTGAACCATGTTATTGCGAATGGTGGTGTAGCTATGTATTATCGCGGCACAAATGACTGGGGTCTGGTGGGCTATAGCTACGACAGCTCACAGACAAGACAGATGTTCAGTCTTGGATCTGTGAATAAGATTGGATGCTGGAATTTTGACAATGAAGCTCTGTGGAGTGGCGCTAAGACCAATACGCTGCAAAGCTTTACAGCTGCAAATGGCACTGGTGTTACTATCGGCACTAACGGTATTAGAAGCAAGGGGTGGTATCTCGATGCTGACGGTGCTGTTGCATTTACCGATAAGGCTTTGTTCAGGGCTAATGGCTCTGGCTTTATTGCTGGCGGAAATATTGCTTGGAATACAGCTGGTGCGATTACATTGGCTGCTGGTGCGAGTCAGTTTAACGCTGATGGTTCAGGATATGTGGCAAATCAGGGCATTTCATGGGATGCACAAGGCAATGTGACTTTCAGTAATGCCGTTACAATAAAGGTTCAGGAGGCTTTGACTGTAGCTGTAGTAGACGAAAGGCTGCAATCTTCAGCGGTGTTGGAGGCTACCGTAAACAACATTAGCGCGCATATTCAGGAAGCAGCCAATGGTAATCCAAACCTATTGGAAAACGCTGATCTTCTCGGCTTCGGTGGATTCCTTACTAACGGTGCTCTTGTATTCCCTAAATGGGGCGAGAACCATACTGACTATGCTGCATCGGGACAGAGCGGTACATGGGAACATGATATGGGCGTAGGACTGGGGTCGTGGGATTACTATGGTCATCAGACTGCTTATTATCATGGCGAGGAGAATCTTAACAGCAAGATGACGTACTGTGAATGGCTCTGTCAGGAGATAACGGACAAGCTGGAGCCTGATACATGGTACACATTCTCTTTCATGCTGTCGGGAACAGCTAACTGCGAGGCTTTGCAGACATGGGTATACCCTAATGTGTGCAGTGAGTATTCGGTGGACGACAGTGTAGTTGTTACGTCAGGCGTAGATCCGGGTCACAGATGGACAGCGGGCGCGTGGAGGCGTCATACTATTAAGTTCAAGACACGCATGGTTCTGGATACAACTACTCCAATTAAGCTGTTGTTCAGAATACAGCCGCAGACATCAGCTGAGTTCTTCATTTACGTCTCTCAGATTAAACTTGAAAAAGGCGAGAATTGCACAGCTTGGAACAATGGCAACCTTCCAAAGAAGCTTTTGGCAACAGGAATAGACATACAAAAGGGCATTATTAGTATGATAGCTAATAACCTTATGTTATACAATAATGCTGGTGAACGTAACTTGTTTGCAGATCAATATGGCAACTTGACGGTAAGAGGCAATATTTCGGCTAACAGCTTTGCAGCCAAGGAGGGAGATTTGGAAATCAAGTTGACCGGTCGTCAATTTCAGTTTAAGCATGATGAAGATATTAAGGCTTATTTTGAGCTGGAGCATGATGAAGCAACGAATGATAACACTTTGATGTTGTATGTTAAGAATCTGGATAATGAAGGCAATCCTCATTGGTATAGTATCAACTTTAATTACTGGCAGAATGTATCATATAATGAGACATTAAAGCAGTCTATTGCTGTAGCAGATAATGTTTATGGTCTATCTAATTTGGATTTGAGCAGGGGCGGAACGGTGCGGTTTGCTAAACCTTCATTCGATTCGACATATACCCTTAATTTGTGGAACTGTGATTATAGTGATTCCGAAGTCTGGTCATACTATCAGAGTGGCACTGTTGCTAAATTTTGGAAGCTGACCACCGACAATCAGCAACAAGCTCAGCCGATTTATTTTGGACACACGTTTAGGTATATCGGTACTAAAGCGTCTTTTATGACCTTTGAGAACGATGAAATGCGTTTGTCTGACATAGGAGAGGATATAAGCCAGCTGGCAATAGTATATGATCCTGATACTGTTTATACAAATGGCAGTGTTATAAAAAGTATCAGAGGTGTTTTGTATACAACTTTTATTATAGAAATCAGCATAGCGTCGTATGAAGACGTAGTGAGATACTGTCTTGATAATGGTGAAGATTTGGCTGGAATGACAGAAGAGGAGTTTAATAATTATATGAGCGAACATGCAGAAGATATTCAAGAAAGATTGACAGATATTATTGGGGCAACTTCAAGTTCTATGTCTTCTCTCATACCGAACTGCTCTTATGTTAAAAATGGAGTGAGACGCAACATGATTGATGTTAAATATTGGACTTATTTCTTTGGAGGTACAGCATAATGGGAACAAAGTACAAAAGTAAAAGCGGAATGACGCTGGAAACAGGCAAGGCGGCGCTGTTTAGAGGTGTATACTATCCAGCTGAAAAAGTAACAGACGAATTGTGCCTTCAGTTGGGGCTAACCGTTGACGATGAAGATTATCTAAACACTGTAAAGCAGGGTAAGATGGCGGAGATAGTGGAATACGATGTATCGGATAACGTAAACATCTTTTATGTGAACGGCAAGGCAATGTGGCTTGACAAGGCTACGAGGGTAGGACTGATGAACTCGACGCGGATATTGCAGGAGAGTGGACACGAACAGACTACCCTATGGCACGGCACAACGATGTATGAGGTGCCTTGCAGCAAGCTGACGGAGATACTCATGCAGATTGAAGAATATGCCTTGGAATGTTACAATACGACGGCACGGCACAAAGCGGCGGTGGCATCGCTGCGCTCGGTGCAAGAAATAGAAGCTTATGACTTCACGCAGGGCTATCCAGCTAAACTTAGTTTTAGCATATAGTGCCTATTAAAAATCAAATAGAGAGTGAACATGAAAGATTGTCACTCTCTATTCTTTTCTAAAAAAAGAAAGTAATGAGTCGCGAAGATATACAAATAAGCACAAGCGCTGGCGATGTTGTTATGACAAGCATTAGTGCCAACATCGCTCAGCAGGCTGTTACGCTACAGGAGCGCGACACAGATGTTCTATGCACCGTGGAAATACCAGCCAGCATTGACGTGAGAAAACTGGCGCAGGGCGTATATGTAAAAATTCCCTATACGCCGATTGAAAAGCCGTTATCGTTCCGGTTCGCAAGAATATCGGTCGGCGGAATAAAATATATAATGAATCCGGTAGACGGTTCTCAGGTATTCAGGGGAGTGGCTACCAGATATGGCAGAATCAATGCCTGTAGGCTGTTTGAAGTGGATGAAAATTTCATGTATACGCTGACTCTTAACAACGATACGGTCACTATCTATTCAGCTAACGAGTCAGATTTCCAGCAAATCAGCGGTCACATTCAAAACCGTAACCTTTTGCTACGATGTCTTCCGGGTAATTCCTATCGCTATCCTTTGTCAGGTGTCGGCTTGATTTTGTATACGAACGGCGTAATCGAACGTAGCGACCTTGCTTCAGTATTGGAGCGTGAGTTCTCTGAAGATGGCGTAACAGTAAACAATGCAGTCTTTGACAATGACACAAAACAATTACAGTTAGACTTGGATTATGGCGACGTATAAAGTATTACGGGGACAGAATATCTATGATGTGGCTGTCTCGCTTTACGGTTCTATTGAGGGTATCAATCGCCTGATGTTTTTAAATCCAGATTTGGGTTTGAGCACTGATTTAAAGGCTGGTGATGAAATAATATACGATAATAATGCTGCAATCTATGGTACTATTGTGGACGACCTGAGACAGCGCAAGATTACGCCTGTGAATGGGGAGCGTACAGTATATTATAAGAAGGTGAATCAGACCAAGCGCATGGTGATAATGCTGGAACAGACGGCAGAGCTGATTGCGTTCTTGGCATCAGGTACAGGCGTGGTAAGCGTTGACTGGGGTGATAATTCAGATATTGAAAAGATTTCACTGCATACCGGAGAACCTGCTCCGATTAAGCATTATTTCGACAATGAAACTACATCGGCGCGTATTATTACGCTATATGGTGATTTCTCCTTTCAGTGCCTTGACCTGTCAAACCTCAATGCGGAAGCCTATATATTAAATGCCTTTCAGATTGATAAGGTGATTTATTCTGGTGGTGCAGTCGGTACACAATTCTTGCCATTGGCGAGAGGAATTTACGAAGTCCGCATTTCGCATCGTGGCATTAGCGATTTGTCGGACCTGAATGATTTGGATTTGCAGAGCTTGATTCTCGCGCATAATGTCTATCGTTCACAGTCGGTAATAGACAAATACCTTATACACATCGCTACCCATTACGGCGTTCGCAGACATTGTGTGGTTGAAATGGATATAGCGCCAAGCGGCGAATATCAAGAACCGCCAAGAGATGAGCACGGCAACTATGTTATTACTACTGGTATGCAGGCGGTGTATGTGATTACCCATGAACCTGATTGGAATATCGCAGGCGCGTGGACATTTAAGATTAACAATTCAGTATATAAATATGAGCTATGAGCAGATCTTTAAGTGACATATACAATGAGGCTGTTGCCAAGCGTAATGAGTATTTAAATCTTAATGCGCTGGACAATGACAGCAAGATGTCTATCATCAACGCAATTACTTATACGGTTTCCAGTGTGATTTTCTCATTTGAGACTCTGCTGGACGCTTTTATGGTAGACTTGGCAAACATTTTTGGCGATCGCATTAACGGCACGCCAGCCTATTATGTTGGTGCTTTAAAAAAGTGGCAGTATGGTGATGATTTGGTTGTTGATGAGACAGGTACAAAGTTCCAATACGCAAGCGCCGACCCGTCCAAGCGATTGATTACGCGAGTGGCTTATGAGGAGCATTATAATCAGGAGTATAAGGATGATGTGCTAATCTTAAAGGTAGCTAAGGGTGCTGACAATGCACTGGAGCGCCTTTCAGATGAAGAACTGCGCGCTGCAAGGGCTTATCTCGGACAGATTAAATTTGCAGGAGTAAAGGCGAACGTGGTGAGTCGCAGGGGTGATGTCCTTGTACCTTACATTACGGTTTATTATGATGGTGCTGTCCCCGAAGATACGGTTTACACAAACATCGAAAACGCCTTGGCAGACTTCATTACAAATATGTCGTTCAACAGCAATGTCTATGTACAGAAGCTGATTGACGCGATTCAGGGTGCAGAGCATGTAGTGGATGTATACTTTGATTCCAGCCTTCCTGCAAATGATGCCTTTCCAGAAGGACAGGGTTTTTATCTGGCACAATATGATGATAACAACCAGCTGGGTCCGCTGACTAAGATAAACCGTGCAGTTCATACTGCTTCTGGCTATCTGAAGCAAAGCACTAAGGCGGATCAGGAACAGAATTTGCTGGCATATCGTGAGGCAATTATCCTCCGTGTGGAAACTACAGGAACATTAGTAGATGAGTAGCGAGTATGAGAAAGTACGATTTTTCCATAGCTAAGACTGTAAATCGCCTGATGCCTCATTATTTAGGTGGACGCAAGCTGATTCTGTTCTTACAGGGCATCTTGTACCCATTACAGCCATTGCAGGACAAGTTTGCGACCTGGGCATACGAAAAGCGCATGGAAGCCGCTATGACCTCTCAGATTATATTGTTTACATATTTCCTTAATTATAAGTTTCGGAAATACTTTGTAGATAAGACGCAGAGCATTAGCATTGACGACGGCGACATTAACGGCTTGCCAATGTACTGGGAGATTGCCGGCTATCCAGACAATCCTGTGTTGCGATATGAGGATGAATTGGTAGGCACTGAGGAGCGCACTGTCTTGCATTATTATGGTGAGCAGTCAGAAACCAGTTCTGTTAGCTTTGTTGTACGTTGTCCGGAAATTGACACAAATATCATTTCTCTCGAAGAAATGCGTAACATGGTTGCTTTTTGGGTGGCTCGCTATAAGCTGGCAGGCAAGAAATTTAAGATAATTATTCCTAATTTACAATAAAATGAAAAAATTTAGCGCACAAACAGGCGGACGTTATGTTTATGTCGATGATGTACTGAACCTTCAGGAATTGGCATTGGCGTTTGGCGAGATATTTGACGGATGCGATAATTTTGTCATTTCGGGATGTGAAGTGAATGGAACTCGTATCAACCCGGGTTTTGTGTATATCAATGGCGAGATACGCAGGTTTGAGGGGTCCACGATAGCGAGCTTCCCAGCTTATCTTTCTGAAGTGAACAGAAATGAAAATGTAGCATACACAGATGATGATGGTAAGGTTGGACGTGTGATTTATGGCTGTCAGTTGCTTACTACGCCATCCATTGAGCCTGACCCAGTAACAGGGCAAGTTCCTGAATATTTGGTGGTTGAGTCTACCGGTATCGCTGATACTTTAAGAAATGCTTTCTTTGGTAAGTATGCCTTGAATGTAGAGTCTGACATAATGCAGACGGTAGACAGCGAGGTTGATTTTATCCGTCAGATTAACACGATGGATATTGTCAGCGGTGGCGCATACAAGATTAACCGTTCAGGATTCAGAGGCTCTATGTCGTTCGACCAGAACGGTACTCTGATAATTAAGTCTGTCGTTGATTCAGAATATTCCGTTGCGTTGACAAGGGAAGGCGAGCTTGTATTTTATTCTGGTTCTCGTATGATTGCCGGTTTGAACGCTGACGGTCGTTTGATGGCTTCGGAGGTACGGACCACCACAGCTACGCTTGGAAGTATTCGTATTAGCGGTTCTGATATTTATAATACCAGCGCCCAGACAAATGACGGGTCATTGTATTTGAATGTTGTTGGAGCTGATGGCGGTACAAGCTATTTCCGCAATACGGTTATTGGCGATGGAAAGGGCGGCACGCTTTTTAGCGTTGTAGGCGGAACCAGGGATATTACAGGTTACGCTCAGATGACTCTGGCAAGCGAGCAGGCTGGACTGACCTTGCAGCATACAGGTTTGACAGCTGCATCTGAAGAACTGATTAAGAAAATTTCCTGGGTAGACAGAACTGGTACGCTGTTAGGCGAGATTGGCTATTTAGATGCCACTGGTATGGATTTCACTATCCACAATGCGATTGGCAATGTAAAGGTGGACAATAACCTTTATGTAACTGGCGACTTGGTTGTCAACGGTACAAATTTGAGAGCCTATGCACTCACAACAGCTGTAACGGCATCTTTGAATCTGAAGGCTAATGCGTCTGAGGTATACAGTAAGACTGATGCTGACGATAAGTTTGTGTCTTTCTCTGGAGGATTGGCAGAGCTGGCAATAAAGAAGGGTGGCAAGCAGGTGGTACGACAGAGCATTGATGCAGTAGCAATGGACGATGTACGCCAGACTTGCGCGGTCTTGACCAACTATTTGCAGGACGTGGTGACAACAGGCTTGAATCCATCATCATCGAATTATCAGGAGCAGCTTGCTACACGAAAGCGTGCTATCTGCCAGAACATCGGTGCTGCCTACGCTCCAGATACTCACATGACGCCTTATGATACAGGCTGGCTTCCTTTGCCAACAGGTAAGAATTATGATATTGATAACTTGCACGTTCGTCAGATTGGCAATATCGTATATATTCAGGGTCGCGTCCGTACTTGCAAGAACCTTACATTATGTACGCTTCCTAACAAGATTACGCCGCCGACATACACTGTTAAATGGTCGGTGTACCATAAAGGCGAATGGCATTGCGCTATCGAAGCTAATTCACGGGAACTTAAAGTCGTTCGCTATCAAGGTGATGGCTGGAAGCAGAATGAGGACATTGCATGGAGCTATATGGTATAACTTTTAAACAATAGTAATATGGGTTTTGTAAAAATTGGCAATGACATTGAATCGCAGAAAAGTATCAGACAGCAGCGTTCTTTCAACAAGGAAATCCAGAAGCTGCAACGTGAAAACAGTGAGCGCGCGAACACTACGATCGTCCAGCTCGTTGGAGTCGGAGAGTCAGCCACAAAAAAGAAAAAGAAGGCGCAAAAAACTGAGGACTAAGGTTTCATTCGTTGAAACGAAGGTTGGATGGCTGATGGCGCATCACACGCCGGTTGAATATCGTTTGGTTTTGGAGGTAGCAAAACAGTTGCATCGTGACCCCAATCCATATATGATTGAAAACCTTGCTTATAAAAGTGACGAGCCGTTTTTTAGAACTGATGATTTTTGGGTTGCGTTGCGCACCTT
>Ga0247609_10007036_pt1 | contig 10752 bp, 16 predicted proteins | sample 172DNAGHGlowgp2_FD_193487 | JGI IMG/M metagenome (GOLD analysis project Ga0247609, IMG submission 193487) | Sheep rumen microbial communities from Palmerston North, Manawatu-Wanganui, New Zealand - 1728 DNA GHGlow gp2 | ecosystem: Host-associated > Mammals > Digestive system > Stomach > Rumen ...
AATTTTTCACGTGTAAGGTCACAATATTCATCAATCCAATCGGTTATGTAGTACAATTTTTTGGAACCTGCAATCAAGCCAAATATAATCGGGTCTTTTCTTTTAGCCCTTTCGTATTCAGTTTCTTTGTATGCAGTCTTTGCTGGGTCATAATGTAAAACAACATAATTGTCGAATATTTCAAGTTCGTTTAACTTTGAAATTTTGTTTACAACCTCTTGTGGAATTGGCCTTGAAAAGTTTTTAATGTAATCCAAAGAAAGCCCTTTTTCACATTTTTTTATAAAGTCAACTATTGTATCTTCATCAATTACGTAGTAGCATCCCTCAGCAAACAATGCTGATTCATATTTATTTGTTATAAGTCCTTTTAACAGTTCTTCTTGTAATGCAGTTTGCCCCATATCAACAGCATTGTGCAATGCTCTTAGGTAGTTGCTAACCCTATCTCTATATGTAAATGCTGATTCTTTTGACGTTGCTTTTACAAGAGAGAAAAATTTGATGGCATCAAATTCATATTTTTCATCTTCTTTATTATTCTTTTTAAAGATTTTAGAAAAGAGATTTTTAATCTTACTTTCTTTTCTTTCTTGTTGATTGCCTTGAGCCTTAACTCCATATATGTTGATTGAATTTGAATATTCAACATCATCATTTGTTGTACTACCAAATGAACCATACCCAGCTATTACATATTTAATCTTTTTTTCGACAATTAGTTTTGTCAAGTCTTTTATTCCTGCTGAGGCAATTTCATCAAAACTAAGGCCCTCTGGTGTTTGATATAATGGCAACCATCTAGTGCCAGCGTCAATGTTTGAATCAACATCTGAAGGATTTCTTTCAGTATTGTCAGGAGTACCTGTATTATTAAATACGGAATCAACAAAATAAGTTGCCACGTTTTCATTTGTATTTGGAGATTGCGTTTTTTCTTCATTTTTTTCCGCATTTTTCCATTTAGTCAAGTTTTTATTGATACTTACGCCATCATCAAATAATTTAAGGTGACGTTTATCGCCTGTTAAAAGTTCCTTACTCATTGTCAATTAAGTTTAATTCGTTAATCAAGTTATTTCTATTTTCTTCATTTGTCAAATCACATCCATTAAATGCCTCCCATACGTGCCTTGTGTATGAACTATCATAAAGCATTGCCCCAATGTTTTCATCACCATTAAGGCTAAATGTCTTTGTTGTTTTCTTAATGAATCTTCCGTATTTTTTACCATCGTCAAACTCATTCCAATCAATGTTTTTTTCTTGCTTTAGCAATTCCACCTGTTCATCTGTATTCTTTGACATAAGAACCTTATGTGGAAGATATGTTTGTGCCGCTTGCTGTTTGCTGTTTCTAATACAGTCAATATTCCTATAAAGAATACAACCCATAGCATCATTTGCATTATCAACGTTCCACACTTTACAGTCGAACTGATAAAGTGGGCCTCTTCTGATTGCGTCAATACACATTTGACGGACTTCTTCGGGACTTGCACAAGTAGGTACTGTTGATAATATGCGGTTAACGGCCATTTCTTCAGAAAATTTTCCTGTGGCTGTTGATGCAATAATACTTTGCATTTTGCAAATTCTTCCTCCATAGAAAACATCACCTTCAGGCTTACTCTTTTTGATGATAAGAAGAATTTCATCACTTTGTGTATATGCAAAAATACACCCTTGTACTTCTTTACAAAGTTCTTTTGCAGTTTCATTCATTGCGTTAATAAACACATCGTCAAATGGCTTGTTGAATTTGTTCTTAACTTTTTTTGAGAAAGAACGGCCATCAATGTGTGCAATGATATATTTGTCGGGGTCAAGAAAATAATTTACAGCATGTTGGTATGCGTAAAATTTTTCTTTAAGTGACATTTCGCTTGTATCCATATTAGAATTTGTGAATAATTGTTATATTTGGAAATTCATATTTTGTTGTGTTAAACAGACTATTTGTTGTGAAGACCTCAGTAATAGTCTCGTTATCAAGTCTTTCCTTGACTTTGTTAATTGTGGCATCTGAAATGCTGTTTTCAACATGCGAAGCATACACATATATGTATGAAGCGCCAATGGCTTTCAGAGCGTCAGCACTATAGGCAAGAGTGCCACCGTATGAAATAATATCGTCAATCATAAGAACTGACTTACCTTCAAGGTAGCCTTCCATGTCATCAATGCGTTCACCTTTTTGGTTGAACACTTTCAATCCAACGATTTTTCCTGTTCTCCAATCACGGTCCTTTTCTCCGTATATAATGTCATATCCAGTAAGACGTGGCATATCTTTATAACGCTTCATTGCGCCTGCATCGGGAAAATAGATAATGGTTGTTCCTTTGTAAATCGGGGTATCGTGAGTGTATTCGATTTCGTCAAGTACATCGCCAATCATCTTGTTCGGCGTTATAACTCTCACATTCTTAATTAAAGCAGGTGTCACATCTGAATGTGGGTCGAAAATTTCAACACGGTCAAAATTGAGGTAGTTGATGAAGTCGCAAAAATACTTCAGTGTGAACACTTCACAGTCGGACTTAGTTCTATCCATTCGAGCGTTTGGAACATATGGAAGAGTGAGTTTAATCCTTGAATACGTGTCAAAAGTTTCTTTGATGTGCTGAGTTAAGAACAACAGCATTGAAATTTCATATTCACCTTCATAAAGCCAAGTAATGTCAATTTCTTGGTTCATAGGCCAGTTGATGACGTTTTCGTCAAAATTGAGTAATCTCAAAGTGTTGTCAGGGAAATACTCTCTCTGAATTTCAAATCCATTTACTTTAATCATATTACAAATGTTTTAAGTTTATTGTTAATATACAAATAAAAATTGAAAATACAAAATTAAAAATAAATTTCGTCTTCAAAATTCGGTGCATTAAGGTCTTTTTCGGAAACTTTTATCTCTGAATTACTCAAATATGTGAGCCAATGGAAATCTATGCTTCTCCAATTTGCGCTCTTTTCGCTTTCTTTATTATAATAGTTATCACATTTATATTGAAACACTGTGTCATCTTCAAGGGTTAAAAATCCATGCAAAAAGCCTCTTGGTACAAATAGTTGTCTATGGTTTTGCTCAGTAAGATAAGCATAATATGTATTACCATAGTTTGGTGAATCTTTTCTTGCGTCAACAACAACGTCAATAACTGAGCCTTTCACGACACTTACAAGTTTTGCTTGTGCATGTTCACCTGTTTGACAGTGCATACCTCTAAGTACGCCAAATGAAGATTTGCTTTGGTTTTCTTGGACAAAATCAACATCGGCCACTTTTTCTTTAAATTCATTAATTCTGAATGTTTCCATGAAATACCCCCTGTTATCTTTATATTCTTTTGGCTCTATAAGAGCTGGACCATTATCAATTTTCCAAATTACTTCCATTTAAAATTAATTCTGTTTCGATATTATCTCTTTCTTTTGAGATATTATCCATTATTTCAACTAAATTGTTATATTGTCTAAGATATTTTGACGCTTTTCCGATTAATGAGCAATACACTTCATGCTCTTCTTTCAAATAAAACTTTTGTGCTTTTTCAAGATTGGTGAAGAAAAAGCCTATGCTGTCTGAATTTTTACATGCGTCATCAACCATCAATCCACCTGCATCATCAAGGTTTATATATCTGTATCTGTCATATACTTCGATGGATTCAACAACATGGGTTTCAAGCCTAATTCCAAAGTCAATTCCCTTGTTTACAACATATACATTGTCGCCTTCTTTTAAGTCTTTGAATTTCATTTGTTTCTTTCTTTATACCACTTCATAAATTCTTCATATTCCCCTTCTTCCAATTTTCCACGTTCAGGGTTACGTTTTCCGTCTTTATATAATATTATAATTCCAATTATATTAAGGATTAACAAAAGTGAAATAAAGATAAGTAATATTGTATTCATTATAATGTTTCGTTAAATTGCTCTAATTCGCTTATTTTTATCCAAGCGGTATAATGCGTGTCTAAAAAGGTCATCAGTCCGCTAATACTTCCTTCGTTTTTACGACAAGAAACCAAAAATCGTATGTTGTCTTCTTCCTGTTCATAGTCATATATGTACCATGAATCATTAAACGGGTCAAAAATTTTTGAACTTACATAAGCTGTCTCAGTCGGAATAAAAGGATTTGGATGAAGTTGTTTCCTATATTCTCCAACTTCTTCTAATTCTTTTTCACTATATGTGTCCATTATCTTTTCACACAGGAAATGATAAAGTGAAGTGGACATAAAGATGTCTTCATTCAGCGCTCTTACTTTTTCTATAATTGGCTGTAATACAGATTGAACCTCTTGGAGTTTGGATTGAAGTTTTCTTTCCTCTCCAAGAAGTTCAACCATTTCTTTTATCTTATTCATTTATCACATTAATTTGACATGACTTCATTGTTTCCAATGCAGCCTTATGCTTTTCAGGGGTTACACCTGCACAGCAAGAAGCATCAACAGTAATAGATGCCCTATCATATAACATAGCCTTCTCAATCAGCACATTGCTAATGACACAAATATCAGTGCAGAATCCGACATATTCAATTTCAAGATTTCCATCAAATGCTTCATCAAGGTCAAGAAATTCAGCCATCGCTTGAGAGCCAAATGTCGGCTTGTGGAAATACATTACATTTTGATTTTTATGCACATCAGCATTAATAAGTGCATCTTTGATGTCAGGCTGAAGTTGCCATCCTTCTGTTGCTTTTACACAATGTACGACAGGCAAATTTTTACCTTCGTTGGTTTCGAGGTAGTTACTTCCATGCGTATCCATGGTAACAAGGATGTAATCACCGTCAAATTCGTTGATTTTCTTTACAATGTTCGGAACAGCCTTAATAGCCTCTTCGTTGCGCAATGCGCCCGTGATGAAGTCATTCTGACAATCAATCACAATTAAAACTTTCTTTGTTTTCATAATAAAATGAACTTTTCTTTGAATATACAACTTTTTATGTAAAAAAGCAAATTTTTTGAAAAAAATCAATTTGAGCACTAGTGCCAGAAGCAGCTTTTCCGAAAATGAAAATTAAAATAATTAAATAAACTAAAATAAATAAAATATTGTATTTTCTCATAGCAATAGTGCTCAAAAAAAGTTTTTTTTTTTGGGGATTTTGAAAAAAAATATGTAAATTAAAGTAAAAAATAATTGCAAATGAGCACAATTTTAAGCCGTATAAAAGGTTTTTTTGGAAAAGTTGGACACTTTATCAGTAATTTGTGGAAAGTGTCTAAATTCGCCTTATTTAATAAGGTGAAGTATAATACTATTGACGAATGCATAAATGGATATGCTTTCGACTTTGGCTATTTGTATAACTTGGAGTTGGCAAAATTGAAAGAAATGGTTGATTATTTCACTAAATATGGAATTTCTGCCGACAATGACAAATACATAAGGCAAATTAAATTAGCCATCAAGTTACTTCAAATTGTAATTAACGAGGAAGGATACCATTTTGAGCATAATATAGATAACAATGGAAGTGAAAAATTCACTGATTTGAACAAATATGTGTGCGATGTTAATGTAAATGTCAAAAACGCTGATAGGTTTGTTGCGAACAAATATGAAAGAGACTTTTATGTTAATAGGTATCCACATGAACTTTATTTGCTTAAAGCAAGGTACTTGTATCACAAGTTGAGAAATAGATTTGAACAAACATGGTGGGATTAATTTTGAAAAATATTTGTTTGATTGCAAAATAATTTGTATATTCTAATTGATTTAAAAATTTAAAAATATGTATAACTGCAATGCAATGTTACTCAAGGACTTCTATAAGATGTGCCATTTATCTATGATAGATAAAGGAATGACTAAATCTGTTTCATATTACACACCTAGAATGTCACGTGTTAATAGATGGAACAAAGTTGTGAATTTTGGACTACAAGCGTTTTGTAAAGATTATCTTATTGATTATTTTAATGAAAATTTCTTTAATAGAAACGAAAATGATGTTTGTGCTGAATATAAATATTATGCAGATATGACAATGGGTAAAAACATTGTTGATGTTGAGCCAATAAGAAAACTTCACAAACTTGGGTATTTACCTATTGAAATTGTTTCACTTCCTGAAGGTGCTGAAGTTCCAATCCATTGTCCTATTTTTGGTATTACTAATACACACCCTGATTTTGCGTGGCTTGGACAAGCATTAGAATCATTAATTTCTGCCGAAATGTGGTATCCAATGATTTGTGCAACTGTTGGACATACTTATAGAGAAATTGTTAATAAGTGGTATGATAAAACATGTGATGACAATGTTCCACGTAGACGTGCTCTTGGAAATTTTGATTTCCGTGGCGACCAAGGCTTAGATGCCGCTTTAAAGGCTGGTGCGGGATGGTGTTTGTCATTTGTTAACACCGCCACCGTTCCTGTAATTCCTTATCTTGAAGAAAATTACAATTGTTGCTGTGGAAAAGAAGAGGTTGGATTTGGCGCTGTTTCTACTGAGCATTTTGTAATGTGCAGTAATTCAGCAAAAGATATAAAAGATAATCCTAATTATGAATTTTCAGATATTGACCCATATCGTGAACGTATTTTTATTAAAAGAATGCTAACAGAATTATATCCAAATACTTCATTTAGTTGTGTGTGCGATTCTTATGATTATTGGAATGTTGTTAAGAATATTCTTCCTACGCTTAAAGAAGAAATATTAAATCACAATGGGTGTATGCTTGTAAGGGGAGATTCTGGCGACTGCGTTAAGGTTGTAACAGAAACAGTATTTGAACTTTGGAAGATTTTCGGTGGTACGATAAATTCTAAAGGATATAAGGTTCTTGACACACATGTTAAAGCATTATATGGTGATTCAATCACAATTCAACGTGCAGAAGAAATTTATAAAATTCTTGAAGAAAATGGATTTGCTGCGCAAAATGTTTCTTTAGGCGTTGGTTCTTTTTCAATGCACATGATAGAAGAAGATGGTATTTTCAAAGGTTTTACGAGAGACACTTTTGGCGTTGCTATAAAGGCTTGTTATGCTGAATTTACAGATAAAAACGGAAGCGTAGAAAAACTTTCAGTGTATAAAGACCCTAAAACAGATAGGGAAAATGGTGGTGGAAATTTCAAAAAAAGCCAAAAAGGTTGTTGTATTGTAACATATGAAAATGGAGATTATAAGTTCACAGATGGGCACACTTGGGAAGAAGCATATCTTTCTCCAAATTTACTTAAACCAGTTTTTAGAAATGGTAAATTAATTGATGAAGAAACTCTTTCAAATATTAGACAGCGTTTAAATAAAAATAAATTCTAATAATGTAATAAAATTATCGAATAAAACTATTATGTGATTAATAAATCATATAAATTAGTTGGTATGAAAATTATAATTGAGCGTTCAAATGATAACGAACATTGGATGGTAATGGTGCAAGATATGTTGGGCAAAAGGCCATATGTATCAACAAAATTTGACAATCCTGACAGAGCACTAGGTTATATAAAAGACGAATTTAGAGATTGTTCTGACTTTGAATGTGAAATAAACGAAAGGCTAAACGATGATAGAGATAAAAGCAATTGAGGAATTATCACTTAAAAATAACAAAGGTGATGATGATGTTTATGTTGAAGATGTTTCTGTTGAATATGGACAAGATACTGTAGATGAAGAAGAATATCAAACAATTAAATTGTCAACGGAAAACAACGGAGTAGCCAGATACATTAACATATCAACAGAAAAATGGTCAATTTCAGATATTGACGATTTGATACAAATATTAGAAGATTTTAAAAAGAGGGCATCTTTATGAAAGAAAATAATACTTATGCGGACATTGAAACATTGAAAAACATGTTTGAAACCATTAAAAGTGAATATCAGAAAAAATTCATTAATAATTATGGATTTGACGAAAAAGATTCTTATTGGATTGACAATGTTCTTTATATTTCAGATTATTATTTTGATTATTATGACGTGAAATATGCAGTTGATAATGACATTTCATACGAGTTTATAGATTGGTGGTACAATTATAGCCTCACCGTGTATGAAAATTTCTATGAAAAAGTATCTCTTAAAGAATACAAAAATGACATGATACCTTATAAAAAAGAAGATATAGAAAGGCTGCAAAAACTTCAAAAAGAAAAAAATCACATAGAAGCAGAAATTGATGATTTAATAACTGATATGAAAAAGACAGACTGAAAATTCAGCCCGCTTTTAATATTAATACGTTGTATATATGGAAATAAAAATTATAGAAGGCGATTTGTTGGATTCAAAAACCGATTTAATATTACATCAATGTAATATGAAATCAAAAATGAATAGTGGAGTTGCAAAAGCAATTAGAGAAAAATGGCCGATTGTATTTGAAAAATACAAGCAACTTTGCGATGCCAAAGGGCAAAAAATGGGTATGTGCCAACCTGTTAAAGTGTCTGATAGCCAAAGAGTGATAAACATGTTTTCACAAGACAATTATGGATATGATGGAAAAATGTACACTTCATATGATGCTGTTAATACTTGCCTTGGGAAAGTAAAGGAATATTGCGTTAAGAATGGATATAAAAGTATAGCACTTCCATATAAAATGTGTTGTTGCCGTGGAGGGGCCAATTGGGATGTTATAATGGCGATGATAAAGGCAAATTTTGAAGATACAGACATTACAATTGAAATATGGAAATTAGATAATGATTAACAAAGGCGTTCAATAGAACGCTTTTTTTTGTTTTTAATAAATTGTTTTTGTATATTACAATAAAATAATTTTATAATATGAGTAAAAGAGATTTATTGGTAGAACTTGGTTATGAAGATTCTATCGTATTTGAAAATCCGGATTATGATAATGCCATTATTGGCACTGATGATAAAATTATGTCATTTAAACTTGACAGTGAAGAAAAAGTTAAAGAAGTTACAGAAAATTGCATCCAATGGATTAGGAATTGGTTTGAAAAGAACGGAAAAGGATGCAATGCTGTTATTGGAATGTCTGGCGGAAAAGATAGCACTATTGTGGCCGCATTATGCTGCAAAGCTCTTGGCCCTGATAGAGTTATCGGCGTTTCAATGCCTGATGAAGGACAAGGAATTAATGGCGCTGAAGAAATTTGTAAATATTTAGGAATGAGATATATGTGTGTTCCTATTGATGGAATCACTAGCGTTTTTAATTTTGGATTTAACTTAGGCAATAATGCAATGTCAGAACAAACAAAGCAAAACATTCCTCCAAGAGTAAGAATGACAATGCTATATGCTATTGCACAAAGTATGAATGGACGTGTTGCAAATACTTGTAACCTTTCAGAAGATTATATTGGGTATAGTACTTTGTTTGGGGACAGTGCAGGCAGTTTTGCTCCGATTGCACAATTTACTGTTACTGAGTTGAAACAAATTGGAAGGTATCTTAGCATTCCAATCAATTGGGTTGATAAAACGCCTGATGATGGGCTTCCGAACAGCAAGCCTGATGAAGAAAAGTTTGGATTTACTTATTCATCCTTAGATATTTACATTAGAGGCGGTATAATTGACGAGACTACTGCTATGAAAATCGAAGAAATGCATAAAAAGAATAAGTTCAAGACAGACATTATAAGAATTCCATACTTCAATCCTTATGAATAAGTGTTTGGCATGATTTTTGATATATGACAGAGTTAGAATATTATTTAACTGCATCGTTATATGCAATGCAAGGAATGCAAGAAATGGGAGGTAAACTTGGAATAATTGCAGAATTAGTTCCAAATGAAGTTGCGGAGCGTTCATTTAAATTTGCAGATGCTATGCTTGAAGAGGCTAAAAAACGTAAAATATTTAGTGATAATTAAAAATAAATAAAAATGAAATATCCAAGAACATATCATTTACCATTTTCTCCTGGCACTACGAGTGATGACAGAATATTGCATGGAGACTGGTTTGCATTTTATAAAGGAAAAGAAGTTGTGTTTACAGAAAAATTAGACGGTGAATCAACCGCATTTAATGTTACTGATGTTTACGCACGTTCACACGGCGCTCCTACTCGCTCACCTTGGTCTCGCAACCTTTGGGACCCCGCAGATGGCTTATATTGGAAAATAAAACCATATATAGGCGAAAATGAAACATTATACGGAGAAAACCTATATGGAGAACATTCAATCCATTACAACAAGCTTACTTCATATTGGCATTTGTTTGGAATTAACGATGGCGAAAGATGGTATGGATGGGATGAAGTTAAGGAGTTTTCGCAAATAATTGGAGTTCCACATGTTCCTGAACTTTATAGGACAGTGTTAACCGATGAATCAGAAGTTAAGGCAATCATTGACGAAATTATGACACATCCTTCGACATATAATGATACTGAAAAAGAAGGTGTTGTTATGCGATTGACAAGTTCTTATGGAATTGAAGAGTTTCCTAACTGTGTATGTAAATGGGTAAGACCTCACCATGTTCAAACTGACGAGCATTGGACAAGAAATTGGAAAAAAGCAGAGTTAATTCAATTTAAATAAAATATGGCGATATATGTTTATAATATAAAATTTGAAGATTTTTCATATTCAGAAAACAATTATTATATTGGACGTGGTAGTATATTGGGTAATCCTTATACCCATTTGCCGTTAAAAGGTACAATGGCCATATATCATACAAGGAATCGTGAAGAAGCAATTGAACGATATGGCGGATATTTTGACTTAATGTATGAACGTGATTCAGAATTC
>Ga0247609_10007038_pt1 | contig 10750 bp, 12 predicted proteins | sample 172DNAGHGlowgp2_FD_193487 | JGI IMG/M metagenome (GOLD analysis project Ga0247609, IMG submission 193487) | Sheep rumen microbial communities from Palmerston North, Manawatu-Wanganui, New Zealand - 1728 DNA GHGlow gp2 | ecosystem: Host-associated > Mammals > Digestive system > Stomach > Rumen ...
ACCTTTATGCAACTCGTAGATGTGATTCATCAGTACCTTCATCTCTGTGGGAATCGCTGTCGTCGTTCTCATTTTTATCGTTCTTGATTTCGGCTGCAAAGGTACGGCAAATAAATAAGGTGCGCAATACCTAAAACGCGTTGTTTTAAGCATTGCGCACCTATGTAAGTCTGCAAAAGCAGATTAACAAGAAGTAGGTATATCTGTTTAGATGACTACTGCCGTTCCGCTGGTGGCTACCATGAGCATCGAGCCAAATCATATCGTACCAGCGTCCGAACTTCTTTCCGCATTGGTGGAAATGAGCTACTTCCTTGTAGCCAAGCTGCTCATGGAAGTGGACGCTGTCCTGCGTCAGATATTCATCCTCGGTCTCGATGAAAGAGATACAGGCATTCATGTTAAGGATGCCCTGAGCCTTCAACCGTTGTTCGAGGGCTTCATGGAGCTGGCAGCCTATCCCGCATCGCTTCATGCTACCGCCGACATAAATGGATGTCTCGACTGCCCATTGATAGGCATCCCTCGGTTTGAAGGCACTGGCATAGGCATAACCGACGATTTTTCCATCTGCCTCGGCCACAATCTAGGGATATTTCTGCTTGACGGTCTCGATACGTCTGCGAAACTCATCTTCCGACGGCACATTATACTCAAATGTCACCGCCGTCTGTTCCACGTATGGAGCGTAAATAGCCTGAATAACTTTCGCATCAGCTACTTCAGCTTCTCTAATATTCATATTTATCATTCTTCTTTTCTTATCCTCAGAAACAGTTTGCACCTCGAATAGTCTATGACAGCTTCGTACTTATCCAGAAAATCGGTTCCCAGTACACCGTCCACCTGTCTGGCATGGTTCTTCCTGAACTCGGAGTTGATGTAGGATATATCCATCAGATACAGGTCTTTCTCTTCGATCTCATATCCGTTTATCTGGAGTGTTGCCGAAGTCTTGGTCAAAGCGGAAACGGAGCCAATTCCTGCTGCATAGTCGCCTGTCTTCGATGCCTCCAAGCCAAATTTGTATTTCTTTGACTTGTCGATGAGTGTAGCACCGCCGCCAGTGTCAATGAGGAATATGCAGGGTTTGCCATTCACAGAGAGGGTAGCCGTAATATGGCCTGTCCTCGTCTTGAAAAGCTCCACTTCATCATAGCCCTTGGCCACCATAACGGAGTCTGTACCTTCTACAATCGGGCTGTTGTCAACCCGCTTGTTGCTCGTACATCCCAATAGGATGGCCAATAGGAAGAGAAGAACACCCTGCTTCATTTGTCCTGTCAAGCTACGCCTTTAAATTTTCTCCATCTCGCTTGCAACGCGGGCTTCACAATCCCTCATAGCATCGAGCGTCTTCTGTAGCACATCATCCAAAGACCAGCCCAGCATCTCCGCTCCCTGTTCAATCACCTCACGGGAGCAGCCTGCGGCAAAGCCCTTTGACTTGTACTTCTTCTTCAGAGACTTCAGTTCCATGTCTTGGACACTCTTCGATGGGCGCATCAGAGCAGCGGCCCATATCAGTCCCGTCAGTTCGTCTGTCGTGAAGAGCACCTTCTCCATCAGATGTTCGGGCTTTACATCCACATGGCCGTAGCCATGACTACAGATGGCATGGATCATTTCTTCGCCCACGCCACCTTCGCGCAGCAGTTCTGGTGCCTTGACGCAATGCTCCTCGGGGTACAGCTCAAAGTCAATGTCGTGCAGCAGCCCAACTATTCCCCAGAAATCCACTTCGTCGGCAAAGCCCAGTTGACAGGCATACCAGCGCATGACTCCTTCCACCGTCAGCGCATGTTGCAGGTGGAAAGAGTCCTGATTGTATTTTCTCAGCAGCTCCCAAGCCGCCTCTCTTGTAATGTGACTTTCCATATCTCCTTACAGGTAAGTTACCGTTTCCTCAATCGGCTTGCGGCTGTTGTGATTGGCAAGCGGCCCTGCACCTTCTGTCGGATAGCCGAGGGCGAGACAGGTCAGAATCTCTTCGTTCGCTGGCAACTGAAATGCTTCAGCCATCTTGTCGGGGTCGAAGAAGTTCACCCAGCAGCTATCCACTCCCACGCTCTTTGCACAGAGCATCATGTGTGTGGTCACAATAGTGGCGTCCTCAATGCCTGAGTCGTACTTCTGACCGGGATAGGTAAACACGTTGTTCTTGTCGAAGGCCACGATGAGCATGGTCGGCGTATCGTATCGACAAGGTGTCAGCGCATCGACTTTGGCCAGTCCTTCTGCCGACTGCACCACGTAGACATGCTGTTCCTGCAGGTTCTTGGCTGTCGGAGCCAAACGTCCTGCTTCCAAAATGCTGTTAAGTTGTTCTTTACTGATCTGACGCGAGTCAAACTTCTTGCAGGAGTACCTGCTTCTTGCTAATTCTAAGAAATCCATAATCTTTTTTATTTTAGTTTTGTGTTATTATTCAGCCTTACCACCAAACTCATTATATGACACGTTCTCAGGCTTCCATTTATCCTTTTGTGTAGGTTGTTCTGCTGGATGGCCTACGGCGATGACGCACAGAGGAACGATGGTCTCAGGCAACTTCAACACCTTGGAGACTTCTGCAACGCGGTCATCGGTTGGATAGCAGCCAGTCCACACGGCACCAAGGCCGAGGGCATGGGCTGCAAGGAGGATGTTCTCAGTGGCTGCCGAGCAGTCCTGAATCCAATAGTCTTGCGCCTTGCCCTGCATCGCCTTATCCAGATTTCCACAGACTATAATGGCCACACCTGCTTGCTTAATCAAGCCTCTGCGGCCAGCAAGTTCTGTCAGTTTCTCCTTGTTGGTAACTGCTACGAAATGCCAAGGTTGCTTGTTTGCAGCTGTGGGAGCAGCCATGCCTGCACGAAGCATCGTCTCAATATCAGCCTTTGAAACGGGCTCATTGGTGTACTGTCGGATGCTGGTACGCGTCATGATGTTGTTGATGGCAACTTGTGCATCCTTGTTTTCTACTTTCTGTTGGGCTGAAACGGTCATTACGCCCATCATTGCCATAAGGCATACAATTAATTTTTTCATATCAGTTTAGTTTTTGAATAAATAAAATTAGTATCTTTGAGCATCCCCCTCAATCGGGGAAGCGGCGTAAGCCAAAGGGGCAAGTATTCTATGAATCGCCTTGGTGTCGCCCTCGTAGGCCTTGACCTTTGGTCGAGACACCTCACGCTCAGAAGAGTCGATGCAAGCATCAATCTTCTCTCGCTTAATCGGTGCCTTCTCACGATAGCTATCTGCCTTGTTCCTTTCCTTGGGCATAGTCAAATTTCCTAAATTATGTTCTTTTCTGTGAAAAGCGAATAAATACGAGCGGCAAATTTACTCATTTCGGATGAAATATGGAGAAGAATACGTAAATTTGTGCCATAATTTAACAAAAGTATTAGGAATTCGACATCAAAACTAAAGTAGCAAACGATTATGAAGAAGTTATTAACTTGCTTGCTTGCCACTCTGGGACTGACGACAGCCTGTGGCCAGACAAATTACGAAACCGACGTGTTCAAGACCAAGAGCGGGAAGGAAGTGAAGTTCCATGCCCTTGTTCATGCCAGCATCCGCATCCAGTATGACAGCAAGGAGATTCAAATTGACCCTGTGACGAAGCTGGGTAACAAGGTGATAGACTACAGCGCCATGCCCAAGGCCGACTATCTTCTCGTGACCCACGAGCATGGCGACCACTTCAATCAGGAGGCCATCAAGACCCTCTCGGGCGAAAAGACGCGATTCATTACCAACAAGCGCTGCGCCGACATGTACGGCTCTGGGGAGGTGATGGCTAACGGCGATAAGATTCAGATTGCCGATGACTTCACAGTAGAGGCGGTTCCTGCCTACAACACGTCGGAGGGACGAACACAGTTCCATCCCAAAGGTCGCGACAACGGCTATATTCTGACCATTGACGGTTTGAGAATCTATATTGCCGGGGACACGGAGGATATTCCGGAAATGGAATCCATCAAGGATATCGACATTGCGTTCCTTCCCTGCAACCAGCCCTATACAATGACTACCGAGCAACTGGTAAGGGCTGCAAAGATTATCAAGCCCAAGGTTGTGTTCCCCTATCACTACGGCCAGACAGATGTAAGCGGCATTCCCTCACAACTGAAGGCCGACGGCATAGACGTTAAGATCAGGCACTACGAATGATAACATGACAGCTTCGTACTTATCCTGAAAGTCAGTCCCCAGGACACCGTCCACCTGTCTGGCATGGTCCTTCCTGAACTCGGAGTTGATGTAGGAAATGTCCATCAGGTAAAGGTCTTCCGTTTCGATGTCATATCCGTTTATCTGGAGTGCTTGGCCGCCAGTGCCTGAGCCTTCGTCGGCTCGTCGTCGGGCAGCGTGGCGTGGGCCTGGACGATGTAGTGAAAGGCTGAGATATAGTTGTCCTCGCGCTTGTCGGCAGCCTGCAACTGCTTCACCACGGGGTCCACCTGCGACTTCTTCCAAGCCTCGTCCTCCTTCACGCGGCACTGGTGCAGTGCTTGCGATTTCCTCAAAAAAGTGGCGTTGTCCGTCTCATAATTGCCGCAGCAGTCATCAATCTGCTGCGTCGTACCGTCGTGATGTGCATTCGAAAGCAATCCAAGATAGCTAAAAGAAAGTTCTTCAAAGTCTGCCAGAATCTTAATCCTTTCTATCTTTAAGTGTGAGTAATAATGTTTGTTGTTCTCTGATTTGAACGATAACAGTCGCAAATTTACATAAAAAGTTAGAAGAAAGCCGCCATCAGGAGCAATTTTCTGCTAAAATCACATAAAATTTAGCACTTTTTTATATAAGGTGATGGCGAATTGAAGATTTTTATGTAATTTTGCCGCCGTGTTCTTCGGAACACACGACATATTTGCTCAAATTCTCCTGACGAATTTGCACCTCAAACAGAGAAAGACGAGCAAAATCCTAATTACCGTTGGAGTATGCGCATAAGCGTAGACTTCCACCATAGGTAATTAGGGGCCGTGCAAAGCCTGTCAGGAGATATGGCAGTTGTCTGCGCTTTCTTTGTGCCCTAGAGTTAGTACAGATTTCAGCCAAAAGAACTGGAGTACTAACCCAAAAGGCAACGAGCAAATATGGATATTCCGCTTGCAACAAATGACATAGGAATCCAATACGGATTCAAGGGATATAGAAGAAAGTCCTCAACGTTCTGTCAAACGGCAGACGTTGACGGGCTTTCTGCGTTATCGACAATAGTAATTAACAACTTATAAATTCACAAATTATGAAAGCATTTAAAGTTATTGGCTGTGGTTTGCTTTACCTGATTCTTGCGGGAATCAGTTGCTGGGCTACAGAACAGTCGCTCCACCTTTTGCTTCCTGCGGGGTGGCCTGAGATTTTAGTTTGGGGAATTACCATTGCATTCTTTGTTGTGGCTTCCCTTGGTACTGCTTTGATCGTTGACTCTTTGAGTTCCACATCGTTCATTGACAATCGTAATCTTAGACTTTGGGGAGGCGTTATCCTTGTCGTTCTATTCTGGCTTTTGATGAGTATGCCTACTAATACTCATACGTTCTTCTATAATGACAAGATTGGCTCAGTTATTACCAAAGACATTGAAACAACCAACAAATATCTTTCCCAGATTATTGACAGAGGCATGTCATCGTCACTGGTGCTTGATTCTGTGGGGATTGAAATTAAAGATGCGGTAGAAAAGGAACGAGGTCATATTGTTCGCCAGTTCAATGGTGACGAACCCCCTTACAAACGTGGCAATGGCGAAAAGATAAGCCAACATATTGAGAACATAAACAAGATTCTAAAGTCAGGAATCAAACAGAATCTCAATTATAATAGTGCCGACCCAGCGATACTGAATGAATATCAGGTGGAAATTGACAAAGCTCTTGCTGATGCTTTAAAAACACACACGATAAGTGAGCAATCTGTACAGTCAGCCAGAAAACAGAAAACGAGGCTTTCTGCATTGAACGATTCAATACAAGACCACATCGCAACAGGAAGCCTTACTGAAGCAGAGATAAAACAATGCGAGAAGGAGTTGAAGGATGGCTATAATATTGTTTCCACTAACAAAGTTTTTGTTGACTTTGACAAAGATTCAGACGACGAGATTGTCTATACCAAAGAAAACGTTGAAACTCGGACAAAGCGCATGGCATCTGTAATAGATGTTTTCTTTGTAGATTTCCTTTCGGGTAAATACCCTGCTTCATTTTGGTATTATGTGATTCTCTCTATATTGGTAGATATTGCTGCCTTTATCTTTTTTGACATATTCTTTAGTGCCGCATTCAAAAACAACAATTATAACTGATTTCTATTATGCCTACAAAACCAGAAATTGATGTCAATGTTGATGACATTGACGTACAGCCCATCAATGATGATGTAAATAATGATGAGCAAGAAGTCCAGTCCACTCCGCAGGACAATTCGGGAACGCCTTCTGCTGTCATTGATGAAAATGACATAACGATAGCAGACAAGCGTACACCTATCGTTATGCTGTTCGGCCCCCGAAGCAGCGGAAAGTCAATGACCTTAGTGCGTCTCTCACGTTATTTACGTGATTGCGGATACACGATAAAGGTTGACAAGACATTCAAATCGGATGCAAAGTACAAAGAAAAATGCGAGAAGTTCCTTAAAGACCTTGACACGAAAGAGGCTCTTTCGGGAAATGCCTATACAGATTTCCTGCTGGTGAAGGTAATTAAGCAAGGGACAACGGTTTGCCAGTTCCTTGAAGCACCTGGTGAGCATTACTTCGACCCGAAGGATGTAAGCGCAAAGAACTTTCCTCCATATATGACTGAGATTATCCGAAAGCTGGGTAATCGTAAAATATGGGCATTCATTACTGAAGCTGAATGGGACGTAAACAACAGCACAAAGAAGTCATACGTTAGAAGAATTGCTAATTGCAAGGCTCAGCTCGTTAGAAAAACCGACCGATTCGTCATCCTCTATAACAAGGTTGACCAAAAGGATGAACTATTCGATGACGGACAAATACATCTTTCGTCAGCAGAACGGACGATGATGGAAGAATACGATGGTTTAGCAAAGTTATTCGTCAACCCTAATCCGATAACAAGCCTTTGGCGCAAATATAATTATAAGTTCGTGCCGTTCTGTACTGGTTACTATTTCACGGAGAAGGGACGATTGACTTATAAGGAAAGTGAAGAACTCTATCCAAGACTGCTTTGGAATGCTTTAATGAAATGTATTAGAGGTTAAGGATTATGAAACAATTTAATTTATACGTTCATGGTGTCCCTATTGGGCATGAGGTGTGCCCACGCGATGCAGAAGAGGACTATCTGAAAGACTTTTATAGTCACGACAAAGAGATAAAAGAAACATCTTACATGCAGATAGACATTGTGAATGGCAAATCATTCTATACTTATCTGCACAAAAAGAACGTCAGCAGCGAGATAGGCAGGCCAGGGTCTTATCTCGGTCTGACAGTATGCTTTTCAAGACAATTATGTACAAATGTTCACATGCTCTATGAGATATTGGAAACAATATATCAAAAAATCTGCATTGGGTGTTTGATAAAGACAGAGTCCGGGAATGAAAGGTTTCTTGTGAAAGAGATTGCTTCTGCTCAATTCAAGGGTAATCTTGCTGTTGATTATATCAAGGCTGTTTTTCGGCAAAATATGGAAAAGTATTTGTCCGAAAGTTTTAACGACTTAGATGGTTTCGCTAATTCTGTAGGTGAAGTAAAGTTTAGCCTAAAAGAAGTTGATAGTCCCCTCTTCCGTGACACACTTAAAAATAGGAGGATTCTTGTTTCGCCAGAATATGGAACTGTAAGCGTTGCCTACAATAATCTTCTAAAAGAGGTTGAACCACTTAGAGAAGAGCATGGACGATTCAAGCAAGACAATGCGCAACTTAAAGAGAAGAACAAAAATCTTACGGATGAAGTTGCAAGGCTTGAGAAAGAATTGTCAAATGCGGAGGCTTCAGCAGGCAAGAAGTATAAGCAACAGCTTGAAGAAGCACAAGCAAAATGTGGCGAAGTAGAAAGGGAAAAGAAAAAACTGGAAGACAAAATCAAGGAAGCTGCCAGTGCTGTTGACCTAATTGATGTACCCGTTAAAACCCTGACTCGCCTTTTGGCGAGCCGATTTCCTGAAGAGAGTAAAAAAGGACACACAAAAGATTCTGAATCTCATTCATCGAAGCGGACAGAGAATCCGTTCAAGGCATGGCTACCAGTGGTCAATCTTGTATTATTGCTTTGTCTTCTTGGTCTTTGTGGCTATGGTTGTTATGCTCTTTCGAAGTTGCCTGAGTCTACTGCTGTAGTACAGAAAACCGAGCCTGTTGAAGCCGAAGAGGTTCATGACAACAATACTACATCGGAAGAAAGTACCGAAACAGAAACGACTGGCGCAACAGAAAATGAAGTTACCGAAACGGATTCCGGCACTTCCTACACTGAAGAAAAACCTTCTTATGATGACTTTGCATTGTGCAAAATAAACATATCTCATTATTCTGGAAGTGGGAATCTTGTAAAAGGAACAGAGTATGGTCTTTCTGTTGTAAAGAAGGTAGATGGGAGCGCAGCTAAAGTTCCAGATGGAAGCTGGACGGCAACTACAAATTCTGAATTGCCAGGCATTACGATAGCGGGCAATAAGTTTAAAGTTGATGTAGCCGTCTCACAGCCGACAAATGTATTAGTTTATTACGTTGTGGAAGGGCAACGAGTATTAACAAGGACTATAACAGTAGAATGATTATGAAAAAGATTGTAAGCTATGCCTTACTGGCAATATGTAGCATGATGCTGATAGTGTCATGCAAGCCTAAGAACGACAGGCCACCTTATCAGTTAGATAACCCTAATACGGCTACAATATCCATTCCATACGAAGATATTGGTGGTGTGAAAACGATTCCTGTCAAATTGAACGGAATCACGATGAACATGATTTATGATACAGGATGCTCTGGCATTCATCTGTCATTGAATGAAGTTCAGACTCTTTACAAAAATGGTAAACTTACCGCAAATGATATTCTTGGAAGTGATTATAGCAGTATTGCCGATGGTTCTATAGTAGAAGTTGGGAAAATCAACATCAAGGAAATTATTATTGGAACTGATGACAATGCCTTAGTGTTGCACAACAAAGAGGCAAGAGTATCACTTAATCAGGTTGCTCCAATCTTGTTGGGAAATGAAGTTCTTGACGAACTCGCTTCTGTTGAAGTAGATAATGTTGGCAAAACGATAAACTTCTACAAGAAATAAGCAATGAACTGTAATGTCTATATTTTCGGTGAATTGTCTTCGGGGTACACACAATACCCCGAAGATAGTTCTTCGCATGTTTTAAAGAAAATCTATCCTTTCTGTAAAGCTCCAACACAGATTGCTATACGCAGGGATGCGAGTATGATGTATTATTGTTATATCAGGAAACTGAATGACAATAAGTATTTTGGATTGAGCATAGCCGTTAATGGATATTACATTTCTCGTGTTGACGAATTGTTCTCATTGTTTGAAAACACGATAGAAAAGATTGCGCAACAAGGCTCTTTTATCCACTTTGCCAAGGATGGTTCTCTTACAACAAGTACAACGATATTGAAAGATGAGGAAGAAGAGATTGATACGCTTTCAGAAAACCTAAGACGTGGCTTTGAAGCCCTTGGTAGTTCTACTAACATTTTACCCCAAGTTGATTACACCGTTGCAAAAGATTCCGTGAAAGAGTTTAATGCATTGGATGACAAGCGGGACATGGTAAGAGCATCATACACCTACGGGTACACCTTTATATATAAAGACAAGGACTTCAATACCGTCAGGGTTAATAGCTATCGTTCTGTTCTTAGCCAGTTGAATGATGAAAACAACAATCTTAGGAAAAGAAACGAAGAACTGAAAGAACAGAACACAAAAATCCTTAGGCAAAAGAAACAATTCAAGAATGTTATATTTCTTATCTTGGCTGTGATTGGCTGTGGAGTCGGACTTCTTTTCTTAAATGACAACCTCAACACAACTAAAAGCGAGCTTGCAGACGCTAATAATACGATTAGTATTCGCGATGATTCGATAAAAAGTAAAGACGGACAAATATCAAGATTGAAAAACGATGTCCACAATTTAAACGTAAGGCTTAACAATGAGAGAGAAAAACGTGAGAAGACAGAAAGCGAATTTAGCTCTTTCAAGAGTTCACTTTCATCTTCAATCCCCATACTCATAACTGACATTGAAATAGCCAATGTGTATAATGATGGTTCAATAGAAACGAGTTATGGAAGCTCTATTTATAGTTCTGGCACAATGTATTTGAAGCCGAGAATAACATACACAGGTGTAAGAACCGGAGAAAGCATAACTCTTTATGCAAGACTTTATGGAACGTCTGGTACATTACAAACGGGTAATTCGTCACCAAGCGGATATACTTTTTCTAATAGCATGACTGTTTCAAGTGGGGAGGGAAACACTTATGAACTATCGGGTTGGGGGAGTTCCAACAAAGGTAATTGGGGACGTGGTTCTTATCGCTATGAGATTTGGTATGGAAATGTTTGCCTAAGAGCTAAGACGTTTACGGTATATTAACTCCTTTGCGCTATTTTACAATAGTTCGTTGAAAATTCAATATACGGCCTAACGGCTACGCCGCACAGCCAAAGAGTTCTTTGAAAATGTGATTAATTAAAGTTTGGTTCGGTCGGTATCGGGACACGTCAA
>Ga0247609_10007040_pt1 | contig 10749 bp, 8 predicted proteins | sample 172DNAGHGlowgp2_FD_193487 | JGI IMG/M metagenome (GOLD analysis project Ga0247609, IMG submission 193487) | Sheep rumen microbial communities from Palmerston North, Manawatu-Wanganui, New Zealand - 1728 DNA GHGlow gp2 | ecosystem: Host-associated > Mammals > Digestive system > Stomach > Rumen ...
TTGAATGGGGTAGGTGGAGTGATTGGTGGGGGAGTGGCATGGGGAGGGAGAAGTATTGTTTCCTTATTTGAAAGATCATCATCCTAAGCATTTTAGTTATGACACTAAGGGAGTCCCATTGCTGGATCTGCTACCTTTAAGTCTTTGAGTCTGGTTAATGATGAATAACCGTTCGTACGAGTTAATTCTACAATAATCTTAGAATGGTATCCCCTCTAAGAATAATATCTATGGACTGCTCACCACTCGTGATAGACAATGGCTACATTGTAGTGGATGAGGATCTTCTGGCAGAATGGGTCGCCCAATTGCTTTTGGGTAACTCTCTACATATTTCTCGTATAATAGAAGGACTTCATTCTACCGGTGTTAACCTGAGGAATAAGGCAATTGATAGTATCATTAGCCAGCTGAATACTATAGACGATTTCAAAAGAGACGGGTGGTTGTTCCAGATGATTTCATGGATAGCCCTAAACACTAATCTCTATAATCAATTTGGACCCGGAAAGGTATTCATGAATGCACCACATACAGCCCCTGCTCAGCATGGGCTAGATGGTTTCTCTTTAGTCATAGATGACAAGAAACAGATCAGATATGTTGTGTTGTGCGAGGATAAATGTTCTATAGATGCACGTAAAATTATCACCAGCCAGGTATTCCCTGAGTTGGTGGATTTTGAAGAAGGACGGTATGACAACCGCGTATTCACGGAAATCAGTTCTGTTATCAGAGGAGAAGATGGAGGTGTGTTGCTCCAAAGCATCCAGGATGATATAGTAAATAATAAGTATTGGATGTACCGTATCGGAATTACCCGACAAGATGAACATGATGATGAGGATGGGCGTAAGAAGTTGTATAAAGACTATGATAAAAAGGTAAGCGGCAGTGTGGATAGAAGAAGTGCTGCTTCGATTAATCTTGGTGATATTCGGAAATGGATGACACTTTTCAACGAAAAAGTGATACTTGCATTAGAGGCAAAGAAGAGCAAAGATGTTTAACAGCGTAACGGCAGATAGACTCAAACATCTTCCTCCTGTAGAGGGAGTGGACAGGAAGCGTATTCCTCAGATTCTTTCCAAGGTGTATGCTCACATAGTTGGCCTAAGATCCAAATATGATGCTGGAGCGTCGAGTTTTGCGGCGGAAGAGATTGAGGAGGATTATAATATGCTGAGTGATCTGGCCTTTACTCTTGAATTGTATTTGGAATCTGGACGTTTTGAGGATAAGAATGATGCTATTGCTTTCGTGGCTGCTATTTCTCACAAACTAATGAGTAAGTTGAAAACGCAGAAACCTGAAGCATTGACAGCTTACTCTATACCTTCGGACATGGCTTCAGTTTTGTTATTTGTCATTGGCGGATATATTACGGAAGCTGAAGAAGAGTCTCGGAAGATCAAGAGAGTTGATGGTGAAAGTGATGTCGCATGGAGATTGAAACAAGATATAAATCTATTGGTTAGAGGAAAACCGAAAGAGATTATTGAAGCGAAGCGGGTAAAACCGGATGAAGCTACTCTTGAACAGTATGCCCAGGATTTGCTTTGGGAGCACATTTCAATGGGCATAATATCGCTATCAGAGCTACTAATAGGTAGAAAGAGCAGTGGCGACTTTGATTCGTACTTCGCGAAAGTTGTTGATTTGGCGACGTTTGTGGATCAAAAAACTGGCCATAGATACGACTATCCCGGTATCAGCAGACTTGCAAGGTTACTAAGAATGGTTTCTCGTCTACTAATACGACAATCTGTAATTGATGTTGTTTCTCCATATCTCACAACGAGTGGTCACTATGAAACAATATTGGAATTGGCCACAAATAGGCCTTTCCTTTGGCGGAACCACATAGATGCAATTGAGAAAGGTTTCTTAAAAGAGGGCATTTCATCGGTGATAACCTTTCCAACTGGGGCAGGAAAATCCACGCTTGTAGAACTGAAGATTATTCAGCATGTTGCTATAGGTGGAAAAGTCGTTTATATTGTTCCCACACACGCTTTGGAATATCAGGTCAAAAACGATATCGCTCGCTTATTGGGTATCGGGGATTATAAGCATTTTGACATAGGAAGAGAGTTTACCTTGGAGGAAGAAGATGATTTGCCCGTGATAGTAACGACGCCAGAAAGATGTTCAACACTACTGGCTCTTAATCCGAAGTCATTCGAGGGTGTGACTTTGGTGGTTATGGATGAATTCCATATCATAGGCGAAGATGGGCATCGTTCGCTGGGAGCGATGTATTGTATTATTTCGCTTTTGACCATTGTCCCTGATGCTGATTATATAATGGTGTCGGCAATGGTGGAAAATGGAGATGAGATAGCGGATTGGTTAAAAGATGTTACTGGAAGGAAGTGCTTGAATCTCTCGCTGGCATGGAAACCAACTAGCCAACTTCAGGGGTGCATTGTATATCAGATGGAGAAGCGAAAGGAACTCCAGGCGCTGGCAGATAAAGAAAAGCAGAATAGAGGGAAAAGGAAATGCCCTTCGGTTGAACTAAAACGGAGGTTGTTTGCAGAACCATATTGTCTGTTCAGTTTGTGTAACACTTGGGAGTCAGATGATGCGGAGGACTATTATTTGACTCCAATGCTAGACCATCAGGTTCAGTTAGGGGTCAATTGCTTTTGGAAATTGACCGGGAATAGGAATCATGTCTCTAAGGAACTTGCAAAGAAATTTGCTGCTACTGGGCTGAAAACTATCGTGTTTGTTGAGAACCCAGTTCAGGCTAACTCTCTAGTAAAACAATTGAACGAAGATATCGGTGTTGAAGACATTCCCGCAGAATTACGAGAAAGACTTATTAGTGTTACGGAAGAATTCGGCGATAAGACTTGTTCATATATAAAAGAAAAAATGGGGGCGGTACCTCATCATGCTTTATTATTGGCTGAGGAGCGTCGCATAATGGAATCTTTGTTTAGACGTCGAAGCGATATAATGATTGCGACACCAACACTGGCTCAGGGCGTTAATCTTCCTGTGGACGTTGTACTTATCGCTGGTGAGGATCGTTATGATGCAGATAAGGAAGGTCGTGATAGGATGGAGGCACATGAGATTTTGAATGCTGCTGGACGGGCGGGAAGAGCCGGATTTCGCTCGCAGGGAGCAGCCATAATCGTGTCGAACAGCGTGATAGGAATTGAAGAGAACGAATTGACAGATGAATGGTTTGAATTGAAGAGAGAAGTCTTCTCGAAAGGAGATCGGTGCTTGTCGGTGGAAGATCCATTCGGAAAAATGGTTATAGATGGAGGAGTTTCAGCAGAGCAGAAACTGGTATTGATGAAGTTGAATCTAGCGGGAGAGAGTAAGAAAAAAATGCTTAGTAAGACTCTGTGTGCCTATCAACTAAAGCAAAAGCATCAAGATGTGGAAAGCTTTGAGGAAAGAATCATGATGCTTTCTTCGCAATATGATGATGAGGTAAGAACACCGCTCATGGAATTATCTTTAAAGACTGGTGTGGATAAACCACTGCTTGATTCTTTCTATGGGTGGCTTAAAAATGTTAAGGCAGGGACTGATTTTGGAGCAATAGAATTACTGGATTTTTATTGTAGCTGGTTGGTTCGTAATCCTGAAGCTCTTCGGTCATTACTAACATATGATAGAACTATAACGTTTCTGAAGAGATCTTTTGGAAGTGAGACATTTGATGGAGAACTCGTCAAGAGGTTGAGAAAGGTACTAAGGATGTATATTGAAGGATGTCCATTGAAGGCAATAAGTGCACAATTGAATGAGAAATCATCAGACGAAAACATATCTATGACACGTGCCTTTGTGCTAAAAGTATTGCCAGAGATGAGCTATGCATTTAGTGTGATGACTATGGTTCATATACAGTATCTAATTGACAATGATTGGGGCGAGATTGACATACCACTAGGCATTAAGAATTTTTCCACATATCTTAAAGAAGGTGTTTTAACGGAGGATATGTTGAGGTTTAAAGCGGAAAGAAAGCTTATGAGGGTAGAGACGCATAGGTTATATGCTATTAACTAGAAGATAATTAGATAATGAGAGTTAATTCATAGGATTAGGATTATTATTAAGGCTATGTTCCGCGATGTGACGCAGGCATCCGTTGAACTGCCCGTCACCAAGAAGATCTGGGGGTCCTCATGGATGTTCTCCAAACCATCGCGGAGGCCTTCCACTTCGACCAGGACGAGATGATGCGTGCCGTCATTAACAACAATAACAAAGAACTTAATGCCGTCCGAAAGGCCTTCGAGGCCCTACAACCGGCGGCCTAAATCACTTGCGAAACTTAAATGAATAATACCCGTAAAGGCGTGAAATAAAGTTGAGGGGAATTGCTATATTTGTAGAAAAGACAAAGAACTATGCCAAGTAAGAAGAAGGATCCTATAGATTATATGCGAATCTCTATTGAAGAGATGAAGAAATCTGTGCAGGAGAAAAGGAAGGTGGGCGAGATATCCCCCAAGGTTGGTGCTGTGCTTGTAAGGCCTGATGGCACCTATACCACAGCCTATAGGGGAGAGCTTCGCGATGGTGACCATGCAGAATATACACTGCTCGAAAGGAAGTGTATCAGCGAGAACTTGAAGGGCTGTGTCCTCTATTCTACACTTGAACCTTGCTTTGACAGAACACCACCAAAAATTGGCTGCTGTAAGCGCATTGCGAAAGCGAGAATAAAAAAAGTCTATGTTGGAACTGGCGATCCATTTCCTTCTGTCAATGGGAAAGGTATCAAGTATCTTGTGGACCATGGTATTGAGGTAGAGCCATATCCTCAAGAGTTACAAAAAGAAATCGAGCGCCTGAATGCAGATTTTATCGCATATGCGGAGACTCGACGTGATCAGGAGATAAAGAAGGTCGATAAAGACTATAGGGAAGAGACAGAAAAAGTAGTCCTCAACTCTGATATGCAAAGCCTTGACAAAAACCTTCTTGCACGTTTCCTAAAAGCGGTGGGCGTCTCTGACGCAGAGAGGGATGGTTTCCTGGTTGATATGGCGTTGGCAGATAAAGACAATGGTGTGCTGAGACCCACCGGTCTTGGTTTGCTGTTATTTGGTAAGACACCACAGTCGTTGTATCCGAATGCTGTTATTAAAGCGACCTTGAAACGAAATGGAAGGGTTTTAGAGGCTAAAACTATAGAAGGTCGGATTCCTAAGCTGTTGGAAGATGCTAATAAATGGTATGAGAGGAATTTGCCGTCATCTATTAACCGTGATGAAGCTGAGCGAAAGAGAGTGTATGACTATCCTTTGGCAGTAATTAGGGAACTTATCGGTAATGCTGTGATCCACCGAGACTACGGAATGAAAGGGGCGCCTATCTATTTTGAGATAAACGACCAGTGTATTATTATCAAGTCGCCGGGATTGCCTGAGCCTCCTGTTTCGCTGGAGCAGATCAAATCGTTTACGGCTCCTTCATTCAGTAGGAATCCTGTTATTATGTATGTGTTGGATAAGTTGGATTATGCAGAGCAACGTGGTTTGGGTTTTGAGACTGTCAAGGAATTGGCGAAGAAGAATATGCCTTTGCCCCTCGTAAAGTATAATGCTCCTTATATTGAGATGACCTTGCCATTGACAATGGATGACGCCGAGATGATGTATGGGGACTTGTCTGAAAAAGAAATCAAAGTGCTGGAATTCATCCGTATTAGTAAAGAAGTTTCAAGCGCTGATATACAGAAGCAGTATGGTCTTGAGCAGAAGCCTGTATCGAGATTATTGGCAAAGCTCAAGGATAAGGGTTATATTGAATCCATTGGTCAGGCGCGGAATACTCGATATATAGTAAAAGAATCAAGACAAGAATCCGGACAAAGTGTCTAGATGTTGATAATTAAAAGGTAAATCAAGACAAGAATCCGGACAAGGTGTCTAGATTAGACATTGATAAAAGTATTTAGACGAGATAGCCTTAAATATTATCACTGATGTTAGGAATATGAGAAAAGGTAAACCGGTTTTTGGAACAGCGGAGTGGGCAGTCTCAAATGCGAATTATTTGAAGGGTTGCAGCAATGACTGCAAGTATTGCTTCAGCAAAGAGATGGCCATTCGTTTCAAAAGAAAGACTCCTGAAAACTGGAACGAGGAAGATGTGAATTGGGATGCCTATAACAGGATAGTCAGATACAGGGAAGGTTATATTATGTTCCCTTCAACGCACGATATTACACCGGAACACATAGACCTTGCCATAGACTATCTTAGAAGGTTGTTGAAGGTAGGGAACAGGGTCCTCGTTGTGTCTAAACCCTTCTTCTCCTGTATCAAAATGATATGCGACACCTTTGTCGAGTATAAGGACAAAATACTGTTTCGCTTCACCATCGGTTCAACCTCATCGGAAACCCTACGATTCTGGGAACCAAACGCTTCTGATTATGAGGAACGGAAGAGGGCATTGATTTATGCTTTTGAGGCAGGATACCAAACAAGCATTTCTTGTGAACCAATGTTAGATGACCGGGTTGACCGGGTAATAGATGAATTATCACCATATGTAACGGATGCCATTTGGTTAGGTAAGATGAACTTTGCTTTACGTCGACTAAAAACTAATGGACAACTGAACGCAGAATCCTTGGCCGCAGCAGAACGACTGCTGGAATGGCAAAGTGATAGAAAAATCAAAGAGCTTTATTCCCGCTATAAGGGCAAGCCCATAATCAAGTGGAAAGAGAGTATAAAGAAAGTAGTCGGATTAGAGGTTTCAACTATCAAAGGGGAGGATAGGTAGTATGGCAGCAGACAATGATTTCTTTAAACATCAGACGGATTCTTCCCGTGTGAAAGCTAGTATTGTGTCAGAGTATTTCCCTCAGTATTGCCGGATTATTCGTAAGAAGCATGAACCAGAGATGTTCCGGTATATTGATTTGTTTGCCGGGCCCGGCATTTATGAGGATGGAAATGTGTCGACGCCAATTATGTTAGCTCGCAATATAGCGCAAGATTCTACATTAAAAGATAAAGTGCAATTTGTCTTTAACGACTATTATTTACGGGACGAGTTGCGATCCAACTTTGAATCCGAATTCCCGACCGGGACTTTTCAGAAGGGTGTGGCTTTCCTGAACAGGAAAGTGGGAGATGATGAGAGTGTATATAGGGCACTTGAGCGCTCTACAATGAGGCGGGATCGAAAGGGAAAGTGGTGGAATGAAAGTCCATCTCTTCTGTTTTTTGACCCTTTTGGTTATAGAGGTATGCGAACTGATGTGCTGGCTAAATTCTTGAAGAATTGGGGTAATGAAATATTCCTTTTCATCAACACGAAGCGTATCAATCCTGCATTGGAGAACGAACAGTTCGAGGATTTGATGCGGCTTTGGTTTCCGACAAGGTTTGACACCTTGAAAGTAGAAGTTAGAAAGCTTATGCGTGTTCCGGATCGATTGGAGTTCATTCTTACGAGTCTCCGCGAAGAAATTGTATCTTTAATGGGCGATCGTTATGTGCATTGCTGCGCTTTCCGTTTTCAGGAAGAAGACAGTCGGACAACCAGCCATTATATTCTGCATATTACTAAAGGGGGGAGAGGATATGATTTGTGCAAGAGCGTCTACAACAGGTTCGCCAATGAGAATCTGGTGTTGAATGGTAGCAGCACTTATACGTTTGACCCTAAGAAATGTTCAAATGAGGTCTCGCTGTTTGGTGATATCAATCTGGCAGCAGAGGCATTGAAAGAACAGTTGTGTAAAGAGTATCAGGGAAAGTCATTGTCGGCTCTTGAATTGTTTGAGGAACATCAAAAGAACTCCAAATATGCAAGAGATCATTATACGAAGGCTTTGCGTCAAGCCGTAAAAGAAGGTTTGGCAGATGCTGAATATACCGATGGAAAGAGTCATATGGTGACTGTGTTGATAGTGTCGTCTTGCATTTTGCATTTCAAGTAATTCTTAGACAAGGTCGATTGTTTTATCTGGGGCATAAATGAGTAATATTCAATATGCCAGCGTATTATTCAGAAACGACCTTCTGCGGGGTATAGGGCGAGGTATGTGGGGTGGAGGGTGAAGGACGAGGTGGTAAGCAATAATTAAGTTACAAAGAGTTGTTTAAGGTATTCTTGCTTACGGCATTGTATTGACTGTAGATTCGCCTGACTTTAAATAATGGTTAGATTATGAAACTTAAGACTTTCCATGTAAAGTGTTTTAGAAACTTCAAAGGATGAGATAATCCGTTTACATATTCTTTCGCTATTCCCCTAATATCCATTTACTTAAATTTCGTCGAATTTGCGTTGTTTTATGATGTTGTTGACGTAAAGCATGGGTAACTACAAAAGAGTCATAGACTTAGCGAATGAGCTCATTGCGTGCGTAAATGCTCGTGATAGTTTGCGGATGCAGCAAAAAATTGATTCGCTTGATCTTGCATATAAAGAAGAATTCGGCGATTCTTTGGATTGTTATGAGGCAGTTATTGCGTTCGTGGAGATGAATCTTGCGAGCGCAAAGTACTTTGCACACAACAATATGTTCGCTTTGGTGCATGCAAGATATAATGATGTCGCTGAGCGGATGGTGGGCTTTCTGGCGTCGAAATCATATAATAAAGAGCAGAAAGCCGCGGTAGAGACGATGTTCGCCGAGTTGAAAAAAGTACACGAAATAACTCCCGAACGGCATCGCAATAGGGTAGTCGGGCGCATTGATTCCCGTTGTTGCCTGTGTAGGATTATGCCGGCAAACAAGACGGGGTCTCATATGGTCCCCAACTTTCTTTCTCATCCTACCTTTTCTTGGGATGGAAAAGGAAAACGGTTCCATGAGGCCCTTAACCACGATTTTATGAATGCGCCTGAAGAGAATTGCACATTCTATGGCCGTGAGGTCCCAGAATGGCGATTTGCTAAAGGTGAAGGGAAGAAAGAAGTGACAGATGAGGATATTCAGAAGAATGTCAACCAGTTGGAATACGACAATGAGTTTTGCTCGCATTGCGAGGACCGGTTTGCTGTACTGGAATCCGCTTATTCCCGGTTTTATAACGGGCAATTGAAGAAGATAAATCCTAGAGTAGCATATTTGTTTTGGCTCTCAGTGTTGTGGCGCATGTCAATGGGCAGTATGAGTATCTTCATGGAAATGCATGATGAATTTGAGTTGCGACAACTGCTTGACGACAATATTCTTGATAGCGTTCAAGCTATTGAGGAAAGCGATACTGACCTTGGCGGATGGAGGTATGCCATCTTTAAAGCAAATGGTCTTCGAGATGGCGATAAAGGTATACTTGGTTACCGAAAAGAATGCTCCCCATATGTGGTGATGTATAATGACCTGGTAATGGTTTTCTTTCATAATGAGCCAACGGATGATGAACTAAGTATTGGCCCAATTAGCGTGAAGCGTGTAATGCTGAATGATTGGCATTGTCAGGAGAAAACCACGCCAGTGGATAGGCGCTGGTTCTGGGATGTGCGCGATTGGTTTGTAGAGAGTGATTACGACTATTATGACCCGGTCCGTGAAAAAACACTCGTTACCATCCGCGAAACAGAGCGCTCAGAAGGAAGGGTAATAGCGGATAATGTCAAAGAAGATGCGATAAAATTCGCAAGGCTGAATGCTGGTCCACGGGAAAAACGTTTTCGTCTTCGTAAGGTGGAACGTATCTCTATCGCGTGGAAGCGGAATAATGAGGCAGAGGCAAAAGGGTTGGAGTACGATCCGATGAAGGACGCAGAATTGTTTCTCCAGCAGAGGGATTTTGATATGTATTTTCAAGATTTGGCAGCTTTGTCTCGTAATGCGCAAGTGCATGATGCTATCGTGAAATTCCCGTTTTATGATCAAGCTAGGAAAGCTATCCCGAACCATCATGAGTGGGAAGTCAGATATGAAGATAATACGGATGCAGAGTACCAGGATGCGATGAGAGAGTATTTGCGAGGTTTGAGCGCAAAGGACTTAGACCACCTTGTGAACGGAGTTCATGAACCTTATGTTAATTCTTTTGACAAAGTGGGCAGGAACGACCCATGCCCTTGTGGCAGTGGAAAGAAGTATAAGAAATGTTGTGGGAGATAGATTTTATATGCTATGACAGGAAGAACAATGTTATCCAAATAGAAGGGATTCCGTAGAAGAGACACTGCGCTGGGCAAAGGACATGGCCGGATTGGATGCAGACAATCTCCATGCGTTCATGAATGCATGCAGTCAGTTTTGTGAATTACGCCTTTCGCTCTCGGTGCATTACGACTGTCCCTATACTAATGTCACGGGAATCAAAATGAGATTCAAGCAACCCGAAGTCCGAAGCTAAAATAGGTATATCATTCATATGAAGAATAACCGTATCTACCTTTGCCTCGCTCACATGAGCGGCAACGAAATGAAATTTGTCCAGGAGGCGTTCGACACGAATTGGGTCGTGCCGCTGGGGCCGAATGTGAATGGGTTCGAGAAGGACCTGGAGGAGTTTGTGAACCGGAGAGAGATTTCTCCACGCGCTTCGCTTGGTCGAAATGGCAAAGAGGCGACGCTCGGTCAAAATGACAAACTCGAAAAGCGAGTCGTGGCGCTATCCAGCGGCACCGCAGCGGTACACTTGGGCCTATTGGCCTGTGGTGTGGGACCGGGGGATGAGGTGCTGGTGCAGAGCTTTACTTTCTGCGCTTCTACCCATCCGATTACGTATCTGGGGGCGACGCCGGTGATGATTGACTCGGAACCGGATACGTGGAACATGG
>Ga0247609_10007044_pt1 | contig 10745 bp, 7 predicted proteins | sample 172DNAGHGlowgp2_FD_193487 | JGI IMG/M metagenome (GOLD analysis project Ga0247609, IMG submission 193487) | Sheep rumen microbial communities from Palmerston North, Manawatu-Wanganui, New Zealand - 1728 DNA GHGlow gp2 | ecosystem: Host-associated > Mammals > Digestive system > Stomach > Rumen ...
GGGTGTTGAGCGTGCCTTGAAAAAGTATGTTCCAGGCATCCAAACGGAGGACGAACAGCGTGAAGGTTGAAAGCGGATACGTTTATCTAAAACACCTGCGGTTTAAGGCATATCATGGGGTGTTGCCGCAAGAACGCGTTGTCGGCAACGACTATGTGGTTGATCTCCGCATCGGATATCCGTTGGAGATAGCAGTTAAGTCTGATAGGGTAGAGGATACGCTGAACTATGCTGAAGTCTTCTGTCTTGTCCGTGATGAAATGAAAAAACCGTCAGCTTTGTTGGAACATGTGGCTGGCAGAATAGCTGATGCACTACAACAGGCATTTCCCAAGATTACGTCCATCGACCTGAAACTGATAAAAGTCAATCCTCCGATGGGGGCTGATAGTGACGGTGCAGGCGTGGAGATCAGTTTTAAGAGGGAGGCGTAAAACCATCTCCTTCGTTAATGACAAAAAAAGAACATGAAGAAAAGATTATACCTATTGTTGCTGTTGACGATGCTCGTTTGTGTGGCGTTCGGCAAGAACCAGAAATTTACGTTGGTGATAGATGCCGGACACGGAGGACATGATGCGGGTGCCGTAGGAGCAATCTCTAAAGAAAAGAATATCAATTTGAATGTGGCGCTGGCTTTCGGAAGGATGGTAGAGCAAAACTGTCCAGACGTAAGGGTGATTTATACGAGAACGACTGATGTGTTCATTCCTCTGAAACAACGTGCCAATATTGCCAACAAGGCTAATGCTGACTTGTTTATCTCCGTTCATACTAACTCCTTGCCGGCTGGACGCGTGGCAAGAGGATTTGAGGTCTATACTCTGGGTATGCACAGGGCGAAGGATAACCTGGACGTGGCGATGAGGGAAAACTCGGTTATCTCTATGGAGAAAGACTACAAACAAACGTATAAAGGGTTCGATCCTCGCTCGTCGGAGAGCTATATCATGTTTGAATTTATACAATCGGCAAACATGGAAAAAAGTGTGGAACTGGCGAAGATGATTCAGCGTACAGTTTGTAATACTGCAGGAAGAGTTAACAAGGGTGTTCATCAGGCTGGATTCCTGGTGTTGCGTGAAACATCGATGCCGAGCTGTTTGATAGAATTGGGATTCATTACGGCACGTGATGAAGAAGAATTTCTGAATTCTGATGATGGTATCTATGCTATGGGAGCAGGAATCTACAAGGCTTTTGTAGAATACAAGAACAAGTATAATGACAAAATAGTCGTTCCTTATCAGGCACCTAATAATAATGATTTCAGTCGTATGGGACATGTTATACCTCAGCCCGTGATACAGGTGACGCCTACTGTCGACCAAAAAGAAACGAAAAAGGAAAAGAAGAGAAAGAAGAAAGAAAAGGAGTCCAAGGAGTTAAAGGAGTCCAAGGAGTCCAAGGAGTTAAGCGAGACCAAGGAGCCCAAGGTAAATAAAGAAGAAAAAACGGCTACCAACGTCAGTGGGCTGATATTTAAGGTGCAAATATTTGCAATTAACCGTATGCTGCGTCCGGGTAGTGAACAATTCAAGGGAAGGCGTGACGTAGCTTACTATAAAGAAGGCAATGTGATGAAATATACGATTGGAGAGTCTGCCAATTATGATGATATAGCCAAACTAAGACAGAAACTGTTGAAAGACTTTCCACAATGCTTTGTGATTGCCTTCAAGGATGGACAACGGATTGACATCAACAAAGCCATAGATGAATACAGAAAACGTAAATAACATCTTTGAAAAGATATAGAAAACGATAATAACAACATTGAAAGAAGTTGAAAAATAAAATAAGAACGATGAAAGTCAAAAACGAAATCAAAATAGCCGCTGTTGCAATTCTCGGAATTGTTATCATGTTCTTCGGAATGCAGTTCCTCAAAGGGCTCGACATGTTCTCTGATGATGCTTCATACCAGATGAAGTTCAGCAACATCAGCGGACTGTCAACATCGAGTCCTATCTACGCTAATGGCTACAGAGTGGGAACAGTAAAAAGCATCAACTATGACTATCAGCACAACAAGGATATTGCTGTTGATGTGGTAATTGACGAGAACATGTCTATTCCTAATGATACCAAGGCTGAGATTGTAAGCGATATGTTGGGAAATGTACAGGTCAACTTGCTCATGGGAACATCGAGGACGATGCTGAAGAAGGGTGATGCCATCGAGGGTGTTGTCAACGGTGGTGCTTTGGGCGAGGTGAAGAATATGATTCCCACAGTACAGGCTATGTTGCCGAAACTCGACTCTATCATGGGAAGCCTGAACCAATTGCTGGCTGACCCGTCGATAGCTGCTTCTATGCACAATGTCAACAGAATTACCAATGACCTAACCGTTTCCACTCGCCAACTGAATGCATTATTATATAATGTGAACAAGGAGTTTCCTGGACTCATGGGTAAGACCCATACGTTGCTGAATACTGCAGGAGGAACGATGGCGAATGCCAATATGGTGATGGCGACCGTCAACGGTAAGGTAGGATCGGTAGATGTTCAGAAAACAATGGCAAAAGTGGACTCGACGCTGAGCAATATACAGTTGCTGACCGACAAACTGAACAGCAATCATGGAACCCTTGGACGACTTATGAACGACGAGTCGCTTTACACCACGCTTCACCAAACCATGAGCGATGCCGATTCTCTTGTTCGTGACTTGAAAGAACATCCGAAACGATATGTACATTTCTCGATTTTCGGAAGGAAAGATAAAAAATAAAATGTCACGCCAAAAGTTGCTTTTTTAAATTTTGTCTAAATAATATGGTTGATGTTCCACGCTTTAAGAGAGTGACGTAATTCATAAAATGTCAGGGACTTCTACATCTTCAGATATATGTTTCACTAAATTCAGTCTTTCCTTTATGGAAATCATTTAATCGACTGGGTTTCAGATAAGTATAAATGTGCAAACGGGAATTTAAAATAGTGATTATTGCAAATTGCGTAAGTTACTATAAAAACGGCATTTGGCAAGATTTTTGATTTCTATCTAAAAAATGAAGTAGAGAAAATAAAGAAAAAGTTGATTAACTTTGCAATCGCAATCTTGATAGCAAGATTATTGCTGTCTGAGACTCGACAATGTATTAACTAATGGACATGAATAACAAACCCTTTGCGCTTTGGAAGCAGGCTCTCTTATTAATTAAGGAGAATGTAACTGAACAGCAATTCAAAACATGGTTCAAGCCTATCGTCTTCGAATCGTTCACAGAAGAGACGAAGACGTTGTTGCTACAGGTACCGAGCCCGTTCGTTTACGAGTACCTGGAGGAGAACTATATTGATTTGCTGAGCAAGGTGTTGACGCGTGTCTATGGCGACGGCATAAGGCTGACCTATCGTGTGGTGACAGACAAAACCCACCATTTGGCTCAAGACCTGCAGGCTGATCCTGTCGAGAATTATCCTTCAGCAAAGCCTACCAACCGAGCAAATCAGTCGCCAACAGTGCTGGACGCTGTCAACAAGCAGGAACTGGATTCCCAACTCGATCCTCACAAGTCGTTTGCTAGCTTTATAGAAGGTGACAGCAACAAGTTGCCGCGTTCTATTGGAATGTCTATAGCCGAACATCCGAACACTACGCAGTTCAACCCGATGTTTATCTACGGTCCTTCCGGCTGTGGAAAAACGCATCTCGTCAATGCGATAGGCTTGCGCATGAAGCAGCTATATCCGCAAAAACGTGTTCTTTATATCAGCGCACGATTATTCCAAGTGCAATATACAAACTCTGTACTTCAGAATTCCACAAACGACTTTATCAATTTCTATCAGACGATAGACGTTCTTATTGTGGATGATATTCAAGAGTGGATGACCTCGCCGAGAACGCAAGATACTTTCTTCCATATCTTTAACCACTTGTTCCGCAATGGTAAACGTATCATTTTGGCAAGCGACCGCCCTCCGGTTGACTTGAAGGGTATGAACGAACGACTGCTGACGCGCTTCTCATGCGGATTGATTGCTGAACTGGAAAAGCCGAATGTGCAACTTTGCATAGATATCTTGAAGAGTAAGATTCATCGCGACGGCTTGCAGATACCGGAAGACGTGGTGTTGTATATTGCTCAGACTGCTAACGGCAGTGTTCGTGACCTTCAAGGTGTCGTCAACTCATTGCTGGCATATAGCGTTGTCTATAATAGCAATATCGACATGCGACTTGCTGAGCGTGTCATCAAGAGAGCTGTTAATATCGATGATAAACCGTTGACTATTGACGACATTGTCGAAACCGTCTGCAACCACTTTAATGTGTCAACTGCAGCTATCAGCAGTAAGAGTCGCAAACGCGAGTTTGTTGTTGCCCGACAGGTTTCTATGTATCTGGCTCAGAAATATACGAAGATGCCTACCAGCCGTATCGGAAAGTTGGTTGGGGGGCGTGATCACTCAACGGTGATTCATAGTTGTTCACAGGTGGAAGCCCGACTTCAGGTTGACAGCGCTTTCTCAGATGAAATTTCAAGTATAGAACGTTCGTTCAGATTAAAAGGATAAGGCTTTCAACAAAAACTTACTGTAAGATCGTACGTTCAGATGAAAGGATAAGGTTTTCAACAAAAAAGCTTACTGGCCAACGCAGTAAGCTTTTTTATTTTACATTGAAATTTTCAGCGTTCCTGAGTCATTCATTCTTTCATTAAGAACGCCTTGAAGTCATCAAACGACTTTGACATCTCTATGCTTTGTTTCTTACCTTTCATGAATGCTGCAAGACGCTCGGGAATTTCAACGTCGATATTGTCAATGGCATCAACTTTCTCCTTGAATTTAGCAGGATGTGCCGTTTCGCAGAAGACACCAATTTCTCCTGGCATGAGATTGTCTTTCAGAGCCTGATAGCCGCATGCTCCGTGAGGGTCGAGAATATATCCCGTTGACTGGTGGCATTGGCGCATAGTCTCCTTGATTTGTTCATCGGTATAGGTTGCGCCACTAATGAGTGCGGTGATGACCTCATGTGTAGAATGCTCCTTATTGCTGTCATTACGCAAGTCTTCTCTGGAATATAAGTCGATGATGCGAGCGAAATTACTCGGATCGCCTACATCCATCGCGTTCGCAAGAGTCTGCTTGGTAGGTTTAGGTTCATACTTACCCGTCTGCAGGTATTTGTAGAAAATGTCGTTAGCATTGTTGGAAGCAATAAAGCGTTTGACGGGAAGTCCCATAGCATGTCCGAAGAGGGCAGCACAGATATTGCCGAAATTGCCTGATGGCACACACATGACGAGGTTGCCTTCTAGCGCTTTCTCCTTCATCCGGGCATAGGCATTGAAATAGTAGAATGCTTGTGGCAGGAATCGAGCCACGTTGATGCTGTTGGCTGACGTTAATCGCATGTGTTCGTTCAGTTCGGCATCCATGAAAGCGTTCTTTACCAATGCCTGACAATCATCGAAGACACCATCCACCTCGATGGCTGTGATATTCTTGCCTAATGTAGTAAACTGACTCTCTTGAATCTTGCTGACTTTTCCTTTCGGATAGAGCACATAGACATGTATGCCGTCAACGCCGAGAAAACCGTTGGCAACAGCCGAGCCTGTATCACCGCTGGTTGCAACAAGAACGTTGACCGTGTTTCTTGTTTCATCAGCACCATTACGGGTTGGGCGGTTGATGAAGTATTGCAAGAGTCGCGCCATGAACCTGGCACCTACATCCTTGAAGGCAAGCGTAGGCCCGTGGAACAGTTCCAAAGAATAGATGTTCTCTTCAACCTTGACAACGGGACAATCGAACGCCAGCGTGTCATAGACGATTTTCTTCAGAGCATCCGCATCGACATCTTCTCCAAAGAATGCATCAGCAACGGTATAGGCAATTTCCTGAAATGAATATTTCTCCATGTTGTCGAAAAATTCCTTCGGCAATGGTTTGATGATTTCCGGCATATAGAGCCCTCTGTCTTCAGCAAGTCCTTTTACGACAGCTTTCTCAAGTGTGGCAACGGGTGCCTGATGATTGGTACTGTAATATTTCATTTTTCCTAAATCTTCGTATAAGAATATGTTTGTCTGCTATTTGTTCATAAATGTCTGCATGAATTCCTGCAATTTCAAGAGGCCATAGGAACCCGTGGTACAACTGACTTCGTCGTACTGCTGTACGGAGTCAGCTTCCATTCCGCGATGCCAAATCAGGAAGGGAACAGGTTTTCCTACATGAATCCGTAACTCAACGGGTGTCAAGTGGTCGGGTAAAACGGCTATGCTCACCGGCTCGTCCCAGGTACACACCTCTTCGTAAATCGGTTTGATGAGACGCTGGTCCAGATATTCGATAGTCTTCAGTTTCAACTCAAGATCACCGTCATGTCCCGCCTCGTCGCTGGCTTCTACATGAACGAAGACAAAGTCCGTTTCCCTTAATGCGTTGATAGCTGCTTGAGCCTTTCCTTCGTAATTCGTGTCAGCCAGCCCTGTTGCGCCTTCTACTTTAACGATGTTCAATCCTGCATATTTACCAATGCCTTGAATGAGGTCAACGGCAGAGATGACAGCCCCCGACTTCACCTGTGGATATTGTTCCATCAGCGTCTGCATAGAAGGACGATAGCCTCCAGACCAAGGCCAAATGCTGTTGGCCTGACGTTCACCCTTAGCAGCTTTGGCCATATTGTATGGATGTTTAGCCAAGAGTTCCTGCGACTTGACGATGAGTTCGTTCAGCAGGGATGCTGTAGCAGCAGGGGAGAGACGAGAGGAATCGGTTTCCTGTAGATGGGTTTCAGGAACAACCAACAAAGGTTCCCAGGGTTCGTTAGGATGGTCGTGAGGAGGATTGCAAACAATATGTTTATTTCCGCCCTTGATGACCAGCAAATGGCGGTATTGAATACCACAGATGAATTGGACGCGTTTGCATCCTTCGCGTTCGTTGACAGGCTTTGCCAAATGCTCGTTGAGGTAATCGATAAGCACACGGGCATCATCGGTTTGGAGGTTACCCCCGTTATGGGTGATGATTCGTCCGTCTTCCAAAGTGATGATATTGCAACGTATAGCAAAGTCGTCGGCATTCATTTCATAACCGATAGATGCCGCCTCCAACGGACCTCGACCTTCGTACACTTTGTTCAGGTCGTAACCAAGGATGGCGGTATTTGCCACCTCACTTCCTGGAGGAAATCCCTCGGGGACAGTAACGAGCCGACCGCAACGCCCTTCACGTGCCAATTGGTCCATCATAGGTTTGTTGGCAGTCTGCAACAATGTCCGTCCCCCCAGACGCTCTATGGGTAGATCTGCCATTCCGTCGCCTAATATAATAATGTGTTTCATCGTTTTCAAAGTTCTTCTGTTTTTTCTAGATATTCTAGATATTCTAGATTTTCTAGACATTCTAGATATTCTAGATTTTCTAGATATTAGCAATACTCATAATATTCGCAAAGACGCCGGCTGCCGTAACGCTGGCACCAGCACCATAGCCTTGAATCTGCATAGGATATTCTTTGTAGCGCTCAGTTGTGAGCAGGACGATGTTGTTGCTTCCTTCCAGGTTGTAGAAAGGATGGTTACTTGCCACTTCCTGAAGGGAAACGCTGGTCTTGCAAAGCATTTCTCTATTTTTGCTGTCGTAGGCTGTTTGCATCTTTTCTGAATCCGCAACAGCACCAGAGGAAGGAATCATTTCCATCTTCGCCACGAAACGCCATCGTTTGCCTTCTTTTTCCAAACGGTTGCGGCGTGTTTCAAAGTCGGCATCGAGTTGGGGCAGTTTCTTCCAGAAGTCATCCACCGAACCTTCGAAATACTCATCGGGTACGAAAAGATTTTTCTCCACATCTTCCTGTTCCACCTTGTACCCAGCTTCACGAGTGAGAATGACAAGTTTCCTGATGACATCCTTTCCGCTGAGGTCAATACGCGGATCTGGTTCAGAATAGCCTTGTTCCTTGGCACGACGTACAGTTTCGGAGAACGGAACCTCTGCACTAATTTCGTTGAAAATGAAATTCAGCGTTCCAGAGAGAACAGCTTCGATTTTCAGAATCTGGTCGCCTGAGTTTCTCAGGTCGTTGATGGTTCCGATAATAGGCAATCCTGCACCAACGTTGGTTTCAAAACGGAAGAAGACGCCACGCCGAAGCGCTGTCTGTTTCAGTTCGATATACTTGTCGTATTCCGACGAGGCAGCAATTTTGTTGGCTGCGACTACGGAAATATTGTGCTCGAGGAAAGTCTGATAGAGGGCAGCCACATCTTTCGATGCCGTACAGTCAACGAAAACCGAGTTAAAGATGTTCATGTTGAGCACATCCTCGCGCAGTTTCTCCGGCGAGCTGGGTTCAGAAGCCTTCAGTTGTTCGCGGTAATGATTCAGGTCGATGCCGTCGCGGTCGAAAATGGCATTCTTCGAACTGGCGATTCCCACCACATTCAGTTTCAGACCGTTGCGTTGTTTCAGTTCCTCATATTGGTTTCGTATCTGTTCGATGAGTTTGCCTCCTACCGTTCCCACTCCGCAGATGAAGAGGTTGAGTACCTTGTATTCAGAAAGGAAGAACGAATCGTGTAGTACGTTGAGCGACTTGCGCAGGAATTTTGAATCGACAACAAACGAGATGTTTGTTTCCGAAGAACCCTGAGCACAGGCAATGACGCTGATACCACTGCGACCGAGTGTTCCAAAGAGTTTTCCGGCAATACCCGGCGTGTGCTTCATATTCTCGCCCACAATAGCAATAGTGGCAAGTCCACTTTCTGCATGCATGGGGAACATGGCGCCCGTCTCTATCTCCTTGGCAAATTCCTCGTTGAGTACCCTTACAGCATCAGGAGCATCTTCGTCGCGCACACCGATAGATGTTGAATTCTCTGACGATGCCTGCGCCACCATGAAGACACTGATGCCGTTGGATGCCAAAGCCGTAAAGATGCGCTGGTTGACACCGATGACGCCCACCATAGCCAAGCCGGTAACGGTAATCAGCGTGGTTCCCTTGATACTGGAAATACCTTTGATGGGTTTGCGGTCGTTGTCAATATGGTCTTTGATGAGCGTACCCGGATGTTCGGGATTGAAAGTATTCTTTACCCTGATAGGGATATTCTTGACGCATACGGGGTAGATGGTAGGCGGATAAATGACTTTTGCACCGAAGTTGCAGAGCTCCATCGCCTCGACATAAGAGAGTTCGTTGATGGTGTAAGCCGTCTTGATGACTCGCGGGTCTGCCGTCATGAATCCATCTACATCGGTCCAAATCTCCAGCACGTCGGCACCGAGCGCCGCAGCAATGATGCTGGCTGTATAGTCGCTTCCTCCACGTCCTAAGTTTGTCGTCTCCATAGAGTCTCTGTCGCGGGAGATGAATCCCGGAACCACGTTGACGCGGTGCTTTAAAGAATCCGATTCCGGACTCTCCAGGAAATGTTCCCTAACCAGCCGGTAAGTCAACTCAGCATCCAATGAGTTCTTTCCGTTTTTCCATTCCGTACGAATAAAGTCGCGGGCATTCATGCGCTTGGCACCTCGTATCAGTGTAGCGACAATGTTTGACGAAAGACGCTCACCGTAGGAAACGATGGCATCTTGCGTCTTACGACTCAGATCATGGATGAGATAGACACCAAAATAGATGGAACGTAACTGTTCCAGCAGGGCATCCACCTTATTAAATAATACTTCCTGGTCGCGTGTGTCGGTGATGACGGCATCTATCATCTGATGGTGACGGTCGACAATAGCATCGAACTCATTCTTCCAATGTTCATCACCCTGTTGTGCCAAACATGAGGTCTCTATCAGCTTGTCTGTAATACCACCGAGGGCACTTACTACAACAACGACAGGCTGCTTTTTAGCCTCGTTCTCTACAATGTGTTTTAAGCTCAGAATGCTTTTGACGGAACCAACGGATGTTCCGCCGAATTTTAAAACTTTCATCTTTCGAATGTACTTTGTTAATATTAATGCTGCCCCGAAACAAACGGGGAATCACATAACTTGGCTGCAAAAGTATGAATAATTGAACGAAATGCAAAGAAAAAAGATATTTTTTTGTGTTGCTCAACGAAAACAGCTACCTTTGCGGTTATAACAGAAAAAGAGAGCCGATGAGAATAGAATGCCAACTACGCCTTCTGCCACAACAGGCAGCTACAGAGCAAACCATCTGCGAATCCGTGGCACGCGAGAAGGGACTTGATGCTCGTACCATTAAGGCAGTCCGGGTGTTGAAACGCTCGGTCGATGCCCGCCATCGTACGATATACGTCAACTTGAATGTATGTGTGTATGTCAACGAATTTCCCCAAGAAGAAGCCTATGAGAAGACCGAATACCGCGATGTGAGCAATGCTCCGCAGGTGGTGGTTGTCGGAGCTGGTCCAGGAGGTTTGTTTGCCGCCCTGAGACTCGTCGAGTTAGGACTGAAACCCGTTGTGCTGGAACGTGGCAAAGATGTTCATGAGCGCAAGAAGGACTTGGCGCGCATCGCTAAAGAGCAACGGGTAGATGAAGAAAGCAACTATTGTTTCGGCGAGGGCGGTGCTGGAGCCTATTCCGACGGTAAACTCTATACCCGTTCAAAGAAACGAGGTAATGTCAGGAAAATTCTAAATGTGTTCTGCCAACATGGGGCATCGGTAAATATCCTTGCTGATGCCCATCCGCACATTGGTACGGACAAGTTGCCAAGGGTGATTGAAAACATGCGCAACACCATATTAAAATGTGGCGGAGAGGTCCATTTCCAG
>Ga0247609_10007045_pt1 | contig 10745 bp, 10 predicted proteins | sample 172DNAGHGlowgp2_FD_193487 | JGI IMG/M metagenome (GOLD analysis project Ga0247609, IMG submission 193487) | Sheep rumen microbial communities from Palmerston North, Manawatu-Wanganui, New Zealand - 1728 DNA GHGlow gp2 | ecosystem: Host-associated > Mammals > Digestive system > Stomach > Rumen ...
CATCTAAGTTCATTAAACCGCAAGAAATATTTGGCAATAGTCCTTTTTCAACATTACGATAAATAATGCTACGTTGAACATCAAGAATCTTTAAATTTAGTTTAGTTAAGTCACGTAACTTAACCAAGAAATCTTGTTCACTTTCACTCTGATAAGCAAGACGTGCAATATTAAGAGTGGATACTTTAGCAGAACCAACTTCAAGAGCTGTACCACCAATTGAATTAAAATAAAGATCTGTAATATCACTCTTTAGTCTGCAACAATTAGAAAGGCTATTTACAGTAGAATCTGTAAAGAAATTAAATATATTCCATTTGCGAGATGCTTCACAAGCCCATTTTGCAAATTCTTCGTCTACAAATTTTCCATCTTGATAGAGAAGTGATGCTGTAAGAACAGGGAATGTGAAAATATTTTCTTCTCTAATTTCATTTACAACTTCAATAAAATCTTTTTGAAATTCAATAATTTCTTCTTCTTCATCAATCATAAAACTACCATCAGGAAATTCTCCGCCACCAAAAATAGCTTCAAAATAAGGATGATCAAATACACTTACATTAGTAAATGCAGCTTGATCTGAACGAACCCAGGGCTGATTTAAACGATGAATAAGAGCTTGAATTTGTTGCTTTTTATAGGTTTCAGGATCTTTTGTATAATATCCTTCTCTTACATCTCTACTCCAATAGTAGTAAAGATAAGGAATAAGATTAGGTAACCCGCAAGCTCCTGATTGTCTGCGGCTAAGGAAAGCAATTGCTTCCATTAAAATTTGAACAAAGCTATCTAAATGTTTTGCAGGTTTAGCATTATAGCCTTGAATAAAAAATAATCCTTTTTCTGCTATTGGTTTAATATCATAAGCAAAACAATATGGAATTAATGTAGCAGTATTAAAATCATGCATATAAAGAGAATATGACCACATAGCTTCCATAGCTTCATTTGCAATTTTATATCCATATTTTTTATTAATCTCATAATATAGTTTATTAAAAACTAATAATTTTTGATCTGGTTTAGACATTTCAGAAAGTAAAGTTACAATATCTTTTTGTGCGATATTAGCATTTGCATCAATAGATGTATTAGCTACATTATCTGAATCAATAAAACCTTCAATAAAATCGGTGAAACTAAGAGTAGCTTCGTCAAAGCCTTGGAGTTTTAAAAATTCTTCTCCATATTTCTCAACCATTTTGTTAAATTGAGTTTGAAAATTTTTATTTAATTTTACATTAAGCTTCATATGTTACTCCTTAAAATTGACAACTATCACAATCAAAATCTGCAATATCTTGTCCATTTATCCATTTTACTGCAGAAGTAAAATCTAAATAAATATCATTAATTTTAAGAACTGGAGCAGACATAAAGCCTTGATTTATAACTTCATCCATATTAGAATCTTTATCGAAGTCTATATTTTTTTGATTTAATTTTTGCTCTAATACTCGACATTTAGGGCAATTAGTAGAAAATAATGTTACCATAAATCTCCTGTCATTTTATATCGAATGATTTTTCCTTACTTATAAAATGTATTTTTAATTATATATATTATTCAATCTTGCCCAGAATATCGCTCATGACATTATCTATTTTATAATTTTGTGAATAAATTAAAAGGTCATCGTTTTTATGTAAAATCTCCCATGGATTTTTGAAATCTTTATAATCAGTAATTAAACGACGAATCATTTCAAAAGTTAAATGCCCCTCACGTTTAATAGATCGTTGTAATCTGTCTTTTCAATGAACTCTTAAATAAATGGGAATAATTTTAAATTCATTTTGTTTACTTAAAGTATCAATTCCTTGAAGATTAAAAACGCCAATATTAATAGCTCCAGGTCTATTACAAACATCAAATTTATTAGTTCCATATTTCCATTTTCTAAATTCAGCCCATTCTAAGAAACATCCTTTATCAATTAATTCTTGAAATTCTTCATTTGATAAAAAGTGATAATCTTTATGATCTTCTTCATTTCTTCTAGGCGGCCGCGTAGTAGAACTAACTATATAATATACATCAGGAAATTTAGTTAGCTTATCATAATCTTTAGAAAGTTCTCAATATATCTGCCGCATTAAAGTATCTTTACCTGCACAACTAGGCCCAGTAATTGCTATAATAATCGGTTTCATATTGCTCCTTTTTTTCTCTGTCATTTACGCCTTTTCTTAAATTATTTACAAATTTTTCCCAATTAGCTTTTTGGAAATCATCTGCAAGAGCTCTTTCCCAATCCGCATATCCTATAGTAACTGCACCAGTTTCTTCATCAAGTTCAAGATAATCTCCATCATAAAGATTATGCTCTACTGTATCATTAAGAGTAATTTTATAACTTAAAAAGAAAGTAATCGCAGCTGATTCTCTAATTGTAGTAATAAACCCTTGGTGGGCTAATTTGTGAACCCACCAAGGAATAACAGGATCACCTACATAATATTTAGTTTTCATCGTCACCTTCTTCTCCCCATCTCCATGCTGTCATATCTATTTTACCATTATTTTTCACTCCCGTCAAGATACGATAACATTGATGAGATTTTGTATGACGATATGACTTTGTGAAGAACATTCCAGAACGTTTAAATCCATTAACCATTACTAATGTTCCACGAGTAAACCAACCTTTTTCCATTACTTTTTTTGTACCATCTGGTTGGACTTGACTCATTTGTCTGTTTAATCTTGCATAATAATCTCGATTCATTTTAACTGTAACTACTCCACTTTCAGGAGTTAGAATGCTAATACAAGATTTATTATCTTCTTTTGCAACAACCGCACCTACAATTCTACAAGTTTTAAACAATGGAATATCAATCCCATTACGTTTAAAAGTTCTTTCAACTGGCGGAGTATCTGGTTGTTGATTGTATGGAATTACATTATAACTCAATTTATCAAGATTCTTTAACGGATGATCATGATAATAAAATCCAAGGCTATCCATTTCCCATGTTGCTAACGTACCATTTGCATATTTATCCCAAACTTCATTGTATAAACAATTATTTAATTGCCGCAACAGTTCATCTTGATGTTCTCTAAAATAATTGCGAGCTTTATCCATACCTTTTGTATAAAGTTTTTTCCATATAGTATCTTTAATTGCTAATCCTTCTTCAAAAGGTTCAAGCAAATCTATATCAAAAAACTCTTCATAAAAATCATAAAAATTATCATTAACTAAAAAATAATCATTAACTTTACAATATTTTCTAAGAGCTTTATTAAAGACAAACAATCTTTTTTCAAATTCTAATTCTGCGGGAATAAGATTTCTTTCCATTAATCCATTAAAATTTTGTAGAGTAATTCTCTTTTTTGGTTCACAAATTGACCAAATATATTCCCGCATTATTTCTTCTCTATCTCCAAATTTATCAAATGCTCCACTTTTAATTAATGAAATCAAAACTGGCTTTTTAACTTTGACTTTCTCTTGGAAATCAGTTAATCCCTCATATGGACGATTTTCAATAATCTCTTGAATAATTTCTCCGCCAACACCATTTAATCCTTTAAGCCCATAAATAATACTACCAGTTTCTACATCTGGTTCAAACATATATCCAGATTTGTTAATATCAATTAATGACATTGGAATACCACGATGAATAATATTACCTACTGCTTTCGCAATTTTACCATAATTACTACTTGCATCTTCATCAAGTCCCGCATCCACTCTAAGACATGCCGTATTCCAATAGACAGGATCAAAATATGTCGCAAGATAAATTGTTTGAAGTCCTACAAAACTGTATGCCAAACTATGAATAAGACTAAAACTGTATCCCATCTGCGGCTTAATTGCAGTTTCCCAAACATATTCACCAAGCTGCCTTGAAGTTGCTTTTGATAAAACTAATTCATGCAATTCTTCAATACGATTCATTTGTTTCTTTGCACAAATCTTGCGGGCATCATTAGCTTCTTTAAGACTAAAATTACAAATATTTTCATCCATAAGAATCATCATCATATCTTCTTGCTGTGCAGGAGTTGCATATGTTTCAAGATAATATTTCTCAAGAATCTTTTGATCTGATGAAGAAATTCTCCATCGCCGCATTTCATCATACCACTGAGACATATTATCTTTCATTCTTTTATATCTCTCAGTTGGCGTTTCTCCACCTTTTTCCGCAGCCATCAATCTCATTACAGAATTACAGTTTGCCATCTCACGTGGTGACCTTGGCCGCAATAATTTTACGGTCTGACTTCCAACTTGACTATCAAACTGAAAAAGTTTTAATACTTTACCTTCTGCAAGAGTATCCCACATTTTACTATCTTCTATTGGAAGAACATCAGGATGAAGATATTTATCATATAATTGTCGCAAAGTCAAATGTTGATCAACTTCATTATATTCACTCAACATATTAAGACATTGAACAATTACGTCTTGAATTTCTGTTACAAGAAAATCAAATTTAACATCGCCGCAATACTCTGCATCATGAAGTGAAAACTGAGTTACAATTGCTCCACTTGTTGCCTTCATAAAACACGCACTATCAAATGGATCACCCATATAAAAGTTTACACCGCTTGCATGAATACCCCGGTGATTAATCAATCCTTCAATCTTCTCAATAATCTCAAGAAGTCCTGGATATTTTTTAACTTCTGCCAGAAAATTCTTTACTGGCTTACGATCTTTCTCTTCATTACCATAAACCAAATCATGAACTGGCCAAACAAATCCACGTTCACTTGGCGCGAGACTGGTCATATACTGAGCAATATCATTATCAATTCCATCTGGAAAATCTTTTGAACGATAACCTCGACAAGCTGTTGAAATTGCTGAACGTGTCGTCTCTGTACCGTATGTACAAACTTGAACACATCCAAGTTGACCAACCTCTTCACGAATTGATTTAAAAATTTCTTCTCTCTTAGATGGACAAATATCAATATCAATATCGCCTAACTCAATACGCTCTTTATTACTATATCTCCAATAGGGAAGATTATATTTAATCGGATCAAGCTGAGTAATTCCTAGAAGGTAATGATTCAATCCAGAACACGCGGAACCTCGTCCAGCACCTACAGTTGAACCAATTTCCCAGAATGAATCAATATAATGCTGAAGAAAAATCGGATATGCAAACATACAAGTTCCAAGTTTTTCTCCAATTACTTTTTGAATATCTGCTTCTTCTTCAAGTCGCGCAAGATAAATATCATTGAACAAATTAAGTTCTTTAAGTTTATCACAACAATAATTAACCCAATATCTCTCTTGCGGATTATTGCTTGAATACAAATAATCCAAAGTCTTATAACCCATCTTTGACATTACTTTAGGATAATCTTTTACTGGAACTTGCGGGACTTGTTGCTTATGCGCGAAACCAAAATCTTGAATCTTACTTTTCACTTCCAAAGTATTTGCTTCAAGTTCTGCATAATCAAGACCAGTTCCTTCAAGATTCTGAATTACTTCTTCTGTTGTTTGAAGATACGCATACGCATAAAATTCATCTACTTCTCGATCACCTTGTTTTGAGTTAAGAAATGCCTTATGAACTTCTCGATCACTCTTCTTCAAATAATGAGCATCAGTTGTTACTACAATCTTAACTCCAAAATAATCACTCAGAGCTTTCATTCGACGATTAACAATCATCTGCTCTTTACTTTGAGCTGGCTGAATCTCAAAATAATAATCGTCTCCAAATACAGACTTGCACCAATTTACAAAATCTACAATCCTATAATAGTATTCAGCCTTACCTTCAATATTACCAACTCTCTCAGCTTTATCCATTTCAAGAATACAATAATCAAGTTCTGAACCGAGACATGCAGATGATGCAATCAAATGCCCTTTACCAAATTCATCTACACATGCCATCACTTCTGCTTTGAGAGTTGGTACTCTCTCCATACCTCTATCAAAATAACTATTCATCCAAGAATTTGAAGACAGTTTTCGCAGCATCTTAGCACCAATTGCATCTTTCGCAATCAGAATAAAATGCCAATATCGCTGTCCACTTTCACGTTTATCAACGAGATAGATTTCGTTACCATATCCAATTTTAAAGTTTGGATTCTTCTCTTGGATTTTTTGTCTCTTTTGATCAAGTTTAACCCAATTACCTAAAGCTTCGTGATCTGTAAGACAAATACCTTCAAGACCAATTTCTATGGCATAATCAACAAGAGAGTCAACTGTATTGATACAATCAATAAGACGAATGTTACTCATATCGGTATGACTATGCATCTCAAATCGTGCCATTCCAACCTCTTTCTCTCTTAATTTTCTAAATTAATTATACCATATTATTTTGCTCTTGTCAATTACTAAAACACTCACTTTTCATTAATATAAAAATCTTCAACAATAAGTTGTGCAGTTACACGTCCAGCCCATTCATTCCTAGCACATCTACAGACAGCGGTTAGACACATATTAGGTTTAATAAATTGTTCATATTCTTCTTGAGAAGATTTAAATTTCATAATATCTACACCATTAGATAAATGGATCTTTAATGTGGGATGCTTATCAGGCGAAAGAAGTTGAACAGATTCTAGTGGAATATCGCGTATAGCAATATAAGGTTCAGGTAATCCTTGTCCCCAAGTAGATTTATTTTGTGCAATCATTAGAATTTTTTGAGGATCAATATCTTTATTAAACCATTCAAAGTCAACCCAATAAACAGGTTCTTGTGCAGCTTCACTGTAAATTGCATTAGTTTTTTGAATAAAATCTTCTAGTTTAGATTCAGGAATAGAAATACCAAATGCAGAACTATGACCCTGTGCATACTCTACGTCACCAGTATCTTCACAGAGCTGCCGCATATCTTCTATTTCTGACATAGAATAATTTCTGGCACTTCCTCTATAATAATATTCTTTATCATCTTTCCCTTTTGACTTTGTGAGGACGAGACATGGGTGCTGATATTTCGCTTGAATCTTATTGGCGACAAGTCCGGCGAGATTCTTTTCCACTTCTCCGGGTTCGCAGCAACAGATAATAATACCATTTTCTGTCAATCTGTCAGATCGAATTCGTTGCTCGAGCAAAGCCATTGCAGCATCTTGGAGCTTTGTTTGTCGAGCTTTGACGTTAGCTGCAATTCTAACTGCTTCTTCAACTCTTGGTACCAATTCTCCTTTGTGACCACGTTTACCACTCTCAATCTTATCAAAAGCATAAAACTTTAACATTGATTTAAAAACTAAATCTTTTTCTTCCATTGTGCCAGAACGTACAATAGCATTAATAAATGGTGTTACATAAAATGCCATTGACATATAATTAATTCCGCCCATTTTATCAATACTAAATTTATTTTTTTCACACATATAATAAAAAAATGGATTATGAATATTGCCTAAACCCATATCAATAATAGCTTTGGTTTCTACACTACGATAATCCATCATATCAGAAAGATTGCCAAGAGCTACTAAATCAATATATTCTAATGCACCTGGCCATTCTTTTGGCGTAAAATCTAAACCCATTATAATATCATATGCTTTACAAATTTGCCAAGTAACTCCTGCACCAGACAAATCTTTATTAGGATAATCACAAATTTGATTGTTAATAATAACTACATTATCATTATGAATTCAATTACTAGATTCATGATGATCCATACAAAGAACTTTTTTTCCAGAATCTACTAATTGTTGCATTTCATTAATATCATTTGTACCTGCATCTGGAATAATAACTAGTTTAACATCATCTTCGATTTTATTAATAGTATCTGCTAAACCATGTTGTTTACCATCGTGTAAAATATAAGTTAATTTTTCTTTACATTGATCATTAGTATTATTTATAGCCCAATGATATAATTCATACATATAATTAAGAATAATTGCAGCACTAGTAAAACCATCAGCATCTGCATCTACTATAACACAAATTTTATGTTTTTCTTGAACCGCAAATCGAAGAAATTCTACAGCTTTTTCTACTTCTTCTTTTCCAAAAGCAAAAGGAGAATTTACATCTCCTCAAAAAGAAGCATTAATCCATTTATCTTGATCTTCTTTTGTTTTTATCCCACGATTATATAATATTTGCCGCATTGTTCCTTGAGTAGGTTCATTAAATAATTTATATATCAATGTCATCCTCCCTTGGCTTAAAAATTTTACAAAAACATCCTCTAAATGCATTTATTTTTATATAAGTCTTTTTAATAGGACAATAATATTTTATAATTTTATATCTATCCATCGCGGCAACACCATCAAAAATCCACTCAATTGATTCTTCTTTTTTTAAATACTCACAATACTTACATCTTGGGTGCTTTTTTCTATACTCTATCATTTTACTCTTTTCTCAAATCAGTTGCTTTAAACCACCTACAAAAACATCCTTGCCATAATCAGAATAAAAAATCCCAGCTTGCTAAAGGTTTATCTTTAAGAATGCATTTATCGTATCCTTGACAATTACCTGCTGGTGGGGTAATATATTTATAAAATTTACAATATCTGCATCTAGGATGCTTTTCTCTATATTTTAACACATAACTCTGTTCCTCCATAGATATAAGAAAGCCTCCTTTCCGCAATCTAATGGTGAGTTTTTATATCCTAATAAGTTCCATTTATCAAATAAAACACTAATGGTAATTCTATTTTTATATTTATTATAAATGTTGTCAATTTTTTTAACAACATCATCATATTCTTTACCACGCATTTCTTGAAAGTCTTTATCAAATCCTAATACAATTTCTTTAACTCCTGCATCCAAGAGAAGTTGAAATTGATATTGAGATATTGAACTGCCGCACACAGCTACACATATATTTGATTTTGTTCCAAAGTATGACATATATTGTAAAACTGATTTTTCACCTTCAACTATAATTGCTAATTGAGCTTGTTTAATCTGCGGCCGTGCTTGATTAAAACCATAAAGATTAAATGCGAGAGGATGATTGCAAAGTTTACCCTGTATTCGTGCGGGTCTATATTTACCATATACTTCTTGCTCTTGGACTAATGTACGCTGTCTAATTCCAACTAATCTACTATCTTCATCATAATGAGGAATTAGAATATTTCCATTTACAGGATCATATTTAATTCCCATATACTTACATACTTCATAGGATATACCTTCTTTAGTCCAATCTAATATTTCTGGCTGTGGATAATGATCTAACATATCCATAGGAAATTCTGGTAATATAACTTTATCTTTTTTATATCCATCTAATTGTGCCAATTTAGTAACTTGTGCAATATATTTAGATGTGTCTAAATCAAAATCTTCATCTACTTCATCAATTTTAGATTGAAGATTAAAAAAATTTACTATATAAAATACTGCGGCATTTAAATCTTTAATATCTTCTACTTTTTGAACTAATTCAAATATATCAAAACTACCACAACTATCACTATAACATTTAAATAATTGAGTGTTTTCATAATAATAAAGTTTATGGCTATCGCCGCTATGACAAATTGTCCTTGCGATAATATAAGTATTAAACATTTGAGGTTCCGCATCAAAAAAATCTAATAAATTATATACATCTTCTAATTCAATTTGTTCTTTAACAATCTCTTTATCGTAAGACAATGCGGCACCTCCTTAAACTCTCATATGAATTCTTGTATCTGTAATAGGAATTAATTCATAATTATAATCTGTACAAAATGCTCCATCAAATCGACATGTGGATTTATCTGCATACATCCAAAGATAACATTTATTATAAGAACCTCTACGGTTTTTATAGATAGACATTTTTACATTCGGCATCCCCATACCATTATTACCAACTACACTTTGTAATTTTTCTTTATCTTCTTCTGTTACATCTAATAATAACATACCTGTATCAATTTTATCCGCGATACTTTTTGCACCACGAAGAAGATTTTGATCTGGAATATCTGCGGATTTCCAATCTTGATTTAACTGTGTACTACTTAAAATAAATACATTATATTCTGTTGCAATTTCTTTTAATTTTACACTTAATAAGAAAAGAATATTATCTTCTCGAAGTCTCACTCCACCAGATCTTTTAGTAATTTCTTCAAGAATTTTCATTGAAGTATGAATATAATCAATAAAAAAGTATTGAGTAGAATAAATTCTAATACTTCTTTTAATTGCATTTTCAATATCTTTTAGACTAAAATCTGGTATGACTTCAATATATAATGGAGATTCTTTAATAATTTCTATTGCAACTTTTATTCTTTCTCTTTCTTCAAAACTAAGAGTATTATTAAGAATATTTTCCTCATTAATATTTGCAAGAAAAGCAACCATCATTGTTTGCAGTTCATCGAGCTCGAGCTCTGTACTTAGGAAGAATGAAGGAAATGCAAGTCCATTATCTACCCATTCTCCATCTCTCCAAATCTTATTACATCCACAATTACAAAAGTCCGCAACCATCGTCCTTGTTTTACCTACACCAGTTGCGGCTGACCGCAAATAAAATTTTCCAAGTCGCATACCTCGTGTAATTGTATTAATCATACTACCATACATTGGTTGTCCAACATCTGGGTCTTTTCCAAGAGAATCAAACAATTCATCAATACCTGCGGAAGCTGATATACTTTCATCCGTAGTATGATCTACATATTCAGCTCTAACTTTAAGCATTAGATTATCTACGGCGTCCGCAATTTGAGTCAAAGATAAACTATCAAAATATTTATTCTGTTGTTCTCTCTT
>Ga0247609_10007046_pt1 | contig 10745 bp, 3 predicted proteins | sample 172DNAGHGlowgp2_FD_193487 | JGI IMG/M metagenome (GOLD analysis project Ga0247609, IMG submission 193487) | Sheep rumen microbial communities from Palmerston North, Manawatu-Wanganui, New Zealand - 1728 DNA GHGlow gp2 | ecosystem: Host-associated > Mammals > Digestive system > Stomach > Rumen ...
GCTATGCTTAATCGTTTTGCTCGTGACGGTCGCGCAGTTGCCGCCGATATGTTTAAAACTTTTGCCGGTCGCGGCGATACCTTTTATAATCTACCCGTTCACGAAAAGATTTACCGCGTGGTGTCATTTATTCTTAGGCTTGGCAATCGCAATGGCTCCGGCGGGCGCGTGGGTCGCATTAACCGAAAAAATTTCCCTGCCGATGATAATTTTATGCGTGGCGGTCGCGCTATGGATTGGAGCTTTCGACGCGGTTTACGGAGCACAAGATGAAAAATTCGACAAGTCACAGCATCTGCATTCGCTCGCGACAAAATACGGCGCGGCAGGTGCGCTCAATATCGCCAGAATTTTACACGGCATATCAATCACTTGCTTTGTAATCGTCGGGCTTATGCTCGGCTTAGGCAAATGGTATTTCGTCGGCGTAGCGATTGCGACGTTGGCTCTTGTCTATCAACATTCAATCGTTAGGGCGGGCGATTATCGCGAAGTCACTCAAGCCTATTTCATGCGAAACGGCATTGTCTCAATCGCAATTTTTATCTTCACGTGGCTAAGCTACGAATAAGAATTCCCTCGCGATTTGCGGGGGATATTTTTTTGCCATAATCTTGACTGATAACGGCATGGGTGCATATAATAAATCAAAATGATTCAAAGGAGGAATTACTTTATGGCAGATTTTAATAACTATGAGCATAACACAATTATTACGGGTACGAGCGGAGATGATTCAATTTTCAACAGCGGCGATTTCGTCACGATAAACGCGCAAGGCGGCAACGATAATATTGGTAACAGCGGCGATTCAGTCTTAATAAATGCGGGCGCGGGTGACGATTCTATCAATTATATGGAAGGCGACTCGGTGACAATCGACGCGGGCGCGGGTGACGATTTCGTTCAAGGTCTGGTTCAAGGCTCCAACATAAGCATAAGCGCGGGTGACGGCAACGATACTATCTATAACACTGTCCGCGAATATGGCTCCAAAGTTACAATCGAAGGCGGCGCGGGTATCGATTCTATTTTTAACTGGGAAGATGATGCCATAATCGCAGGCGGCGGAGACGCGGATACCATTTTTAATTACGCCGACTCCGCCACAATCGACGGCGGCGACGACGATGATTATATTTCTAACAACGGCGGCAACGATGTGACAATTAGCAGTGGCGACGGCAACGACACTATCAGTGTTCATGAATCCGACAACGTGACAGTCAACGCGGGCGCGGGTGATGATTCTATTCAAAACTATGCTTTGTCTTCTTCAATCATGGGCGCAGACGGCGACGATTCAATTTTCAACGGCTACTACGCTAATAATGTTACTATCGCGGGCGGCGTAGGCAACGATACTATTCGTAGCTTTGGCGCAAGTACTACAATCGACGCAGGGGCTGGCGACGACAGAATTTACAATGATGACGACAATTCCTCAATCAGTGGCGGCGCGGGCAATGACATCATTATTAACGGTGGCGAAGGCGAAGATTACAAGGAAGAAAACAACGGCTTAACCATTTATAACAGTTCAGTCGACGATTCCATTCGCAATTACGGCGTCAACTTAACCATTTTCGACGACGAAGGCAACGATACTTTCAGGGAAAATGGCGTAGGCACGGCTTACATTTATGGTGGCGGCTCCGATACACTAGAAAATTTCACGGGCTTTGATGCGCTGATTCTGGGCGACGCTAGCATTCTTTCTTCCGTTAAGGGCTACAACACCTTAACTTTAGAAATAAGCAACGGCGGCTCCATTGTCCTTAGAAATTACGATTCCGATTCAATCCAAACTCTTGCCAGCTTGGACGAATACGAACGTTTTAATATTATCGAAAATTCTACTGACCTTGCACTTATTGAGGGCACAAACGGCAAAGATTACATTTGGAATAGCATCTTATCCTTGTCGGCAACAATCAATGCGAGTGACGGTAACGATTACATTGACAACGACGGTGATTCTACCACAGTCGATTTGGGCACAGGCAACGATTCCATTGACAATAGCGGCAATAACAATTATGTCACGGGCGGCACCGGCAATGATTCTGTTGATAATAGCGGCATCAACTTAACAATTTACGACGATGAAGGCAACGATACTTTCAGAGAAAATGGCGTAGGCACAGCTTACATTTACGGCGGCGGCTCCGATACGCTCCAAGATTTTACTATCTTTGACGCGCTGATTTTAGGCAGTTTAAGTATTATCTCTTCTGTTAAGGGCGACGATAAAACCGTAACTTTAGAAATAAGCAACGGCGGCTCTATTGTCCTTACAAATTACGATTCCGATTCAATTCAAACCTTCGTCAGCTTGGACGATTACGAACGCTATAACATTGTCAAAATTGATAATTACGACGAGCAATACAACTTCGCGGGCACGAGTAGCAAATATTGCATTTACATTGATGATGATAATTGGTCTTCCGACGTATCAATAATTAGCGGCGAGGGTAACGATATTGTCAACGTACAGGGCAACTTCTATACAATCGACGCAGGCGCAGGCAACGATTCAATCTACTACAACGGCGGCTCGCAAGCTTTAATCAACGGCGGAGCTGGTAACGATTCCATTTATAGTCGCGGCTTCTTCAACGTTACAATAAACGCAGGCGCAGGTAACGATTTAATCTACAACGATTTAGGCAAAGAAGTTTCAATCACCGCCGGAACTGGCAACGATTCCATTTACAATCGCGGCGACTTCGTTACGATAGATGATGGCGCAGGTGATGATTACATTTACAATGAATTCGGCTCCAACGTTACAATAAACGCTGGAACTGGCAATGATACGGTTTCTCTTGGTAATTCGGGCGTCGATAACAATTTTATAAAATACAGTTTAGGCGATGGCAATGACATTATTTACGGATTCAGAACGGATTCAACTTTGCAAATTGGCAACGGTACAACTGATACTTACTCTAAGTTAATTGGTAGCTCGAATATAATCTTGGTAGTCGGCGACAACAAGATAACTTTAAACGGTGTGGCTGACTTGGAAGAGTTAAATATACTCGGAACTTTGCAAAAGACTGAAAAAATTGCCGACGATAACTCAATCATCGGTGGCAAAGGCAATGATACGCTAAACGGCACGGACGGCAATGACACGCTAACCGGCGGCAAGGGCAAAGATACTTTCATCTACAGCGGCGGCAATGACATTATTACCGACTACGAAAAGAAAGATAAAATTGAAACGGGCGAGCTTGTTTATACTGACTACGCGATTGACGGCAAAGATTTAATCTTCAACTTCGGCGATGATAATTTCTTAACGATTCAAAACGGCGCAAGCAAACCTATTAATCTAAATTCCAACGTCAACTACTATACAGCGGACGGCGTACTTGACAAGCGGAAAAAATCTATTACACTTCTTGCCACGACTGAAAACTTTGTCGCTGATTCAAAAGTTGAAACGATTGACGGTTCGGCGACCGGCGCGATTGAAATCACGGGCAACAAGAAAAAGAATTACATAATGGCGGGCGCGAACGGCGCAACGCTAACCGGCGGAAAAGGCAATGATACTTTAGTCGGCGGCACGGGCGCAGATTTATTTATTTATGAGAACAAGAGCGGCAAAGACGTTATCGCAGGTTTCAGCGCGGGCGATTCAATCGACCTTGACAGCTCCGTTACGATTAAAGATGTTAAGACAAAGAGCGGCGATACCGTTCTGAAATTCAAAGGCGGCTCGCTCACCGTCAAGGACACGACTGAATTTAACATTGGCGACACGCTTTATAGTGGCGGCGTATTTATCGCGGGTGATACCGCTAAAATTTACGGCTCGTTCAAAGGAGAAATTAACCTTACTAATTACGACGTTAAAAACTTCGACGCCTCCAACGGCAAAAAGAAACTTACAATCACCGGCACAGATTCAGCTAACTCTCTTCAAGGCGGCAAGAAAAATGATAAACTTTGGGGCAACGGCGGTGCCGATACGTTTATTTATCAAGTTGGCAACGGCAAAGATACGATTATGGATTACAGCGCGGAGCAAGGAGACCTGCTACAAATTCTAAACAAACAGGGCGAAGCGGGCGACTTTAGCAAAGCGACTTTCAAGAAAGATACTTTGACGCTTGCGATAAATGGCGGCGGAAAAGTTCTTGTCAGCGGCGTTGACTCTTCGAGCGCGATTAATATCAACGGGACAAGCCGAACCGTTAGCGAATTGATTAAATAAAATCTGCACTGCCAATAAAAAATCCCTCCAACAACGGAGGGATAATTTTTTTGCGATTTATCTTTTGCCGAAAGAAATATCCGCCTCAAACATTCTATTCCATGGGAAACGAACGCGGATATTGTCATTGCCCGTGAACTTCGGTAAATTCCTCTGCGCAAAGTCCGCAATCAAACTGGCGCAATTTTCCTCAGCTAAGTCGCGCTTGTCATTTAAAAATTCGTAGCGACCTTCGCCCGCAATCCAATCTAACTGGCTCGCGCCAATCGCTCGGACGTTCGCTTGATAAGCCCAATCGTCAAGGTAGCGGCGCAATAACAATTCGTCAACGGCGTTATCCTTCATGCGCGAAGATAAAAGCCCCGTGCCCAAAGCAAAGCCGCTTGAATTGGTCGGCGTATTCCAGCCCGCGTAGGCTTGAATCTTAAAAAGCAAACCGCGCCGCCTAAGCTGATTCATAAGCGCATTGTCCGAACCGTTCGCAAAGGCAACGTCGGCAATGATAACCTTGCGCCCGCCGTCAACATATTCCTCAATCGTGTCGACAAAAAATTTCGTGCCCTCGCGAATTTTGCCGTCATTAATCTCGTTATCAGCCTCGAAAGTTTCGCCGTCGGGATTAGTATTGACCGCCAGAATAAAATCTGCGCGGCTCTCGTCTTGAATCAAAGTCGCGCCGGTCGCTTTAATCGCCGCATTGATAGAGGAGTCAATCGTTTCGTCGGAGTAAGCAGGAATTGTCTGCGCACCTTGCCCCCGGTTGTATTTGACAAAAACTTTCGGGGAAGTATTCGCCTTTTTGTTGACGGCTCGCGCCAAAAGTATAAGCCCAATTTCGTCAATGCCCGCCGTCGTGATGTATTTATCGCCGCCAAGCCCGCGCCCGTATTCTACAAGCTTGCGCCCTTCGTTATGCGTTTGGGAAAATGGCGCGTTGTCGTCGCGACCGAGCAATAAATAATCAAAAGTTTTATCGCGGGCGTAGTCGATTAGCTTTTTATTGGCGTCGAAATTTTTCTCGCGGCGTCCCATCCAATCTTCTATAGCCTTTTGCGGGATAAGCCGTTGCAGAAAGTTAAATTCCTTAATCTCACGCGTCGTCAAACCTTCCAATTCCTGTTTGTCCATTAGTTCGGTCAATCGGAAAATATTCGTGCCGTAGTAGCGATAATAATCCGGCTCTTCGTAGCCCGACGCTAAACCCGTGCGCGGCGTGCGCATGACTGAGCCGAAAACATACAGCGGAATTTTTTTATGCTTCTTGCGAAACTCTCTGAACAAATCCGCACGCGCTAAAATTTCATCGCCGCTATAATCGTGCTTACGCGAACTGACTAAGCTCCCGTAAAGTAGCGAATCCGACGAGATAACCGCGGCTGTTATATCCTTCTTTGCATTTTTGTTTAGCCAATCCCATAACAAATCGGGGTCGCCTAAATTCTCCCGATTGCCTAAAAGTTCAACGGGCGGCGATACCACTATCCAGCCCGCCTTCTCCAAAACTTCAATCGTCTCTTTGTTGACAATCGGTCTGTTGTCGTGCGGTATGTAAAGAACTTTTTCCTGAACTTTTTTCTTTTTAGCCGCCGCGCAGTCCTGCGAACCCGTGATTAAAATCAGCAAGCTCAACAAGACACATGCCGCGGCTTTCAAAAATGTTTTTCTCATTCTTAATTCCTAATTCCTATTTCCTATTTGCTAATTGCTTCTTTTTCGCGGCGCGAATTTCGCCCCATAAATCACGCGCCTTGTCATAAATTCTAGGGTCGGAATTGCGCAATTCCTTATCGTTTATCAGTTGCGAAAGATAAATCGTGGTCTTTTGCTTTTCGCCGAGAATGTTATAAATCGCCGCTAAAAGATAAATGACTGCGTTATCCGTCAAAATTCCTATTGGAAAATGTTCCGTGGCTAAAGCGTCTTCGTAATAATCCGCCGCCATATTAAGATATTCCGTCTCTTGAGTTTTATTGCCGCTATCGCGGAAAATCCACGCTAACTGGTGAGCATACTTCGCCCGCTTAGAAGATTTTCCTTTGATAAGGTCAAGATATTTCAACGCTAAAAGAAAAGCCGTTTCCGCGTCGCCAAGTGTGCGCTCTTCGTTAAAAGGCAACTTTGTATCTTCCGCCTCTAGGGCAGGACGCAAAATTTTCAAATAACGTTCGGGCATTTTCGCCTCAAAAGTAGTTTCGTCCGCCGCGTAGCCGCAATGCTCGCAAACCCAAATTGTATAGTAATAGGGATTAAAATTTTCGTAGTGAATGCAACCGTCTTCGTCGCGTTCCAAAACATTAATCCGCGAGCGCGTCTTAACTATTCGCGTCTCCTTTTCGCAGACCGGACAATTTCTCTTAACAATAAAAGTTTTTCCAACCATAACACTGACCTTTCTAAAATTAATATTTAGTGGGGGCGTCGGCAGATTTTTTTCGTCATATTCGACACTGCCGCCGCCGTCATATTGAATCAAAAGTTGCACGTAAAGATTTTTCCAATCGTCGAAGACTTTAAGCGCATTTTGATTCAGCGTCGCGGCAAATTTATCTTTTGACTGATTGAGCGACGACTCGACAAGTTCCAGAGAATTTTTTTCCGATTGCTGAACCGCTTCTTCGACCGTGTCTTTAAAAATATTCCAATAGCCGCGACTTAAAGCCGTAACTTGACTAGACGCCCAAAACATTTTTGAATCATCGTATTCATCTCTTAGAGCGCGATTGAAAGCGGCGGGCATTTCGCCAGCAACGGCGGCAGTCGGGTAAACGGCTCGAAGATTGCCTTTCTTATGATTTTTGGCGGGCACGAAGACAACGTTAGGGTCTGAGCCAAAGCCGCATTAGAATGGGAAACGAAAACACTGCCGTCCGCCGACGCGCCCTTAGTCACAAGCGTAATCGTACAAGCTTCGGCGTCAACATTCACAGTCGATAAAACCGTTAAGCCAACGGCAAGCTTAGTTAGAAATTTTTTCATGAGACTTTACCTTAAATATTTCTGGCAAAGGGCTTTAAGTTGGGGAGCTGCCGCCTCCGACAAATAATCGGGCTTGAGTCGCCAACCCCAATTCGTTCCGACCGTGCCAGGCGTATTCATGCGGTTGCGGCTGTCCAGTTTCAAAATATCCTGCATAGGTACAATCGCAAAGCGCGAACTCGACGCATAAGCAAATTCAATCAACTTTTTGCAAACGTCATCGGGGTGGCGAACATCAGCACCGATAAGCGCGGCAATCGTCGCCTTGCTGTCATTGTCAACGTCCTCCATAAACCAACCGACCGTTGTATTATTATCGTGCGTGCCGGTGTAAGTTATGCTGTTTTCGGGCGGCACAAAGCCCATGCGCCCATACTCATTGAAATGCAACTCGAAATGCAAAACTTTCATGCCGGGAAAGCCGCAATCCTCTCTTAGCGTGTCAACAGCGTCCGTAATGATTCCTAAATCTTCCGCGACAATCTGCGCGTCGCCAATTTCTTTCCTAATCTCCTTGAAAAAGTTCAAGCCGGGACCTTTAATCCATTCGCCGTGAATCGCCGTTTTTGCGTCGCCGGGTATCGACCAATAAGACTCAAACGCTCTGAAGTGGTCAACGCGCACAATGTCAACCATTTCGTAAATCCGCTTAAAGCGCAATTTCCACCACTTGTAATGCGTATCTGCCATTTCTTGCCAATCGTATTGTGGATTGCCCCAAAGTTGACCCGTCGCGCTGAAATAATCGGGCGGAACTCCCGCGACTTTTTCCGGATGTCCTTCCTCGTCAAGCTGGAATTCTTGCTGATTAGCCCAAGCGTCCGCGCTGTCCGCTGAAACGAAAATTGGCATGTCGCCCATAATCTGAATCCCGCGTTCAAGCGCGTAGTTGTGAAGTTTCTGCCACTGCTCCGCGAAAATGAATTGCTCAAACTCCGTGAATAAAATTTCGTCGGCAAGCTCTTTCTTAAGCGCGGCAAGAACTTTTTTATCACGCTGTTTGATTTTCAAATCCCATTCGACCCAATACGCGCCGCCATTCTTTTTCTTAATCGCCGCGAACAGGGCGTAATCTTCCAACCAATATTTTTGCTCCGCGCAGAAATTCTTAAACGCCTTATCAAGTTCAGAATCCTTTTTAATCTTCGCCTTGAAATTTTCAAACGCCTTAGCAAGTGCCGCGTCTTTCAACTTCGCGACGGCTTCAAACTCAACGAATTTAGATTTGCCGAGCTTGAGCGGAACTTTTATATCGCTCTCTTCTAAAAGCCCGTCTTTGATTAGCGCGTCGATTGAAATTATCATCGGGTTGCCCGCAAACGCTGACGGCGATTGATAGGGCGAATAGCCATAACCGACCGGATTTAGCGGAAGAATTTGCCAAATAGATTGCCCCGCCGCTTTTAAATAGTCGACGAATTCAAAAGCCTCTTTGCCTAAGTCGCCGATACCGTATTTTGACGGCAAGCTTGTCGGGTGCAGAATAATTCCTGCGCGGCGGTCGTAATTTTGTTGCTGCGGGACGTGGTGCAATAAAATTCCTTCGAGTGCGCCAATCGTGAAGGTGACGCGCCCGCGAGTTACGGGATATTTTTTCTTTGGGTTATCGGGGTCGAAGGCGTCGACGAAAAGCCCGTTAGCAAAGTCGCTCACGTCGAATGAAACTTCCTTAGCGCGAGTTTTAGAACGATTAAACGCGACAAGATAAATATCGTTCTTCGCCTCGTGGTTGAAAACGTCGTGCCCGTTGCGAATGACGCGGGCATAAGCAACAATGTCGCCCTTGCTCGGCATTGGCAAAAGTTCGCCCGTCTGGAAAACTAAATTCTTATTGCGCATAGCGATAAATTTTTTATAAGTCTCTAAAAGTTCTTGATCGCCGCCGCCCCATGGATACGGTCTGCGGTTCGTGGGGTCTTTGAAGCCTTGCATGCCAATTTCATCGCCGTAATAAATGCACGGCACGCCAGGATAAGTCATCTGCCACAACGCCGCCATTTTCAAACGCGCCTTGCCGAGTTTTTCCGCCGCTTCGTCAAGTCTGAACTTCGATTGCTCATAATAGGGCATTTGGTCATAGTAAGGAGCCTCGCCAAAAATCGTCACAGGTCTCATAATGTCGTGACTTGCAATTAAATTCATCATCGCATAGAAATTTTCTTTAGGATAATTCTCGCGCAAGCTCTCCATGCGCCGCATACAAAGTTCGCCGTCAATTTTTCCTAAAATAAAATCAAAGATATGCGCCCTAAGCGGATAATTCATCGCAGAATCCATTTCGTAGCCGCAAAGATATTGCCGCTGAACGCCATAAGCAATTTTATTCGAGGCGTCCTCCCAAACTTCGCCAATCATTACCGCTTCAGGATTAATTTTCTTCAACTCGGCAAAGAATAAGCGCGAAAACTCCGCGGGCAATTCGTCAATGACGTCAAGCCGCCAACCGCTTATCCCTTCGCGCATCCAATGCTTTAAAACGCTGTCTTTGTCGCGAATTATAAAATCCATGTAAGACGGCGTAGTCTCGCGGATATTCGGCAACGTCGGGAAGTTCCACCAGCTGTCATAATCGGTCGGATAATTTCTGAAGTCATACCAATCGTAATACGGCGAATCTTTGGACTGAAACGCGCCGACAGAATCATATTTGCCGTTGCGATTAAAATAAATGCTGTTGGAGCCGGTGTGGCTGAAAACGCCGTCGATTATAATTCTTATTCCCTTAGCTTTCGCCGTGTCGATTAAATGTTTAAAATCTTCGTTGGTGCCTAATATCGGGTCGATTTTATGATAATCGCCGGTGTCGTAGTGGTGATTGCTCTCCGACTCGAAAACCGGATTGAAATAAATCGCAGAAACGCCCAATTCCTTCAGATAATCCAACTTTTTCTCGATTCCGCGCAGATTTCCGCCGAAAAAGTCGTAAGCAGCTATTTCGTTGCGGTCGGCGTCCTTGAAATAAATCGGGTCATCTTTCCAGCTCGCGTGATAAACCGCGCCTTCCTTTTCGATAATCTCGTTGCCGTCGCGATAAAATCTGTCGGGAAAAATCTGATACATTACCGCATGTTTGAACCAATCGGGAGTTTTCGCGCCCTTCTGATAAACGGTGATTTGGAAAGCGGGCGGTTGATGGTCGTAAAGTTCACCGACGCCGCCTAAAAGTTCGGGATTATTGCCGTAATAATAAGTTTTGCCTTCAGAAACGATTATGAAGTAATACCAAAGCAAGCCGCCCTTGTCAGGCATTTTAGTCACGATAGAATAAAATTTTTCTTCGGACTTGTCGCCGTCGCGCGTGGCAAGGTTAGACCATTTTTCGCCCGCGCCCTCTTCCCACGTGTGCAGAAGGACTTGCTTAATTACGGCGTTGGTTTTAATGCGAATTCCGAGACGAACGCTTGAGCCGGATTCCGCCGCGCCGATTGTTGAGCGATAATAAATGTTTTGTGAGTTGTGAAGGACATTTTTCTTGTCAATCATAAAATCATCTCCCTTTTTTCGATTAGGATTAGCCGCGATAGATTTTACTACTTTT
>Ga0247609_10007047_pt1 | contig 10744 bp, 9 predicted proteins | sample 172DNAGHGlowgp2_FD_193487 | JGI IMG/M metagenome (GOLD analysis project Ga0247609, IMG submission 193487) | Sheep rumen microbial communities from Palmerston North, Manawatu-Wanganui, New Zealand - 1728 DNA GHGlow gp2 | ecosystem: Host-associated > Mammals > Digestive system > Stomach > Rumen ...
GCGCCATCGACGAGGTCAGCAAGGAGCCTTACATCGACGAGAACCGCCTCGGCGCCGTGGGTGCCAGCTTCGGAGGCTTCAGCGTGTACTGGCTGGCGGGTCACCACGAAGGCCGCTTCAAGGCCCTCATCGCCCACGACGGCATGTTCAACCTTGAGGCACAATACCTTGAGACCGAGGAGATGTGGTTCGTCAACTGGGACCTCGGCGGTCCCTACTGGCAATGGAACGACGCCACCGTACGCAAGACCTATGCCAACTCGCCCCACCTCTTCGTCGACAAATGGACCGCGCCCATCCTCGTCATCCACGGTGGATTGGACTACCGCATCTGCTTCACGCAGGGCATGCAGGCCTACAACGCCGCCATCCTGCGCGGCATCCCTGCCGAGTTCCTCTATTTCCCCGACGAGAACCACTGGGTGCTGAAACCGCAGAACGGTGTTTTGTGGCAACGCAGGTTCTATAATTGGTTGGATAAATATTTGAAATAAATGTGATTTCCGTTTGTAGAGACGCGGCGCGCCACGTCTCTACAGACCCAAACCAGAATAACAGATCCATGTCAGACGACCGATTCCAAAACAAATACCGAATAGAATCCGCCCGAGCATCATGGCATGATTACGACTGCGGATCCTATTTCATCACCATCTGCACCAAACACCGTGAACATTTTTTCGGCGAGATTGTGGATGGGGAAATGGTTTTGTCTGACATCGGGAAATACGCTGATGAACAATTCAAAAACGTTTCGTCCCATTATCCCTATGCGGAAATTCCATTGTGGACGATAATGCCTAATCATTTGCATGCAATTGTCATCATTGATGGTAACAAAACAAAATATGATCGTCGTGTTGTAGAGACGTGGCGCGCCGCGTCTCTACGGGACATTGCCAATCTACAGGGTTGGTTGTCGGTTGTTATTGGTGGTTTGAAATCATCAATTACCCGTTTCGCCAACGAAAACGCCCTCTATTTCGCCTGGCAACCCCGTTTCCACGACCACATCGTTCGTGACACCCCTGAAATGAACCGCATTGCAGATTATATCGAAAACAATGTGGCGAATTGGTTGGACGATGAATTTTATACACTATAATAAACCCTGTAGAGACGTGGCGCGCCGCGTCTCTACATGCCAACAAAAATCAAAACATTTTTCCCAACCAATGTCACATATCTGATTTTTTTCTACATTTGCAAACCAAACAACACTATACAAACACAGAAATTATAACCACACATAATTAACGCACAGAGCTGACGCTCTTATTCTCCATCTCTAAATTCTGGTAAAATTTAGCAACGAGAATAAGGTTTGCGGAGGTTCTCGCCTAAGGGCGAGGATTGCTTCCCACTTATTTGTTGCACGGTTTACCAGAGCCTAGAGATGAAATAAGTGAATCCAAGGACAATTCCGCCCTATTTCGTTTCTCGGAGTTTCCATTGACTTGATGATGAGCGTTTCAGCAAAATAAACTGAAAACTAACCTAATTATCAATCAATAACATATTAAAAGAAAGGAAACGAACTATGAAGAAAGTATTACTAATTGCGATGATGATGGCGAGCACGATGTTTGCAAAGTCACAAAACTACGACATCCTGTATATACAAGACATCCATGGAGGAGATGTCTTTACTTACTGCTTGGGTACATACGATACGGTAGTCATTTATGGAAACAATTGTATCATCAATCACTGGCGCATTTATTCTTATAACAACGAGGAATCTGGTTTTCAAATTGAAGGTGACTTTTATGCTGATTCAGCAGTTTTAACACGAACCAATTTACCTTTTAGTGTTTATGAGGTTCACCAAGTCTGTTCAGGAAATTGGATGACTTTTCGTGTTGAGTTTTTGCCAAATTTCGTCGATAATCCAATTATAGAACCTATCCAGTGGAAACGAACAGGTGAATATGGTACTGTAGTAGTAAATTACGACCTTTATCCATATTATAATATGTATGACGGTATTAATGGATGGGAAGGAATTAACTACCTGTGGTCTACTGGTGAAAATTTGGGATATGAAGGTATTACTGTTATTGAACCTGGAATTTATTGGTTAAATATCACTGATAATTACGAGGGTTGTATTAATGACACTTTTTATGTGGAAGTCCGCGACAATGTTGAACTCTACCGCGCCACGGTGGACTTAGAAGCCAACCTCAACAAGACCACTTGGCAAGTCACCGAAGAGCAGGCAGAATATATTACTGATGTGAAGATTTACAGAGATGGCTTGCTCGTAGGCACAGTGCCTTACGGACAAGGCTTCTACTTGGATAACATCGGCAGCGATAATGCCGCGAGAAACTATCGCATCGTTGGCGTGTCGGTCGAAGGCGAGGATTGCCCCATCGAAAGTTATGAGAAAGGCACCATCCATACGACCTACTACGAAGACGTAAACGGCAACCTCAACATGACATGGAACATCCCCTACGTGGAAGAAGGCGCACAAGGCACACTCACCTACTTCCAAATCTGCAAGTATGACCCCAACACGGGAGAAATCACCGTGGTCGACCAAGTCAATGCCTCCATCACCGACTACACCTGCGGTGTGAACCAGTTCGATGGTGGCTATGCCGTCATTGCCGCCGTGTTCAATGATGGCAAGGGCGTGGAGGAGCTGTCATTCTCCAACCTCACCACTGACATTTTAAGCATTGGAGAGAACGGAGAGACCGCTTTCAGCATCTATCCCAATCCCGCCAAAGACCGTGTAATCGTTGAAGGTACGGGAACAATGATTGTCACGAATACGTTGGGACAAACCGTCTTGGTCAAGGAAATTGATGGCAAAGCAACCATCGAATTGCCTCAAGGCCTGTATTTCGTGAAAATGAATGGCGTAACACGGAAGATTGTGATGGAATAAAACATGAATATGGGGTATTGTAGAGACGTGGCGCGCCGCGTCTCTACATGTTTTATCCCATTCGCTGCCTCACCACCTCGAAGCAAACCACCCCTGTGGCCACCGAGACATTCAATGAATCTATGTCGCCGGGCATGGGAATCATCAGGTGGGCGTCGAGGCGTTTCATGTAGGCGGGGCTGATGCCGTCTTCCTCGGATCCCATCATCACGCAGAGCGGACCCGTGAGGTCGGATTTCCAGAGGCTCTCCTTGGCCTTTTCGGTGAAGCCTACCACACGCAGGCCGCTGGCTTTCAGGAAATCGATGGCGTCTTTCATATTCTCCACACGGCACACGTTGATTAATGACAAGGCCCCTGCCGAGGTCTTCATCGCGTCGCCGTTGATGGAAGCCGAGCCATGGTTAGGAATGACGATGGCATCTACGCCGGCGGCGTAAGCCGTACGGGCGATGGCACCGAAGTTGCGCACGTCGGTCACGCGGTCGAGCATCAAGATGAAGGGGTCGCGACCGTCTTCAAAGACTGCGGAAACCACATTCTCCAAAGGCTGGTATTCTATCGGGCAGATGAAGGCCACCACGCCTTGATGGTTCTTGCGCGTCAGACGGTTCATCTTCTCGATGGGCACAAACTGAACAGGGACGCCGTTGGCGCGACATGTATTCGCAATCTCTGCAATCTCAGGCGAGCGCGTGCCGCCTTGGATGTACACCTTTTCAATCTCCTTCTGGGAACGGATCAGCTCCAGCACGGGGTGGATGCCGAACACCATATTATTCTTGAAGTAGTCTTCCATGGCTTAAATTTTGCGCAAAAATAGAGATTTTTTCCACAAAATACCTACTTTTGCAACATCAAACTATAATGTCATGAAAGCAAAGCTCCTCATCGCCATGCTCTTCCTTTTTTCGGGATGGCAACTGAAAGCGCAGATCACCCTGCCTGAGCCTGTTGCTGGCTATCCCTTGACGAAGGAATACATCACCGAGAACCTCGTCTACCCCGAGGCCGACCTCCAGCAAGGCAATAGCGGCGCCGTCGTCGTCACCTTCCACCTTGACGAGCAAGGCAACGCCAGCCAACACACCGTGAAGTCGAGTTTCAGCGAGGCAGCCTCCCCCATTGCCATGCACCTGGTGAAGACCATCCTCTGGAAGCCAGCCTTAAACATCGGAGTGCCCATCGCATACGACTACGAATACAAAGTCGACTTCAACGCCAAGAGCTACAAGCGCCATTGGAAACGCCACGATCGCCTTGAGGCCCCGCTGTCTTTGGAAGCAGACACCTCATATACGATATACGAATACAAACAGTTGAACGAGGTGGCCAAGCCCTATTTTGCCGACGGCAGCAACATGGCCAAATACATCGCCCACAACTTGAAATTCCCCGAGGCGGCCAAGGAGCGCGAGATTCAAGGAACAGTACGCCTGAGTTTCGTGGTGGAAACCAACGGACATGTATCGAACATCGTCGTCGTCAACTCGGTGGGCGGTGGCTGCGACAACGAAGCCGTTCGTCTCCTTCAAGAGACCATTTGGATCCCAGCCGAGAAGAACGGGAAATACGTGAGAAGCAGCAACATGCAGGACATTACGTTCAGCATCGGACATCGCAATTTTCAGGATGGGAATAGTTATTAGTTTAGAGTTTAGTGTATAGAGTTTAGAGTCTGTTGAAAGTTTATAGATAACAGTTGTAGGGTTGCCCAATTCCTCCTTCCAAAGGGGGCAGGGGGATTGGGCAGCCGTACAGGTCAAAAGTCGAAATCATATTATTAACCAATAAACATCAATCAAATGAAAAAAGTTTTACTTAGTGCATTGGCTATTATGCTAAGCCTCGTGACTTTCGCGCAAGACGAACAACCTGAAGGTTGGACCCACAAAGGCAATTTCGGCCTTAATTTTGGACAGAGTTCCTACACCAACTGGGCCGCCGGTGGCCAAAACTCCATCAGCGGACAAGGCATTTTCAATTATGAGATCCATTACCTAAAGAACAAATTCAAGTGGGACAACACTCTTAACACCTCATTGGGTTACAGTTACTTTAGTTTCAAGCACAAACCCATTAAGACCGACGACAAGATTGAGTTCACCTCGCTGGCAGCCCTGAAAGCCACCGAACACCTCAACTACGGTGCTGAGTTGGCCTTCCGCTCACAGTTCGCCAAAGGTTGGAATTACGAAGTTGACTCCACTGTCAACTACATCTCCAAATTCCTTGCTCCTGCCTACATCACCTTGGGCCTTGGTATTGAATGGGTACCCAACAAGTATTTCTCGCTCTACTTCTCACCCATCACTGGCCGTATAACCATCGTCAACGACGAACGTCTTGCCGCTGCCGGCGCCTTCGGTGTCAACTCATTAGACCCCAACGACACCACCCAGCATGCCATCAACAAAATCCGTTACGAATTTGGTGCCCGTGCTGTGGCCAAGTTCCAATACCCCATCGCCAAGAACATCGACTTTAACTCGAAGCTCGAGCTCTTCTCCAACTACCTCTACCATCCCGAGCGCATCGACGTCGACTGGCAGAACATGCTCGTGCTGAAGGTGAACGACTGGCTCAACTGCAACCTTTCCACGCACCTCATCTACGACTACGACATCCCGTTCTACAACGAAACTGGCGACCTTATCAAAGGCTCGAAAGTACAGTTCAAGGAAGTGTTGGCCATCGGATTCATGGTGAACCTGAAATGAAGAAAATAGGCATCCTTTCGGACACGCATTGCACCCTCATCCCACAGCTCTTCGACTTCTTCAAGGACGTCGACGAGTTGTGGCATGCAGGCGACATCGGCAACATTGAGACTGCCGATGCCTTGGCGCATTTCAAGCCGTTGCGTGCCGTGCATGGCAACATCGACGACCATGTCGTGAGGATGCAATACCCTGAAGACCTGTTTTTTCATGTCGAAGATGTCGACGTCTACATGACCCACATCGGTGGCTATCCCGGCCATTATATGCCAGAGGTGAAGCACCTTTTGGAAGAGAAAAAGCCTGACCTATACATCTGCGGGCACTCGCACATCCTGAAGGTCATCTACGACAAGAAACTCAACCTGCTCCACGTCAACCCAGGTGCTGCGGGCAACAGCGGCTTCCACAAGCAGATCACTTTCATCCGGATGGTCATCGATGGCAAGACCTTCAAAGACATGGAGATCTTCGAAATCGACCGACACAGGATCATCTAAAGACAAAAGAGCCGACACTGCAACAGCGTCGGCTCTCGTTTTTTCGTCTTTTTTCAAACTCAACGGATGCGGTCGATGGAGCGCACCTTCTTGATGTCATTCTTCAGTCCCAAGGTGGCGGCGATGGCCAGCACCAGGGCCACGAAAGGCAGGAAAGCACCTACTTTATAGGTAGGATCGGCACCGATGGGCTTGCCGATGACACGAATGTAATAGGCAAACAACACGGCAATCCAGGCCACGATGGCGATGATGTCGACACGGGCGATCTTGTAGAGCTTGACAAACTGCGGCAGCTTCACCGCGCGGAAGAGGCCCATGGCCAGATATCCGCTGAGCAGGATCACCGTAACTGTCAAGATGAGCACCGGCAGACTGAAGGCTGTCTTAAACGGCACCTCGCCATTGGGCACCGTCGACTCAACGCCGTAAACGCTGAAACGCAGGATGTTCAACTCTCCGAAATACTCTGCCAAGGGCATGAAAAACAGCAACGCAAACAGCAATGCCGTAAGGAAAAAGAAAATGGATTGCAATCTTTGTGACATGATCTTTCGTTTTTAAAGTGCTGCAAAAATACGATTTTTTCTCAAAAAAAATTGCCATATCAAAAAATAGTCCTATATTTGCAACACTTTTCGAAGCCAAGCAGAATCAGCGGCTAGCAAAAAGTGTTCCTTAGACATTATTGTATCACTATTTATATTCCATTCGGAATTACTTACACCAATTTATTTATGTACAACATTTTTGAACTCAATGAGAAGTCGTTGGACGACCTCAAAATCATTGCCACCGAGATGGGCATTGACGATGAAAACCGTGACCGCACCCAGCTGATTTACGACATCATCGACCACCAAGTGGACCATCCCGACATCAAGAAAACCGCAAAACCGAAAAAACAGAAACAAAAGGCTGCCAAAGCCAATAAACCCGAACCCCAGGAAACGCCTGTTGCCGAAAAGCCCGTTGAGGCCCAAAAAGAGCCCGTGAAAGAAACCACTGAAGCCCAGCAGACCAAACGCGGCCGTCGTCCACGCATCAGCAAGGAAGCCGAAGCCAACGTCAACGAATGGTTGAAAAACAATGGTGTCCAGGCTTCAGTCGTCCCCGAGCCTAAAAAAGCGGAAGAGTCCAAGGCCGAAGAGCCAGTGGCAGCACCCGCCGTGGCCGAAGAAGCTCCTGCCGAACAACATCCCCTGCGCGAGATGAAGGAAAACCTCAAGCAGAAGCGCAAACGCAAACATGAAAACGCCGCCGAAGACACTCCCGCACAAGAAGCACAAGCCGTGAAAGAAGAAAAACCTGCCGAAAAGCCTGTACAGGAAGAGGTTGCACCTCAGCCCAAGCAGGAACGCCAGGAGCGCGAACGTTATGAGCAACGTCCGCGTCGCGAGGACCTGTTGAGCCAGTTCGACAGCAGCGTGAACGCCGAAGGCGTGCTCGAAATCATGCCTGAAGGCTTCGGATTCCTGCGTTCGTCTGACTACAACTACCTGCCTTCGCCCGACGACATCTACGTGTCGCAGTCGCAAATCAAGCTGATGGGCCTGAAGACTGGCGACACCATCAAAGGCGTCATCCGTCCACCCAAGGCTGGCGAGAAGTTCTTCCCCCTCGTCAAGACCGACCTCATCAACGGACGCAAGCCCGAAGAGGTGCGCGACCGCATCCCCTTCGACTACCTCACGCCCTTGTTCCCGAACGAGAAGTTCAACATCACAGGTCACCAAGGATGCACCATCTCGACCCGCATCATGGACCTCTTCGCCCCCATCGGCAAAGGCCAGCGCGGCCTGATCGTGGCACAGCCCAAGACCGGTAAGACCGTCCTGCTGAAAGAGGTGGCAAACGCCATCGCCGCCAACCATCCCGAGGTATACCTTATCATTTTGCTCATCGACGAGCGTCCTGAAGAAGTCACCGACATGCAACGCAGCGTGAATGCCGAGGTCATCGCCTCCACCTTCGACGAGCCAGCTTCGAAGCACGTGCAGATTGCCAACATCGTCCTCGAAAAGGCCAAGCGTCTCACCGAATGCGGCCACGATGTGGTCATCCTGCTCGACTCCATCACGCGTCTGGCACGCGCCTACAACACCGTTTCGCCTGCTTCAGGCAAGGTGCTCACCGGCGGCGTGGAAGCCAACGCCTTGCAAAAGCCCAAACGTTTCTTCGGCGCAGCGCGTAACATCGAAAACGGCGGCTCGCTGACCATCCTGGCCACCGCCCTTATCGACACCGGTTCCAAGATGGACGAAGTCATCTTCGAAGAGTTCAAGGGCACGGGTAACATGGAGCTGCAACTCGACCGCCGTCTGTCGAACAAGCGTATCTTCCCCGCCATCGACATCGTGGCTTCGGGCACGCGCCGCGACGACCTCTTGGTCGACGAGCGCACCCTCGCCCGCGTGTGGGCCTTGCGCAACCACTTCTCCGACATGACCCCAGTCGAAGCCATGGAATTCCTTAAGGACCGTGTGGCCAAGACCATCAACAACGAAGAGTTTTTGATGACGCTGGACAAATAAACCACAGACCGAGGGAATGGTGCAAGCAGGCACAGTTTTTGCTACACCATTTCCTCGTTTTATCATCATCCAAATGAAAAAATTACTTGCGGTAATATCCATCGTGTTGTTTGCCATTCAGTTGCAGGCGCAAGACATCGTCTTGCTCAACCAAATCAAGACCACGAACGGAAAAATCAAGTCCTTCGAGGCTGATCTGGAAAACACCTTGACCAAGCCGAAAAAGACCACCACCCAAAACGGCACCCTTTATTTCGTCAAGCCATACGAATTTGCCGCCTTGTTTACGACAGGCAGGTTTATGATCGTCAATGAGAACCGCATCAAAATGGACATCGGGCTGTTTCACGGCACCTTTAAGCTGAAGGACGGCGGCATGATGCAATCACTAGGTAACATCTTCCTCTACGGCTTCCAAGGCCGCATACAGGATTTGGCCAATGATAACGGCTATAGTCTGAAGACTAAGACCGAAAACGGTTTTCACGTCATCACCGCAACCATCATCAAAAAGAGACTTATCGGCATAGGATACAAGACAGTTGTCTTCAAGTACCACACAGACAACTTTCTGCTAAGTGAAATCGTGCTGTACGACTACAGCGGCAACCAAGACAGTTACGTTATCTCGAATGTGAAGTATGACGTGCCAATAAACAAGAAAACATTCCAATTTTAAAAAAAATCGCTGCCCGACGGGCAGCGATTTTTTTTATGCGTATAGTGCCTTCAAGTCATCTGTCGTGAGCCCGTTGAAGTCACCGGAACTCATAAAAGCGCCAATGACATTGTGGCGTTGGCCTTTTTCCAATAGGGCGACGAGTTCCGCCTTGTTGTGCACCACCTGCATGTCCTTGCGGCCAAAGCCTTCGACGATACGCTCGTCGGGCATCAGCTCTAACTTCTTGATGGCCACAGCGTGCGGATCATAGAAGACGATGGCTTGGTCGGCAAGGCTCAAGGCATCGCGGTAGTGGTCGATGAAGACCTCGCTGAGGCTGCTGTAGGTGTGCAATTCGAAGACGGCAATCAGATGCTTGTTGGGGAACTGCTCGCGCAGCGCCTTCACGCTGGCGTTGACCTTGGAAGGCGCATGAGCGAAGTCGCGGAAGATGAAGTTGTCGCCATTGTCGAACAACAGTTCCAGACGGCGTGCCGCACCCTTAAACGAAGCGATGGCATCGTAGAACTGCTCGTCGGTCACACCCAACTGTTGGCACACCAAGCGTGCCGCGTTGATGTTCTTCATGTTGTGGCTACCAAACACGCCCACTTCCCTCCTACTGCTGTCAGGCAGAAGCAAAGTGGTCTTCAGTCCGTCGCTCTCGAAAGGATGCACGCCATAGCCGATGGTACGGCATTGTGCACCCTGGGCGATCTTCTCTGCCTCCACGTCGGTCTGGTCGTAGATGAGACAGCCGCCCGGTTCGATGGTACGGACGAAGATACGAAACTGCTCCAGGTAGTTGTCGAAAGTCGGAAACACATTGACGTGGTCCCAGCCGATGCCGCTGATGACAGCGATATGCGGATGGTAGTGATGGAACTTGGGCACACGGTCGATGGGCGAAGTGAGGTATTCGTCGCCTTCCATAACCATGTATTTCGCTGTCTCGCTGAGACGTACCATCACATCGAAGCCCGCAAGCTGGGCTCCAACCATGAAGTCAGTCTCGATGCCGACACGCTGCAGCACGTGCAGGATCATCGAGGTGATGGTCGTCTTACCATGGCTGCCGCCAATGACGATGCGCGTCTTGTCTTTGCTCTGCTCGTAAAGGTATTCAGGATAGGAATATACCTTCAAGCCCAGCTCTTGGGCGCGCACCAGCTCGGGGTTGTCGATGCGGGCGTGCATGCCGAGAATGACGGCGTCGTAGGTCTTGTCTAGCTTCTCGGGATACCAACCCCACTGGGGAGGCAGGATGCCCTCTTTGGCGAGGCGCGACTTACTCGGCTCAAAGATTTCGTCGTCGGAACCCGTGACTTCATAGCCCTTGCGGTGCAAGGCGATGGCAAGGTTGTGCATGGCGCTGCCGCCAATGGCGATAAAATGGACCTTTTTCATTGTTGAGTGTTGAACTGTTT
>Ga0247609_10007048_pt1 | contig 10743 bp, 8 predicted proteins | sample 172DNAGHGlowgp2_FD_193487 | JGI IMG/M metagenome (GOLD analysis project Ga0247609, IMG submission 193487) | Sheep rumen microbial communities from Palmerston North, Manawatu-Wanganui, New Zealand - 1728 DNA GHGlow gp2 | ecosystem: Host-associated > Mammals > Digestive system > Stomach > Rumen ...
CTTCCTTCATCACCGGCGGTAGCTGGAACAGGTCGCCGACGAAAAGCATCTGCTTGCCACCGAAGGGAAGGTGTGTTCTGCTGAGCGAGCGCAACACACGGTCCATCGCGTCCACAAGGTCAGCTCGCACCATCGACGCCTCGTCCACGATGATGGTGTCGGTATGATTGAGGAGGTTGGTGTTGTCGAGGGAGGTCTTGATCTCGCGCAGGTCCAGACTTGGCCCCATGGCTTCGAAGGGGAAGCCGAAGAACGAGTGCATCGTCTGTCCGCCCACGTTCAGCGCCGCGATACCTGTCGGAGCCAACACCAGGAAATTCTTGTCTATCTTCTCCTGTATGTTCTTGATGAATGTCGTCTTGCCTGTCCCCGCCTTGCCGGTGATGAAGAGGCTGGTGTTTGTTTTCTCGATCATCTCGAACGCCAACTGCTGCTCGAGGTTGTCCTTGTCAAGCTGGATGTCTGTGTTTTCCATATCGGTTGTCTTTTGGTTTCGAGTGCAAAAGTACAACCGTATGGCGTAGTCTATTTGCGTCTATGTTTATTATAGGGATAAAAAGGAAAGTATATAATTCAGAATATTTGACAAATAGATTTTTCGAGAACAGTATAGTCTTGTACAGATTGAATGGGGATTATTTTTTTTACGGCTATTGATGTTGTTTTTTTTGAACCAATGAGCTCGGCAAGACCCATTTCTCTCTTTTCCAATATTAATCTATTAGCTCCAAAGGATTTGTCTTGGATGTACTCTTCAGATGAAACGTATTGAACTATTCCCAATGGACGGTTCAGTTTTGCAAAAGCTTCTAAAGTGTATTTCGAGCCTCCCGTAGTACTGCTCTGAACAAGTATTAATGCCTTTGACAATCCTGCCTGTATTCTGCTGGCCTTACTTCCAGAATATTTGTCTTCCTTTTGACCAATAGGGAATTCGCTAAGAATCAAGCCTCCGGCCGAGAGAACCTTGTCGATTGTTGAACAATGTTTATGTGTACAAGTATTTGTATAATCAATACCACCTGAAATAACACCGACAACATTAGGGAATGCTCCATTAGCGTTAAGAATTGCGTTCTCATCAATACCTTCTGCCAACCCATTACATATCGAATAGTGTTGAGAGAAGTGATTGCCGATTCTATTTGCTATTCTATTTCCAAGAGCTGTACTGTGTCGGGTGCCAATTATTGCAATAGCGTTTTCGAGCAATGCTTTCCTCCCAATCAAATATAAAAAACTCGGAGGATTGTTTAGTTCGAGAAGTTTTTGCGGATACTCCTTTGAAAATATACTTATAACATCGAATCCTTTTTTTTGACTCTCATTCAATAGGTCATTTGCTCGGTCAATGTATTTTTGAATGTTTTCCACTTCCTTTTTTTCTTTGTTACTGACGACAGAAAACAAAACGTCCTCTTTCATCAAGTACTCTCTGTTTTTCTTGATAAAAGAATCTCCAATTCCTTTTACCATCGTTAAAGCAAGCAATTCAGTTGTATTCATTTTTTTTATATTATATTTTCGATGTATCCGCATCCATTGCCTCCATATACAGGAGAAAGGCAAGAATAAAAACGTTTACCATTTGTTCTGTTGATTTTAATGTACAGTTGTTTTCCACATATAGGACAATGTTTTTCAGAAAACACATTTAAAATCATTTGAAATATTGCTATAAACATGATATTTTTTGCTCCAGCGTCTTTTAGTTTCTGTATAACGAACCATGCGGTTGCTCCAGTGGTTAACTGATCATCTAACACAATGATATTCTTTCCTGCAATCTGCATGATGTCTTTGACAGAAAGATTATTTTCCAGAAAAGTTCGTCTTTCGGTATAGCTTTCTCTCTTTCTAAGGGACCCGTCGATTTCTTTCCCCCAATAAAATAGCTCTTTTTTTTCAAACCTTGTTTCGATTTTTTCAAATATGTCCTTTAATTTATTTTTAGGTATTGTTGTTGTTTTGTCGTTTATGTAAGACAGGTAATCCCAATTTTGACGTGAAAAACAATCCTGGTTTAGAAAGAAGGATACACTTTTTGCGAGCAAATTCACGGTTTCTTCACTTCGATCCTTTCTTTGCATTTCGTAATATAGAGACGCTATGGCAGCGTCATCACATAGCCCTTGTTCCTGTCGGCCGAGGCAATAAATCGAAGAGCAGGTCCCGTCTACTCTGGAATTTTCCGAAAAAACGATAGGACGGATTGAAGTACTTCCTAAATGTAGACTTTCTGCCACATAGAGGTTTTCATTGGGACTTTCAATAATTTGGTTTAGTTCATGATAGGTTTTAATTGAATAAGTCGGTCCCATTTTAACACAAGACATAGTATCACCAATACCATCTTGAACGTTGACTATCTCTTCTGTAATATGGTATGGAAGCAACCATGCCGTTCGTGCCCCTATTCGCCGCCCTAATTCAACATCTAGCGTTGAATCACCAACAAATAATATAGGTTCGTTTGGTAGTACATTATTTTCATTTAGAAAAACTCTCAGTTTATTTGTATTTGGTTTGTTACATAAACTAAGTGCAGGTAAATTCAGTTTTTCTGCAATTGGAATAACAAATTTGGGATGAGAATCAGAAGCTATTAATAATTTATCACCACGGTTCCTTCTGTGTTGTATAAAGTCAATGGCACCATCAAAAAAAGGTATATTGTCTACTGGATAAAAAGAAATACCATCCTTATATGCTTTCCATCCGGGATGTACCGTGTTCGTTATCGTGCCGTCCAAATCGAGTAGAATTACCATAATGAGTATTGTCTAATTAGATACTAAATCAAAAAGTCGGTTTTCTTTAGCACCCCAATAGTTTCTGAAATTCTCATTTGCAAAGGCCTTTTGGCTTATTCTACATGCAGCTTCGATTCTTCGATAATACTCTTCTCTTTTGTATGGGTAGTATTCTAAGTTTGTATCATTTGACGGTTTGCCATTCTCCTTAAAAATTGCGAATCCGGCACCGCTTTTTAACATATAAGTATTCGTGATTAATACGCGATCGTGTATGTCGCTTTCGTTTTGGTAAAGTGTTATTTGAACATTAAGTTTGGGCCGATTTTTTTTAATACATTCTTGTATCTCCTTGTAGATTTTATTTCCATTAGATATGTCGAATTCGCTGATTATTGATATTTGAAATGGGATGTCGGATAAGGTCTCAGGAAGAATTAAAGAAAACAAAATGTTTAGGTTTGGATTCATTGCACTGATATTACCCACTTTGCAAATGTATTTGTCAAAAAGAATTAGGGAATTGCATTTATGTTTCTTTAAAATAGTTGAAAAAAAATGATCATGCCAGCCTAAATTATAGCATCTATCTTGTTTTATATAAACCTCTTTTTTTTCAAAGAACTTTGGATCTTTGGACAATAAATCTGCGTTGAATACAAAAATGCCATGCAGGCAAGCTTTTCCGACGCAAAACAGATTGTCATTGTTGACAAGATAGATGGAACATAAAGGGACTATTGATGTATCATCAATGTACTTGCCTTTTGTTTCATTGAAATTAAAAGAAAAGCGATTCCCGTTATCATTGTATGCCTGCAATAAATCTTCATCATCTAGTATGGTTTCTTTTGAAATGTCAGTATATACTTCGGAATGAGACATTAAGTCACATATTAATCCACGCATTCGAGCATTCCCTTTTTGACAAAGAAAATGCCATATTTCTTTTTGAAGAAAAATTACACCTTCTTTCATTTTAATCTGACATTTTTAAAATAATTCGTGATAAATTTCCTGCCTCATCATAAAAACCTTCTCCAAAAGAGCCATCCAATCTTCCATCTTCTTTTATTTTTATCTGGCGGTTATGCGATATTCCTTCTTCGTTTTTCTCCACGTAGTTGAGGGAAACATCGTTTGAGGTAAGGGCATTCTCCTTGTCAGCCACCATTACCTGGAGTTTTCGGATAAGGTATTCACTGTGGGTTTCGATGATGAAGTGGATGTTGTATTTCTGATAGGCCTCGACAAACATTTCTGAAAGCAAAGACTGAAACTTGGGGTGAAGATGGTTCTCCGGTTCCTCAACACATATGTATTTTGGAATATACGACATTTCTCCTGTTTTCACATCATAATCCCCATCTGGTTCGAGCGGAATATTGTTGTCAATATTAAGTACTAATGCAACAAGTTGTGTGATTCCATATCCCTCATCTGCTAAAAGGATTTTTTCACCATTTTTAATTAAGTACACTAGTATTCCTGTACCTTGGTCTGTACCTTGGATTTTGATACCATATCCAACTCCAAATTTTTCAATCCATTTTCGGAGAAAATGTCCAGGTGAATTAAAATGTATTATACCTTCGTCAGAGGCATCTCTATATGACATCTCTTTGCTGAGTAATTCTCTAAATGCCTCTCCTATTTTATTATTTTCTTCTGTTGTATATAGTCTACGCACAGTGGCAGAACTAGAATCTGCGTAATTCACATTTTTAATAAAGGCGGGTCTCAGGGTTTCATTTACAATCATGGTTTCAAAGAGTACCTTATTCTTTTCCTCATCATCATCTTTGAATTTATTAATTATTTTTTCCCTTGAAGTATCATCTAAACCGGACATTCTTCCCAGAAGACTTGATAGTTCATCCTGACGTACTTTGATAACATCATTCCATATCTTAATGGTATCTCCAAATTTTTCTTCTGATAATGAGGCGAATTTTTCTTTCAGATTTACTAATTTAATTCGCATATCTTGGATTTCCTTCTCACTGCCTTCAAGAATTGTTTTGTCGTTCATTTCATCTGCAGATTCCAAAAAGTGTTTAATATTATAATATTCAACAGCGGACAAAAACAATTTATAGTTCTCTTTAATAACGTCAAATTGGAAATTTCCCCCGTCAATATCAATTTCACCTTTGTAATTATATATTGTCGTTCCATCTAACTTTTCAATTGTATATAAAAGGAGTTCTCCATTGTTCAAAACATCATTTTTTTTACTTATAAAATTACGTTTAACCCGAACCTCCTCTTGAAGGCAATTTGACCAAATGGTATAAGACATTTCAATGGAACGATTATTTGATTTCTTGTTCAATACATTATCAAATTTACCTAGTGCAAGTTCTTGTATGGAAACGGGAAAAATTGTTGAGGGTGTTTTTCGACTCAGTTCACCACCAATTTCATTCTCATGGGTTTTAGAAAGTAACAGTAGCGCTTTCACCAACGAACTTTTGCCAGCGCTATTACAGCCGGTCAGCACTGTGATGGGAGCCAGTTCAAAATCGGCACCGTCTTCGCCAAAGGAGCGAAAGTTCTTGATGCTAAAAATCGGGTTCTTGTTTGTATTGTCCATGGTTTGTTTCTATTTTTTTTTCGACTGCAAAAGTACAACTGTCAGGTGCAATCTATTTGCGCATGGCGGACTCGTTTCGTTTAAAAGAATTCGGGTGCAGTCATATTAATCATACACACCTTCCCATCGTCGTTGAAATCAACGACAAATCCGCATTCAGTACCAACCAATAATGCTTTTGCATGATGACTGCCGTCAACGATTCTAAAGTCAAATTGTTTGCCAGAGTTCTTCATTGCGTTTAGTTTTCCACTAAGATAATCGAGGTACTCCTGCTTTGATTTTAATTCTTGGAACACCCATAAGGAAGCATAGTGTACATCCTCCGCCAGGTATGGTTGTACGATAGATGGATTATAGGTCTGATGTGCTTCTGCTAATTTTTGCAAGAATTCCTCTTGCTTTTCGCTTGGGTTTTTATTCATTCTTTTTCGTTTTACATTTACAAAGGTACAATTGTCGGGCGCAATCTATTTGCACAACCATTTTTTTTATTCTGTATCATCATCTTTGGGCCGGGTGTTCCACCGTTCGCGGGCGGCATCGAGGCTTTTTTGGAGTTGGCACTGGAGGAGCGCCTTGGACGGCAGTTCGGTCATGTACTGGGCCACCTTGATGCCGGAACGATCCAGTTGCAGTAGCTCAATCTGCTCCTCGCTGCCTTCGGTGCAGAGAACGTATTTTGTTTGTAACTGTGTCGCAGCCTGCGACACAATTATCTGTCCATGGGCAGCGTGTTTGTTGCCAAGTACTTCCCGGTTTATTCTTTCCTGCTTCATTCATGGTGCAAAGATACGACTATTTTTCTTTCTGTGCAAATTTTTTCTTGTTTTCGTTTGCAAAAGTACAACCGTCGTGCGCAACTTATTTGCGCCAGGGTTTATACATCTCATACATCGCTGCAATCCTTTCCATTACGGTGTCACGGATATTGTCCGGCGATAGCACTATGAGGTCCTCCCGGAACGATATCAGCTCCCGGATGAGCTCGTAGTTCTCGATGCAGTCGATGGAGAAGAAGGCGCCGCCTTCCAATATGGGATACTGCCGACGCAGTTCGGCTTCTTTTTCATTTCGATAGTGCTTCTGCGACTCGTGGATGGGTTTGGTGGCCACATAGTCCTTCGAGTGGTCGCTGACCCAGAAGAGGACCGTCTGCACGGGGCGGTCGTCATAGAGCGACACTCCGACAATATCCTCGAAGCGCTCATTCAGGTCACCTTTATATTCCACATAGCGATGGCCGGGAAGTGGAACGATGCGGTCGATGCGGTCGAGCGCGAAATTCAGTATCTTGCCGGTATCTTCCGCAGCAGCAATCAAGTACCAACGTCGATTGTATTCCCTGAGCAGGTAAGGAATGAGCACCGTATGCCGGTCTTCCTCGGGAGCGGCAAATGTATGGTAATGTATTTCTATCACCTGCTTCTGCGAGATGGCGGTGAAGAGCTCGCCAAGAAGGTTGCTGTTCTCTAGCGGATTCTTGGAGAATGAGATAATTTGCCTGTCGGACTTGATATTGAGTCCGGCACGCAGCTTCTCCAACCCATCCATGTTGGGCAGCCCGTCGAACTGGCCGAGCAGCTTCATGGCTTCGCCGAGAATCTGCTTCTCGTCGTCGTTCATCTTCTGCTGGTAGATGGAGAAGGAACGGTCGCGATAGCGGTAGCAGGTCTTCTTGACAGTCTTGTCAGGATTGTTCAGACTTACATCGTCAAACGGATACTTCTCGATGTCGGCCATGAACGGCTCCCCTTGAATATAACTGAGGTCATACTGGATGGAACGGATACTGACCGGCTTGAAATCCTTTTCGCCTTTAATTTCCAACAGTTCCTCGTTGACGAGTCGACGAAGGTCTTCCATCGTATAATTGGCATACCGCCTGGCAAGGAGCTTGTCCAGTATCTTGTATCGTGTCTCGGCGTTTTTGTTTGTTGGCATAGCGTGAGTGTGTTATCTTGTAAATGCGTTATTGCGTAAATCTTTTTCCTTTCGTCTGCAAAAGTAGGTTGGGGTGGCGAAACCTATTTGCGTGCAAAGGTACAACTTTTTTCTGAAATGGCAAAAAATATCGTATTGCTTGCGAGGGGGGGGCACACGGATTTCTCGGATAGCACGGATTTACCTTGGTCACCCTCAAGAGCTGGTGGCAATCAACCAGGGAGATGGCAGCGACTAGCCATACTCTAAGCAGCCTCGCGGAGCAGAGTGCTTGCTGGCAACACCTTGGGTACTCCCTTGCAACAGGCTTGCATCTCCCTTGCTACTCCCTAGCTACCTCCTACCTACCCCGAAGCTACCATTATCCTACCCTAGAATTACCCTAGAATTACCCTAGAATTACAGTAGAGTTACCCTATGATTACAGTAGCATAACCATACAGCCACAAACGACAGACTTTCAGTATCTTATTATTATATCTAAAGATATAATAATAGGAGAGGGTATTGGTTGCGTTATGGATGAATGTATACTGCGTAAATGGCCGCCCGTGTAGGTTCGGGGACGTTCCCCTCAATAGGCGTGTATCTTTCCCTCAAATCTGATGCAAAAGTACAACTGCCAGATGCAATCTATTTGTGTGCAAGGAGAGTATTTTTCAAGATTGGAGGGAAGAGATATAAGTTTGACCACGAGTATGCTCAGGTTTTGTGCGTAAAAGTATGCCTTCAGCAATCATATCTGGAATAATGAAGTTTCTTAAATAGTCTGGGGCTTTATTCAACAATGCTGAAAGCTCATTTATTGAATGTTCAACAATACAAGCTTCTATAATACACGCACGAATTTGTTCCTTGGACATTCTGGCTTTTACTTTAGGCCTTACCTGGTCGTCAACAATTTGTTTGTTTTTGGACAAATGATCGGGTGCAATATTAGGTGCATCATTAGGGGCAGATGTTGCAATATTATAGTCGCCAGTTACAATATTAGTTGTATCATCAAGAGCAGATGTTGCAATATTGTGGTTGGTAGTTGCAATATTAGATGCATCATCAGGAGCTGTAGTTGCAATATTATGGACATCGTTTGCAATATAAGTTGCATCTCCCAACTCTTGGCACCACTCGCAAACGGCCTGAATTTTGATTCGATAGCCGGACTCTTGTATTTCCTCATTCGTACATTTGGTGAGCAAGAGGAGGTCGGTGCATCGCGTCTGCTGGGCGGCAAGCAGAAGGCCTTTGATTTCACGCCTGCGGGTCTTTTCTGTTGAAATGTCGTACGAGACCTGAATGGCCTGAACCACACGATTGCCCTTGCAGACAACAAAGTCGCATTCACCCGAACGGTCGCTGAGGTAATAGACATCAAGACCGTTCATCTTGCAGTTGCGGATTAAGTGGATGGCCACAATGGTCTCTAATCGAAACCCTAGGTTGTCGCCTGCAAAAGCGTTGTCCCTCTTGTCCATCATCGCCGCGTCGACTACATACACTTTCTCTTGCACCACGCGCAGACGACTCTTCGGCGAATATTTCTGGATGCCTATCAGCAAATAGGCCTCTTCAAGGTATTTTACGTAGTTCTTGACAGTGTTATCTGATTTGATTCCAAACGTTTTGGCGAGGTCTTTGATGACGATCGGGCAGGGCACCACGTTGAGCAGATGCTGCGCCAACTGTTCGAAAGCGGCCTTGTATGCAATCTTGTAACGCTGCTCTATGTCGCGTTTCAAAATGTTATTTACCAAATTCTCCACGTAGCTCTTGTTGTCCTCGATCGAAAGCAGTTCGGGGAATCCGCCCTGTTGCATATAGTCGTCGAAGGCCTTTTGCCGAAAGGCCTCCGCCTTGGTGGAGTGCGACTTGACATCCACTTTCTTCATCCGGCAGTACTCGCCGAACGAGAAGGGGTACAGCGAAATCTCCTTGCTGCGTCCAGAAAGATGTGTGGCCAATTCGCTGCTGAGTAACTTGGCATTGGAGCCGGTGATGACGACGTGTATCTTCCTGCGAAGCATGCGGTTGACAAATAGGTGCCATCCTTCTACATTCTGAATCTCGTCAAGAAAGAGGCATGAGAAGTCGCCATATATTTTATACAGCACCTCCAGTACGTCGTTTAGTTGGCTGGCATCAATATCGGCCAAACGTTCGTCATCGAAATCAACATAGGCGTAAGTGCAGCCACTTGATTGTATGGCTTGGTAGCAAAGCGTGGATTTGCCGCTTCGCCTCACTCCGATTACCACCTGCGCTTGACTGCTATTCATATCGATCAGCGACTCTTCGCGCCGGTGACATAATGTCTCTTGAGCGCGTGATGCGAGCTCCTCCTGTTGGTCGGAGAGTATGGTTTCCAATGTCCGTTTGTCAATCATTTTACATAAGAATTACGCTGCAAAGATACACATTTTTTTTGATAAATTGCATTATTTTACAAAAAATCTCATTTTAGACTGCAATATTTTACAAGTTTTAGTGCTATTAAACTGCGTTATTTTACAAAAAATAATGGCTCAACCTACGATACTATACATAAAAGTGTGAGGGAATGTAATGACAAACCACCTTCATCACGCGTCTCGTAGAACCTTTACTCCTCTTCTTAGTAGCGTCTCTCTGAGACGCAAGTTGAGAGTGTGGCTTATTTCCCCCACACCCTGTGTGGGGTTATTAAGATTGAGCCTCTTTGAGGCTCTTTCATTCCTTATTGCATATCCTTCAGTTCTTGGTAGGCTTTGTGGTGTTCGGCCACTCGGTCGAAGACTTTCTGGCGGATATTGTCGGGGCTGAGGACGAGGAGGTCGGCACCGAAGGAGGTGAGTTCGCGGAGGAGTTCGTAGTTCTCGATGCAGTCGATGCTGAAAAAGCGTCCTCCGGCGAGGGGCGGGTGCTTTTGGCGCAGGGCCTCTTCCTGCTCGCCGCGGATGTTGCGCTGCGACTCGTGGAGGGGTTTGGTGAGCACATAGTCCTTCGAGCGGTCGCTGACCCAGAAGACGATGGTCTGCAAGGGGCGGTCGTCGAAGAGGCTGACACCGATGATGTCTTCGAAGCGCTCGTTGAGGTCGCCGTCGTAGGGGCGGTAGGTTCTGTCGGACAGCGATTCGACGCGCTCAATGCGGTCGAGGGCGAAATTGAGGATTTTGCCCGTGTCGTCGGCAGCACAGATGAGGTACCAGCGGCGGTTGTACTCGCGGAGCAGATAGGGATGGACCACCACACTGCGGTGCTCGTCGGGGACGTCGAAGACATGATAGTGCAGGTTGATGACCGTCCGGTCGGAGATACGGGTGAAGATCTCTCCCAGCAGGTTGCTGTCGCCCAGCGGGTTCTTGGTGAAAGAGATGATCTGGCGCGACGGCTTGATGTCGAGTCCGGCACGCAGGGCCTCCAGTCGGCCGAGAGTGGGCAGCCCGTCGAACTGGCCGAGCAGCTTCATGGCCT
>Ga0247609_10007049_pt1 | contig 10740 bp, 4 predicted proteins | sample 172DNAGHGlowgp2_FD_193487 | JGI IMG/M metagenome (GOLD analysis project Ga0247609, IMG submission 193487) | Sheep rumen microbial communities from Palmerston North, Manawatu-Wanganui, New Zealand - 1728 DNA GHGlow gp2 | ecosystem: Host-associated > Mammals > Digestive system > Stomach > Rumen ...
CAGTGCCAGCAGAAGTTACATTTGTTTCGTCATTCAACTTGTAATCAACTTTGAAGTCATTTACGAAGTTTGCAGTAGTGGTATAGACCCACAAGTGAAGGCTGTAAGTTACATCATACAATGGAACATTCAGACCGTTCTTCTTATAGTCCTTCTTGAAATCATCAGTGCAGTGTTCATCAACATATTGTGAAACTGGAATGGTGATAGTAGAAGCGCCTACTACATTTCCATTGTCATCAACTGGAATCTGACCATTTCTGACGATATCATCAAGAGTAGCTAGACCACCAGTAGGCGATGCAGAAGGAAGACGAATGTCAACCTTAAATCCAATTCCGATAGGCTCAGGAATAGTGTCATTTTCTCCTACTGTCTGAACAGTCGCTGGATTCTTTCTATCGTACTTATGATCTTTATAGTATTCATCAACTTTGTCTTGATCTATTCTTGTTACAGGATTGATGAGTTCAATGTCAATGTCCTTTGCTTCCTTCATGAATACGAATACCGTGTCAGCAGCAGCGTTGCCGGCTTTATCAACATATCGTCTAATGACGGTGTTGAGTCCACGCTCAAGTCGCTGCAATGTCAAAGTATCTTGAACTTCTCCATTTACTGTCCACTTTACCGCGACTGAATTTCTGTTGACTGTTTCATCTTTCGTAGGTTTAAGAATCTCGACTACCGGCGGAATGTTGTCAAAGACTACATCTATTTGGGCAGCTGCCTTATTGCCGAAGGCATCAAGATATTCATACTTGATTTCGTATGCGATGTTGTTGTCTTTATTCTTGATGATCTTCTTCTTGTCATCAAGGGCGTAAGTTACTGTAGTCGCATCATCAGTCTTGTATGAAACAAAGTAGTTAGATACTCGCTGACCAAAATCATCAGTGATGTAAGAGATAGTTACTTCCTTTCCATCAATTTTCTTAGTGTAAGAAATTGTCTGAGTAGTGTCCTTTCTCTTATTTGTCTTTGCATCAAGATAGACAGTCACTTTCACGCCATTGATTTCTTCAGTCAATTCAATTAGACCTCCACCGATGTCAGTGGACTGTGCTAGCTTTTCATTGATGACGTAATCGTAATCTTTAATCTCCTTAGCTACATTCTTCACAGTGTCAAGGTTTACGGTTACTGGGAACGTCTCCTTTGTGCGATGCACAGTGTCAGCCACAGTAACAGTCAATTCATTTACTGCTTTATTGATGTAGATCTTGTCGTCCTTTTCTTCCTCAATAGTGATGTAGTCAATGTAGTCAGTTGTGTTGTCTGGCTTTGACAAAGTAACTACCGGCGGCTTGTCATTAAACAAGATAAAGACTGAGTCGCAAGAAGTGCCTTTGACAGTACAGATAGTCACAGTTGTGTCGTGATGAGTTTCAACTGGCTTTTCTTCATACTTGCATCTAGCTCCTTCGCATTCTTTATAGTCAATCTTGTGATCTGGCTTATTGGTTCTGATAGTATCCTGTCTTGGCTTGTCATCAATATCAGTTATTTCAAGATTTTCAGGCACGTCTTTAACATTGATGACAATCTTAGCAGAATCACGAGATCCTCTTCCATCATCAACATATACAGTCACTGTGTCTTTGTTTTTCTTCTCATAGTCAAACGGTTTCTTTATTGTAATAACGCCAACATCAGTGATACCGTAAGTAAGACTATCAGAGATAGAATATTTAAGATGGTCTCCATCCTCGTCACCTCCTGTGACCTTCCAGCTGGTAGTGTCATTTTCAGGGACTGTAAATGTAGTGTCTTTGACCCAAGCCTTTTCATTTAAGTCAGCGACCTTTACGACGTAAGTCGCAGTGTCAGCAGCACCAGAAGGATCTGTTGCGGTCACTGTAATCAAGACTTTCTGAGTCTTCTCAAAATCAAGTGGTTCAGTCACCTTAAGCACACCAGCTGAATCTATTGTGAATCCTTTCTCAATAACACTGTACTTAATAGGGTCACTATCCTTGTCAGTCGCTACAATCACGCCTACTTGACAGTTCTTGCAGTTTTCAGGAACGGCCAAAGTATCGTTTGGTTGAAGCACTGGAGGATCATTCACATTGGTTACTTTAACAATCACTTTCGCAGTATCACTGAATGTTCCATCAGTAGCGATGACTTCCACAGTGTCTGCTTTTGTCTTCTTATAGTCATAAGGCTCTTTCAAGAATAAGTTGCCAGTCTTATCAATCGAGTACTTAGAAGTATCGGTTACCGAGAACTGAACAGGAGTCTTGTCTTCATCCCAGGCAGTCACTTTACCAATGTCGCCTTTCTTGTATTCAGGCACAGTGAACGTAGTGTCATTTGCATGAACAGGTTCATTGACATTCGTAATCTGAACAGTCACTGTGACAGGAGTAATGTATGAATCATCACTTACATTAACAGTGAATGTATAAGAAGTTGTGTCTTCATAGTCAAACTCCTTCGTATTTGTGATCTTGCCATCTGCGTCAATCTTAAACGGCACATCTTCTTCAATAGAATATGTCAAATCCTTACCTTCAGGATCGGAAGCAACAATCTGTCCCACCGTTCCAACTTTGTTCTCAGGGAACTTAAATGTAGTATCTTTAGAAACAGGTGCTTCATTAAGGTTAAGCAAGGATATTGTGATTGAGGCTGTGTCCGCCAGAGCATCTTCAAGTCCATCTTTAACGATAACACGAAAGGTGAACTCATGTGGGTCCTTCTCAAAGTCTAGCCATTTGGTTACCTGTACAGCGCCTGATGAAAGGAGCTTAAATTCTTCAGGCAAGTCAATCGGCACGATTACGTTGTTTCTGAAATCGTTAAAGTTGTCAAGATCTTCCCATTTGATGATACCAACAGTAGAACCAGGCTTTGTGTTCTCGTAGAACTCGAAATTCTGGTCATTTACGATTGGTTTTTCATTTTCATCAATGACATGAATCTTCAATGTGTCATAAACCACCAATCCATTCGTATCTGTCAAAGAAACTGCGATGTAGTCTAGTTGTTTCTTCTCGAAGTCAAGTGGATATTTGACAAGTTCCAAAACACCAGTCACTGAATCTAGCTTGTATCGGTCAGTATATGCCGAGTCAAGATGGAATCTTACTGAATCTGTGAAATTGACGATCTTCAATGTATCAACAATTCCGAGCTTATTCTCAGGGAATGTGTAAACCGCTGTGGAGTCAAATCCGAGCTTTTTGCTGAAGTCTGCATCAATGATCTTAATTCTCAATTCGCCAGCAGTCTTACCATTTGGCAGGATAGCTCCTGAGATACTGTCAATGCGCATTGTCAGGTATTCATTTTCAATGATAGTATCTTTCTTTACATTTATCTTTATCTGCTCAGTAGGCACTTTGCTGCCAATAGCAATTACTGCTTCCTTTGACTCACCGTTATTGCATAGCGGAATCTCAGGCGGAATGTTAAAGTCAGTGACAGTCACCCCGTCCTTAAGGTCAAAGCAGTAGTTGAAGAATACATTGATGTTAGTTGTGTCAGAGAGCTCAATCGGGATAATTACAGTAGTATCATTTTCACGAAGTCCACCGTACTTATCAAGTCTTACGTCAATCGTATCTGGGTCAAACTTTACGAAGCGGAAATTCTTACCATCAAAATCGTCACCAATCTCAAGTTCCTTCGCAATTAACTGTCCAGCGAAGTTGATGTTCGAGATAAGACTGATTTTAGCCGTAGATATGAAGGTTCCTTGTAAAGCGCCCTGCTTGTTGTCAGAGTTCTTTAAGGTAAAATCGCTAGTAGTATAGAACATGAGGTTGCCGCGGTATCTATCCTGTGAAAGAATGGAGTCGCCGTCAGCAGTTCGGTACATTACTTTAATGACAGTATGGTTTCCTAAAGTAATTCCGTCCTTGACAAAGAATCTAGTGATAGTTCCACCATCTTTCATTCTGACAAACAAAGTATCTTCAGTTCCAGTACTGATTTTGTTGAGATAGATGTCATAATAGTCAGTATCTGGAATGTCAATGATCTTTTTCTCTCTATCTTGAATTATGATAGACTGCGTAATTGTGTCAGGCCATGAAATAGTCGGAATAGACAAGTCAACAGGCGGATCTGCTTCTAGTGGACATGCATCTACAATGACACCTTCAGAGCGTTTTACGATTGTCTCGACAGTAGACGATACATTTACGTCTTCAAGGCACATTGTGCCAGGCAAATATGAGCCATTGTCATTTCCCATCGTAAATGACTTTGCGATAATCGGTCCAGTAAGTGATTTAAGGCCGTTGCCTGCTGAAATAGTCGTTCCTGCAAGAATTGGACCACCGAGAGTCACTTCGTCTTTGATGGAAATGTAGTTTGCTGAACCATTCCATCCTGACTTGTCGGTGATGTTGTCGTTCTTACCAATCTTGAGATAATCTTCACCGAACAACTTATATTGAAGCATGTATTCATACTGCTTCTGATTGTCTACTACGTCGCCGTAGCTGAAAGGCTCCACTGGTGCGCCTATCGCAGCCAAGATAAAAGCCATAACAAGAATCATTAGTCTTTTCATTTTTTCTCCTTTCTGAGTTATTTATTCTTGTCTTTTTTCTAAAGACTAAAAAGGAGCCGTTTCCACGGCTCCATACGAATTATAATGATTTATCATTTAAGTCTGATTATTAAGCGTTTAAACTTTTCTTTGCCATTTATTTTTAAGCCGCTTTTAGCAGTAATAATTTCAAACGGCATGTTATTTTGGTCAATTTTTGTAAGTATAGAAATGGGCACGCCAATTAAGCCATCATACTCAGGTATTTTATCCGATTTATCTGTGTTGACTGCATCAAAGTTATCATATTTTTCAAATTGCTCTTCATTATATGGAACTATTTGGATTGGTTTAGCCTTTTTATTAACTGTCAGGTTAGTATACCAACAAGTCTTTACTTGTTTATCATCTTCATTATTTGGTCTATAAAATTTGTTAGCAGTCGTATATCCATAATGTATTTTATTGCTTTTAAATAAAGGCAACAATGATGAACTAGCCATTTGTGCAGGAATGCATAACATGATAAATGGCATGTGCTTGTATGCGTCAACTATTTTTAGAAATAAACTGAATGGTGGATTTGTGACAAGAATGTCTGCGCTTTCAGCTAGCTTTTTGCATTCAGCTGATAATATGTCGCCATTGCCGTCAAGCTTGATTTTTCTTGTGTTTACTCCGTCATAATAAGTAGCGTAGCTATTATCAGTCATTTCATAATGGGAACTAATAAGTCCACGAAGACCTAATAAATGAAAGTTTTCATAAAAGTACTTATATACATTTGACCATTCAGGATTATCGCAGCCACAATATACAACTTTTCCTGAAAAATCATAATGCTGCATTTCTTTAGCAACATCTTTTAAATAAGTATAAAATTCATCGTCTTTATTTTGTTTAGCTTGGTTAAGTTGACTTGCTTCACATAAATATGAGAATATTTCTTTATAAAAACTTTTCATATATTATTTATCAACCAAAAAACTGCGAAAAGTCACCAGTGTCAGGCTCCGGTCTAAAGTCTTCATCACCAAAAATGTAAGACTTATCATCTAATGCATCGCCTTGATGTATATGTGTTCGCATCAACTTATCATTCCATTTGGCTTTATGTTCCTTTGCCCAGTTCTTGAGATTATGTAAGCAGATTTCAACACATTCTGGCTGAAGTTCAATGCCATACACCTCAGTAAGTGCTTGTGATGGATCTTCGCCATCTGCAACTTTACGATTAAGTACAGCAATGATAAGGTTGCCATAGCCAATCGTCGGATCTAAGAAAGTCTTACCAACGATATTTCCTTGGAACATCGCAGCCATCTTTTCACACAGCGGCATCGGCGTATAGAATGCGCCAAACTCCTGTGCAGTTTCTTTGTCGCCTTGAAAATTGGTTATTTGCTTTGACATAATTTATGCAACTTCTTCAGTTCTTTCTTATTCATAATCCGGCATCGTATTCAAAATAGTCTCCCATTCTGACCCTGGTTTAGCATGTTCATCATCAATGTATCCAGTAATTCCAAAGTACTCGCAAAATCTCTTATCAGTCCAAGGCTTAGAATAATCTTGCATATAAGGAATATATTTCAGTACTAAAATAATTTGATTTTTCCATTGATAATTCCACCAATGAATGACTTTACTATTCATGTAAGCATTAAAGAAATTCTTTCGTTCTTCTTCAGTTGTGAATTTGAATTGACACGAACGTCCATCTGATGTCTTTTTTACTTTCAATGCATCTTCATATTTCATGCACAAAAGATTAGTGAAATCTTTATTGCCAGGATGTCCATGTACATGTGAAGTATTCAAGATAAAGTCGCCATCGCCTTTAAATGTTTCCCAATGACTGTCTTTACACTTTTCCAAAATCTTATTACAAATTGATTTTTCAAGTTTTTTATTATCATATTTCAAAAATTTATCAGCAACATAATTTTCATCAGTATATGTTTTATCATAAACCGAAATAGCTAAATCTGTGCCCTGTGCTGTTTTGAAAATTTTGCTTGCTAAAGAAGCCGATATAGTATTCACTTCTATGCAGTGCGAAAAAATTGTCTTTATAAATTTATCATACATCGGAATATCAGTAGAAAATTTCAATCTATTGCATGTATAGCAATTAGATGGGCTAATGTTCACCACTTTGTCCGCAACTGGAATTACTTTTTCAAGAATCTTTAAATGAAGGGTTCCATCATACGGCGGATTCATAATGCAGCCATCAAACTTTTTCTTTTTCATCCATACCTCTAGGTTATTTACAACATTCTTTCCTTTGCCTGTTTCAAACGTCATAACGGTATCATACATTTCATTACGACGATTAATGTTCTTTTCAACCTGTATCTTTTGTTCTTCGTTCTCAGCAAGGTAAATGCATATTGCATTCTTACAGTCAATACGCTCCACTTGCGGCTTAGCAAAGTTGATAAATAAGATTTTTCCACGACGAAATTCTCGCGGCAGCATATCATACATAGTTTTTAAAATATCTTTCATTCAGTTACCTTTATTTAAGTACAGATAAAATATAATAACTTTGTGCCAATATGTCAACTAATAATTGACGTTTGCAGGACGATTTACACAATCATTTTTCCATTCAGCACGATGACTTATTTCTGGAGTTCTCTTTACTGCACTTTCTATTGCATTGCTAAACTCATGCCAGTCATATTCATCAAGATTGTCTTTCATCAGTGTAATGCAGTCAATAGGCAAGTTGTTCCAATAGACAAGATCTTCCTTTGACTCATACACGAGCAGATCCGTCACTGTTTCTAAGCCGTTATACTTCATGAATGACGGTAAACGGTTTAATGCGTCTCTGAGTAACATTCTGGCAGCAATGATTTCTTTTAACGGCTTGTTGTCTTTATGCACGTCAGCTTTCTTGCCTTTAGCGCGATTGATGTCTTTAGGCTTAGCAAGCGGAATGTCCGAAACTGTCATCTTTGCCTTTGAAACGCTGGCGCCCAACTTATCAAGCATGCCTGTCTTAAGCAGCGTCTCAAAAACGGATCCAGTAAGAACCGCATCAGCAATGGCAGGTGCTTGGTCATTCACGCCTACATACATCTGCTGTTCAAAAGCCGACACAAAGTCTGTTGCCTTCTTCATCTCAAGGCCGTTCAGTTCAAACAGCTCCATACAGTCCTCATAAGCATGAATAATGTCTTTCTTGTTTTTATTGCGGTACTTTGCTTCATTATCAATGAGGTTTTTAAATGTATCGCTGTATAGGAAACACTGTGGGTTAAGATCCCATACATTGCAAGGATTCGTTCTGCCGTCAAAGAAGTTCTTAGCTCGGCAGCCAAACTGAATGAAGCGTTCTGCACTGTTCACTTGTCCCATGAACACGACGTTCTCAATGGGCTTAAGCGTAGTACCAGTGAACTTCTTTCCGCATGAAATGATGATATACGGCTTGTCACTTTTAAGGATTTCATTAGAAAGTTGAACATCAGATTCCTTATAGTTCTTACCACAAAGGTTTAGTACCTTATACTTACCAAGCGTAGCAAGCCCATTAGCAAGTTTATCGCCTTGCTTCTTCTCATGCACATATACCATCGTGTGCTTTCCGTGCTGCCCAATAAAGCGGGTGAATAGATTGTCAAACAACCACGCAGGGTCATCATATTCATTAAAGAAAGAATCCCAACTCCACTTGAGGGTGTCACCATCATAGCATTTAGCAAGCATGTCTTGTTTTTGCTTCTTTGACTGTTTCTGCAACTTCATTGTGGAGAGCATCTGCTCAAAGGTAAGATGCCAGACACGGAATGGAACGAAGTCGTTTTTTCCGTTGCATTCAGCATACTCATCCATCAATGTATAGCACCAACTGTTAGCGGCCGTATAATCACCGCGGTTGATCTTTGCATAAGGCGTTGCGGAAAGTTCAAGCAGGAACTTAGTGTTCAGTAAGTCAAGGAATGAACGTGAACGATTTGTGTCAGCGCCGAAGTGGCATTCATCAATGATGACCATGTCCCATTTCTGCATAAGTACATCTTGTTGCCAAGCTTCATCGGAAAATGACACATCGTCAAAGGTGTCATCATGACTGTCATATTTAGCGGAAGACTGGAATGACAACCAACAGACAACCTTCTCTTGTTCTAAACATACAGGATTCTCTTTAATGGCGTTTTTATCACACCAAGAATAGTCCTTCATATAGTCCCACTTTATGTAATCATCAAACCAACTGTTGGCAGTATCACACTTACTGGAAATAATGAGGATCTTCTTGAGCTTCATTTGTGCACATGTATAAAGTGTGGTCGCTGTCTTCCCGAGACGGCAGATGGCGAACATTAGGAAATGACGATCATCACGGTTTCTTGACTTTTCGTGTTGGCGATAATACTGCATAAATGTATTAACGAAACGTTGCTGATTTGGACGAGGAGTAAAAGTAGTTCTTGTCTTTGCTTTCTTAAAGACAATGTCTACTGCATTCTTGAAGATAGATGCGCCATTAGGTCCAAGATCCAAAACTTCATAATGCCTATCCGAGGAACCATTCTTATGTTGAAAATAACCGAGTTCCCGAAGGTATTTATGAATCTTGTTGTCTTGATGGTCTTTGTCGGTATTTACATCAACTGACGCATACGTAAAGTTAACTATATTATCGCTATGCTGCCCCCAAGGACCATGTTTCTGTGTCTGCAGTTCAGACCACAAACGGCGGCGACACGCTTCTTCAACTGTAAGTCCAGTATAAGAAGCTGAACTCATGTCTACTTCGCCAATGATAGCAGTATTGAAAGGTTTAACAGCACCGGTTTCTTTAGAAAATTGTCCAAAGTAAAAGCCAAATGTTTTTGCCATATTTCAGTTTCCTTGGTTATTCAGTTTTACGAATAAAATATAACAACTATTCTGACAGTTGTAAATGGCAAAAACAAAAAATCAATGATTTTTTGTCCGTAAACTTGCTAACATCATCTTTCTGTGTACTTATGTATAGTATTTTTCATTACAGTTCATCAACTAAAAATTACAATTCAGTGCTTAGATTCGTAAAACCGTTAAGCGCATATTCATCGCCATATATAGCACATTTATATATCAATTTCATATCTAATCCTTTATTTAATGACGAATTGGCGTTCGTCAATTTTATTTATAAAAGGTTAGGGGAGCTGCGCCAACAGCTCCCCAATAAGTGATATGAACTTACTGTCCCTTATTTTTTAGGTGTTCTGTCTATCTTTAAGTTCCGCAAGCTTGCCGTCGCACCATGACTTAGTAATAGATTTTCTTGGACTGCCAGTTAGATAGCCGGTAATGCGACGAACTCGAACAATCTTGTCTTCATTCTTGTTTCCACATTTTGGACAGCCACCGTCATTGATGATTCCGTGGTAACCACATTCAAGGCAGTCGTCAGAATCCATCGTGATAGTGAAATATCCAAGGTCGCCGTCATACATTGTGTCAATGACCTTCTTCACTGCTTCAGGGTTCTGTGTAAGGTCACCGTTCATTTTATAGTAGAAAATATGTCCAGCGTTTGTGATCTTGTGGAACGGCGCTTCAGTAGCGATCTTATTCTGCAATGAAGTAGGCAAAGAGAAGTCAATCATGTGCGAGTTAGTATAGTAGCCTTTACCGAAAATGCGCTGAAGGTCAACATCCTTTAGTTTCTTTTCATGCTGGAACTTATTCTTGTCAATATTTGCGAATCTTCCGGCTGTCGCTTCAGCAGGAGTAGCAAAGCATGACCAGTTAAGCTTGGTTTCTTTCTGTGTCTTGTCGCAGAAATCACGAATGCGCTTAACGACGGAGAACGCCAACTTATCAATGTCGTGATCCACGCCATAAGTCTTTCCAGTCAAAAGGGTCATTGTTTCTGCAAGACCAACATATCCGATTGACAAAGTACCCTGCTTAAGGATTTCTGCAACAGTATCAGTAATCTGATGTTTAGTATCATCAGAAGTAAGGTAAAGACCTTGCTGCATAGTAAACGGATAATTTTCAAAGGTCTTCTTGCTGATAAGAATGAATCTGTCAATCAATGAACCCTTTACATCTTCAAGAATTTCATCAAGACGCTTAAAGAAGAATTCCTTTCTTGCTTCTTCATCAGTTTCCTTGATATGTGCTTCAATAGCAAGTCTTGGCAAGTTGATGGTGTGGAAAGCGAGGTTTCCACGGCCTGTAGTCTGTTCAACGCCATTGACGTTGCCAAGGACTCT
>Ga0247609_10007054_pt1 | contig 10735 bp, 9 predicted proteins | sample 172DNAGHGlowgp2_FD_193487 | JGI IMG/M metagenome (GOLD analysis project Ga0247609, IMG submission 193487) | Sheep rumen microbial communities from Palmerston North, Manawatu-Wanganui, New Zealand - 1728 DNA GHGlow gp2 | ecosystem: Host-associated > Mammals > Digestive system > Stomach > Rumen ...
AGCAAAGATTACGAGCTAACTGCGGCTTCTGCTGAAACTTTAATCAAAATTTCTCATATCCACACTTTACTCAAACGTTTGTGAACACGCGTTCTAAGAGTAAACGCCGCGGTGATTTCAGCTTTTATCAGGACACGGACAAAATCCGAATCACGGCGACGCATGTCAAGCTTGAGGCAATCGCGACTAGCCGTCGTAAAAATCGTCAACAATTAAATTGGTTCAGACTTGCCGAGAAAGGACGAATTCCCGTCGGCGTGAAGTACAATCAGCCCCGCATCACTTTCGACGGCTTGAACTGGTGGTTAAGCGTGGCGGTTGAGTTTCCGGACCCGAAACCCGCCGAAAATTGCGGCGAAACTTTAGGCATTGACCTTGGCATAAAAAATTTGGCGACGTGTTCTGACGGCACGACTTACCCGAATATCAATCGGACTTCGACAGTCCGCAGATTGAAGAAAAAACAGCGTAGGTTGCAACGCTAAATCTCGCGAAAATACGAGATGAATAAATCGAAAGGAGATAGCTACTCGAAAACGCGCAACATTATAAAGAGTGAATGAAAACTTTTACGGATTCATCACCGATTGGCTTCCATTCGGCAAAATTATCGGCACCAAATCACGAGCGCAATTATCGGACGAAAACCAAATCCGACAGTGCTTGAGGATTTGAACGTGAGCGGCATGATGTCGAATCGGCACTTGGCGAAGGCAGTTCAGGAGCAAGGTTTTTACGAATTCCGACGGCAGATTGAATACAAAGCGGCGTGGGCAGGGTTGCGCGTCGTCATCGCCGACAGATTTTATCCGAGCTCAAAGACCTGCATTGCTTGCGGACACGTGAAGAAAAATTTGCGCTTGTCGGAACGAATTTATCTCTGCGAAAATTGCGGCAACGAGATTGACCGCGACTTGCAAGCGGCGATAAATCTTAAACGATACGCAAGCTGATTGGTTGAAAATCTACCCGTTCGTTAGCGGGGAATTTACGCCTGTGGAGCGTCAGATCAAACGCGAGTAGCCTCGGCAAAAACGGACGCGTCGAAGCAGGAATGAAACATAAGAGTTTTTATAACTTTTTATAAGTTTTCAGTAACGGCGCATTGATTTTGCTTGACGACAAAAAAATTGCGTTCATAACGTGCGTGAACAGCGATTGGTGGTACAGCGAATGCCGCCTTTACCTTAAGCACTTGAAAATCCCCGACGGCATGACGGTCGAGTTTATCGACGTGCGCGACGCCGAAAGCATGACTGCGGGCTACAACCGCGCAATGAACGGCTCCGACGCCAAATACAAAATTTATCTGCACCAAGACACGTTCGTTGTCAACAAGAATCTGATTGCCGACTTGCTGAAGATTTTCCGCGACAAGTCAATCGGCGTCGTGGGCGTGATCGGTTGCATGAATTTGCCCGCGACAGGTGTTTGGTGGGACGGCTTGCGGACTTACGGGCGCGTCTTGCACGCCTGCGAACCCGAAAGCGTTGTTGATTCGCATTGCGACGAACCCGACGGCGATTATCAAGATGTTGAATCGGTCGACGGGCTGTTTTTGGCGACGCAATACGATTTGCCGTGGCGCGAAGATTTATTCGACGGCTGGCATTTGTACGATACGTCCCTTTGCAAGGAAATGAGCCGCGCAGGCCATCGCGTCGTCGTGCCAAATCAAGAAAAAGATTTTTGGTGCATACACTGCCCGAAGGAAAAGCCGCTTGACCCACACTATCGCCGCTATCAAAAAATTTTCCTGCGCGAATACGGCGACGAACTTAACCCGGAGGTTTAGTATGGAAGACATCAAACCCGGCTTGACGGAATTCATACACGGCGACGATTTTTGGCAAAGGATTTTGGTCGTCGAGAGCGCGGCGTATCTTTCCGAATTGCGCGCACGCTTCCCGATTGCCGAAATTTTTTTTGTCACGACGAACGAGGACTTTCATTGCGACGGCGTTAAAACTTTCGTGCTTGACTATCGCGAAGAACGCCTGCCCTTCGACGAAGAATTTTTCGACGCGATTATCGGCGACTTGACGTTGGAGGTCGTCACGAATCCGCAGGACATCGCGGCGGGTTTTTCGACGTTTATTAAGCAAACGGGCTGTTGGCTGACGAGTTTTCGCAACATTCGCCATTGGAAAGTTCTCGAAAAGCTTATGCGCGGCGTTTTCGGCGGAATCGTCTCAAGATTTTACACGCGCACCGAATTTGAACGACTTTTGTATGCCTCGTTCTACAAAGAAGTCAGATTTTCGCCCTTGAAAAAAAATGCGCCGCCCAAACTCTTGGAACGGCTCATAAATTGCGGTTTCGACAACTTTAATGACGATTTGCAGACAGAATTTTGGCTCGTGCGTGCCTCGCGCTCTATGCCCGAACTCGCGCTGCTAAAATCAATGTTCACGCCCGAAATCCGCGCAAATTTGTCTAGAATCATTCATCGAATCGAATATGACATTGAAACTGCCGACAGCGTTAATAATTTTTGGAAAATCTTCGACGCGGAAGGTCTTTTTACCGATTACGCGGCGGCTTTTATCCGTTCGGTCGTCGTTCATCGCGAAAATTTCTGGCTAAACATAAAAAAATATTCCGCCCGCGCCGAACTTGAAGAAATTATTGACGAGGCGGAAAGTTTATACGACTTCGACAACGGCGACAGATTTCACTAAAAAAAGCCCTGCACAAATCGGCGGGGCTTTTTCGTTTGCAAATCAGTCTTTTAAAGCAAAATATCTACAATCCCTCTGAATATCCCGAATATAAAGCGTTGCAACGGTACAAAAACATAACTTAATATCGGTGTAGCCAAAATTATTATCAAAAAAATGAAGCTGTAACGCTCAAGTGTCTCATATTGACGCGCCAATTCATACGGAAGCAGGTTTCGCAGTATGTGTGAGCCGTCGAGCGGCGGAATCGGCAGCATATTGAATATCGCGAAGTTAATATTGTAGATAATTATCATGTTGAAGACCACTAAAAGCCCTTCCGAGAACGGAATTTCGAGTTTGGCGAGCAAAACCAGAATTATCAGCGCGATAAACGCCGTAATCAAGTTCGACGCAGGGCCTGCAAGCGAAACTAGTATGTCGTCGCGGCGCGGATTGGAAAAATTCATCGGATTTATGTGTACGGGCTTTGCCCAGCCGAAATGCACCAGCAATAACATCACTAATCCAATCGGATCGACGTGCGCGGCGGGATTCAGCGTCAAACGCCCTTCGAGTTTCGGCGTGTAGTCGCCCAACGCGTATGCAACGCGCGCGTGCGAGAATTCGTGCACGACCATTGCGATAACTATGCCCGGCAACCCGACAATCATGTTCATCAGGAAGCCGCCAATATCTCCGAACATTAAATCGCCTCCGATTTCTGCAAAAAAACTTGTTTTGCGAGCAAAAGAATCGAAATTACCGACTTCGCGTCGAAAATTTTGCCGCTTTCGACCATTTTAACGGCGGCAGTCAGCGGAATTTTCACGACGTTGATAAATTCGTCCGAATCGGGGTGAATTTTGCCGGGCGTCAAGCCTGTCGCGGCGTAAAGATGAATATATTCGTTGCTGAAGCCGACAGTCGTGGCAATCGTCGTGAGTTTCCAATATTTTTCCGCCGTGTAGCCCGTTTCCTCGGAAAGTTCGCGTTTTGCGCACTCAATCGGGTCTTCGCCGGGCTTATCGAGCTTGCCGGCGGGCACTTCGAGCGTAATTTGACCGACGGGGTAGCGAAATTGGCGCACGAGGATGATTTGATTGTCGGGAAGGAGCGGAATAATCGCCGCCGCGCCGGGGTGCTTAATCCATTCGCGCACGGACGTGTTTCCGTTGGGCAATTCGACTTCATCCTTCATGACGTGCAGCAAAACGCCGTCGAAGACAGGTTCGCTTGAAATTTTCTTCTCAATCAAGGTTTTGTCGTCGTTATCAATCAACATACGAATCACTCCCGAAAAATTTTCTGCGCGTATGATACAAAAGTCGCCGCGTAAAGTAAAGTGCAACGTGACGTTGCATCCAGATGTCGCGTCAAACGTTTCGACAGCCGAAATTAACACCCGCGCATTAATCTGCAATCAAAGCGTCGAATTCGTCTTCGTTAAGGACTTTAATGCCGAGTTCGTGCGCCTTAGTGAGCTTGGAGCCGGGTTTTTCGCCCGCAATGACGTAATCGGTCTTCTTGCTGACGGATCCTTTGACGATACCGCCGCGTTCGACGATGAGAGCCGCCGCTTCGTCGCGTTTGTACTTGGAAAGCGTGCCCGTCAAGACGAAACTTTTGCCCGCAATCGCCGAATCGTCGGCGAAAACTTTTTTTTCGCCTTCGAGTGTCAATCCCATGGCTTTTAACTTCTTTAAGATCGTAAGATTGTCCGCGTCGTCGAAAAAATCGCGTATATGGCGCGCCGTGACTTCGCCGATGTCAAGAACTTGTTGCAAATCTTCGAGCGACGCCTGCGAAAGTTCCTCAAGCCCGCCGAAATGTTGAATTAAGTCGTTTGCAGCCGCATTTCCGACGCCGAATATCCCAAGACCCGTCAAAAGTTTTGCGGGCGGATTTTTTTTGCTGTCTTCAATAGCCGAAATGATTTTATCCGTGGATTTTGCAAGCCCGAAAATTTTTTTTGCAAGCAATTCGTCACGCCGCGCAGGCAATTTATAAATATCGGCGACGGTTTTTACGAATCCGGCGGCAATTAATTTGGGGATTGCGGTTTCGCCGAGCCCTTTTATGTCCATAGCGTTGCGTCCGACGAAATTCAGCAGATGATTTTCCAACTGCGCGGGGCAATTCGGGTTTACGCAACGAAAATCGGCGGCGGATTCTTCGCGTTCGAGCTTATGACCGCAAGCGGGGCAAATTTCGGGGATTTTGTAGGGCGCGGAGCCTTCGGGACGCTTATTTTCGACGACGCCGCTGATTCGCGGGATAATTTCGCCGCTTTTGTAGACGCGAACGGTGTCGCCGATACGAATATCGAGCGCGTCGATAAAATCTTGGTTGTGGAGCGTTGCGCGTTCGACTTTCGTGCCGTTTAAGCTGATCGCGTCGAAAATTGCGGTTGGAGTGATTCTGCCCGTGCGCCCGACGCTGATTTCGATACGCCGCAAGACTGTTTCGCGTTCGACGGGCGGATATTTGTAGGCAATCGACCAACGCGGGACTTTACTTGTCGCGCCGAGCAGTTCACGTTGCGAAAAATCGTTGATTTTGACAACCGCGCCGTCAATATCGTAGTCAAGCTTGTCGCGACGTGCGCCGATAGCCTCAATCGCGCGCCAAACTTCGTCGAACGTCCTGCAAACCGCGTAATCGTGAATAATTTTGATTCCGTTGCGCGCCATGAAGTTATAAGCCTCAACGTGGCTGTGCAAATCGACGCCTTCGACCTTTTGGAGGTTAAAAACGAACATTGAAAGCCGCCGTTCCTTGACGATACGGCTGTCGAGCTGTCGAAGGGTGCCCGCCGCGCAGTTTCTTGGGTTTGCGAAGGTTTTCAAGCCGAGATTTTCCTGCCGAACGTTGGTTTTGGCGAAATTTTTGCGCGTCATGTAGACTTCGCCGCGAATTTCGAGATATTTTGGGCTGTCGACGAGTTTTTGAACGACATCATCAATGACGCGGGCATTTTCGGTAACGTCTTCGCCGTGATTAATGCCGTCTCCGCGCGTAATTGCCTGCGTCAAAATGCCGTCGACGTATCGCAACGCGACCGACAAGCCGTCAATCTTTTCTTCGACGACGAATTCGACATTTCCGAGCCTGTCAATGGCGTCTTTGATAAAATTTTCGACGTCTTCGCGCTTAAAAACGTCTTGCAAGGACAACATCGGCACATCATGCGCGACGATCTTGCCGGCTTCGCGCCGCGCAGAGCCTCCGACGGTTTGAGTGGGCGAATTCGGCGTAATAAATTCGGGATAAGCCGATTCCAAGTCTTTAAGCCGCGTCATGAGCTTATCGTATTCGTAATCAGAAATTTCGGGCGCGTCGAGTTCGTAATATTTGCGATTATGGCGACGAATTTCCTTGCGCAAGGCAAAAATTTCCGCTTTAACCTGCGAAATGTCCATAAAAATTACCTGCCTTACAGTTTATTGATTGGAGCCGCCTTGATTAAGAGTTTTTTCACGCCGATTGCGGGGTTTGCGAAAGAAACCGTGATAATTTGCCCGTCAGTCGCCATAACGGTGCCGAGACCCCACAATTTGTGATTTAATTGGTCGCCGACATGCCAATCGACGCGCGGCGCGGGCGATTTTTGTGCGGACGATTGAAATCGCGCGGCATGATAAGCGGTTGGTGGTCTGTAAGTCGATTTTGGCGACGAAATTTTTATTCGCGACGGTTTTGCACTCAATCCGAACGATTCGACGCAAGAATCGGGAATTTCTTCGACGAAGCGCGAAATATTTTGCAAATTCGTTCTGCCGAAAGCCATGCGCGTTTCAGCCGCCGTGATGTAAAGTTTTTTTTCTGCGCGGGTGATTGCGACGTAACAAGCGCGCCGTTCCTCTTCCAAAGCCGCCGCATCGTCCAAAGCGTTGCTGTGAGGAAAAAGACCGTCTTCCATGCCGACGATAAACACAATCGGGAACTCCAAACCCTTTGCGGCGTGTACCGTCATAAGTTTTACGCGCGATTCGTCTTCGTCGAGCGTGTCGATGTCGGTAATCAAGGCGACATGATTCAAAAAATCTTCAAGCGAGCCGTTCGGATTCAGTTCGACGAATTCTTTTGCGCTGTCGACGAACGCGCCGAGATTTTCTTCGCGGGAAATGTTTTCGCGCTTGCCGACTTCCGACGACGCCTCTTTAAGCATTTTCATGTAACCCGATTCGTTGAGGACGGTGGTTATCAGCTTGTCGACGGGCAAATTGTTCGCCGATTCGGTTAAACTCATCAACATTGCGGCGAATTCTTGCACGCCCGCGCGGAACTTCGGGCTGAGTTCGGGCACTTGCATTAAAAGTTGTCTGTGGCTGACGATTTCCATGATTGAACAGTCGTTATCGGCGGCGAAGGCGGCAAGGCGATTGAAATTTGTTGTGCCGAGCCCGCGTTTTGGGACGTTAATTATCCGCGTCAAGTGCAAATCGTCGCGCGGATTGGCAATTACGTGCAAATAGGCGAGAATATCTTTGATTTCCTTGCGATCGTAAAATTTGAGCCCGCCGACGATTATGTAAGGTATTTCCGCGCTGATAAAGCGTTCTTCAAACAGGCGCGACTGCGCGTTGGTGCGGTAAAGGATAGCTATGTCGTTGTAGCGATAATTTTCGCGTTCGACGAGCCGTTTAATTTCATTTGCGACGGTAAAAGCCTCAAGCGCGTCGCTTTCAGTCGAAATGAATTTAATTTTTTCGCCGACGGCGTTTTGCGTACGGAGGTTTTTGGGTTTTCGGTCGAAATTATTTTGAATTACGGCGTTGGCGGCGTTCAGAATGGTTTTCGTCGAGCGGTAATTCTGTTCGAGGATGACGACGCGCGCTTCGGGGTAATCTTGTTCAAAATTCAGGATGTTGCGCATATCCGCGCCGCGCCAGCCGTAAATTGACTGATCTGCGTCGCCGACCACGCAGATATTTTTATATTTTTCGGCTAGCATGTTCGTCAAGGTGTACTGTGCGGCGTTTGTGTCTTGATATTCGTCGACGGAGATGTAGCGGAAACGCTCACGATATTTATCAAGCACGTCGGGGAATTTGCTAAAAAGTTTCACGGTCGTAAAAATCAAGTCGTCGAAGTCAAGGGCATTGTTCTCCTGCAATTTCTTCTGATAGAGTTCGTAAATCTGCAAAACGTTCGCCGAATAAAAGTTTCCGCCGTAAATATTTTGTTCGCGGAATTGTTCGGGGCTGATTAATTCGTTTTTCAGCGCGGAGATTTTCAAATGGACGTTGGAAAAATATTTTTCTTCGAGATTTAATTCATTTACGCACTGTTTAACGAGTGTTTTACTGTCGCCGGCGTCGAAAATGGCGAAATTTCGCGTGAAACGTCCCGTGATTTCGATTTCGCGACGCAAAAGCCGTGCGCAAAAGGAATGGAAGGTGCTGAGCCAAATATCGCGGGCGGGCGAGCCGATTAACTTTTCGGCGCGGGATTTCATTTCGGCGGCGGCCTTATTCGTGAAGGTTATCGCCAAAATATTCTGCGGCGGAATGCCCTGCGCGATTAAATTTGCGATACGGCACGTCAAAACGCGCGTTTTGCCGGAGCCTGCGCCCGCCATTATCAAAAGTGCGCCGTCCAAGCAGTTTACGGCTTCGCGCTGTTCGGGATTCAAGTCTTTAAAGATTTTTGTCGTGTCAAAAAAAAATTGCTCGTTCAAAAGAGCGTCCCCCTTTCGTCGGAGCAATTATATTAGCGAATAAAATTTTTTTCAATCAAGCGGCGGTGGCTGAGAGGTTGTAATAGACGCCACGCCGCGCCATCATGTGTTAGTGCGTGCCTTCTTCGGTTATTTTGCCGTTTTCAAGGACTAAAATTCTGTTTGAGCCGCGAACGGTCTGCAAACGGTGCGCAACGGTTATCGTCGTGCGATTTTCGGAGAGTTTTTGCATTGCGCGTTGGATTTGGCGTTCGGTTTCGTTGTCAAGTGCGGAAGTTGCCTCGTCTAGGATTAAAATTTTCGGATTTCGCAGGAACATGCGTGCGATTGCAAGGCGTTGTTTCTGTCCGCCGCTCAATTTCACGCCGCGTTCGCCGACAAAGGTATTGTAACCGTTGGGGAGCGCGATTATGAAGTCGTGAGCCTCTGCAAGTTTCGCCGCCTCAATAATTTCGGCTTCGGTAGCGTCTTCGCGCCCGTAAGCAATGTTGTCGCGGACGCTTGCGCTGAAAAGGAACGTATCTTGCTGAATCATGCCGACTTCGCGGCGCAGGCTGTCAGTTTTTACGGTTTTAATGTCGCGTCCGTCGATAGAAATTTTTCCGCCGTTTAATTCGTACATTCCAAGCAAAAGTTCGCACAAAGTCGTTTTTCCGCCGCCGGTCATGCCGACAATCCCGATATGTTCGCCCGCCGCAATATTCAAGTTAAAATCGCTGAAAATCGGCGAATTGTTCTCGTAACCGAAATTTACGTGAGAAAATTCAATTTCAGCCGCCGTTTCGAGTTTTTCCACGCGTTCGGCGGAGAGTTCGTTGCTTTCGGGCAAGTTCATCAGTTCGCGATAACGTTCGACGCCCGCCATACCGCGTTGATAAACTTCGGTCAACATCATCAGCTGAAAAACGGGGCGCATACAAAGCATCATGTACAGCAAAAAGGCAACGAGGTCGCCGATACCCATAAGCCCGAAACTTATCAATGCGCCGCCGAGGACGATTATCGTCAAGTTCATGACGTTGGAGAAAAAATCAACGCCGCCGTGGAGTTTTCCGACTGTGCGGAAGGATTTTTCCTGCACCGATAAAAGATTTTCGCCGGCGCGGAGCATTTTATCGAGTTCTTTGTCTTCGCAGCTGAAAATCTTAACCAAACGGATACCTTGCAGGCTTTCGGCGATTTGTCCGCTTAAGTCACCGGTATTTTCGCGCGCCCGCATGAACATTTTTTTCATGTCGCCGTTAAGTTTAATCGTCGAGATTGTCTTGAGCAAAAGCAAAACCGTCACGACGGCGGCAAGTTGCCAATTCAGATAGAACAGCAACGCGACGGAACCGAGCAACGTTATCGTGCAGGTAACGAACAGATGCGGAATTGCGAACATGAGCCCGCCGACTTCCGATATGTCGTTGACGAGTCGCGACAGCAGTTGACCGCTCTGCGCGTTGTCGTAGAACGAATAGCCCATACGCAACAGGTGGCGGAAGAGTTTTTCGCGCATTTTGAATTCGATTTTCGCGCCCATGCCGCGCCCGACGACTTCGACCTTGTAATTGAGGAAGTAATTGGCGGCGTAAATGGCAAGCAACGCGCCCGCTGTCAAAATCATTTCTGACGAGATGCCGTGCGGCAAAAGTTCATCCATGACGCGCCGAATCAGCATAGGCGACAGCAAGCCGAGCCCCGCGCAGATCAGCGAGCCGATTACCACGAATGCGAACGCTTTCTTGTGCGCCGAGTAAGTCTCCGCGAAAAAATTCAGTCTGTCCTTGACCATTGAAAAGCCCTCCGTGTCTCACTGTTGTTAATCATTAAAAGTATTCGTTTTCGTTTTTAATTTGTTCCTCCAATCGCACGGAAATTTTATCGAGTGCTTTGCGCAACGTTTCGCGCTCCGTTCGGTTTAGGTCGACAAACAAATCATCATAATTGGGCTGTTGCACATGGAACGTCTCGCCCTTTTCGGTGAGTTCGACAATCAGCGCGCGCTTGTCCGTCGGCGAACGATAACGCCGTATGTAGCCGTGGTTTTCAAGTTTCTGCAACAGTTCGCCCAACGACTGCGGACGAAGTGACAACGCTTGACCGAGTGCCTTTTGGGTGTCGCAGTGCGTCTGCCGCAATGCCGACAAAATGCGCCCTTGACCCTGTTGTGGATCCATACCGCTGAAATTTTTTCCGTACCATATCATTTGATAGCGGTGCATGAGGTGATAAGCTCGCAGATATGCTTCGATAAAATCTTGCTTGGTTGGCATCTTACTAACCTCCTGTTATATAAAAGTGTATTGAAACTCGAAAGAGTTTTGCTAAAATCCAAGCGGACAGGTTTCTTCTTTCAACCTCCATGTGGTGCTGTCCACTTCTTTGAGAGTGAAGACTCTGTTTTGCG
>Ga0247609_10007055_pt1 | contig 10735 bp, 6 predicted proteins | sample 172DNAGHGlowgp2_FD_193487 | JGI IMG/M metagenome (GOLD analysis project Ga0247609, IMG submission 193487) | Sheep rumen microbial communities from Palmerston North, Manawatu-Wanganui, New Zealand - 1728 DNA GHGlow gp2 | ecosystem: Host-associated > Mammals > Digestive system > Stomach > Rumen ...
GAGCGTGTCGGCTGCTGGGGCATGGATGCCCTCGAAGGTGCTACGGGCGATAATGCGGACGGGGCCGGCTTTATGAGTGCTACGGATGAGGACTGGTGCTGTGCCCCATTCTACCTGACGGGGATTGGCTGCTATCGATGCATCGCCGATGATATGGCCTTCGCCTTCGACAGTGAACGTGACATGTTCGCGAGCCAGACGGCGCACGTTGCCGTTGTCGTCGGTAATCTCAGCCACCACAACAATGAAGTCAGAACCGTCGGCAACAAGTTGGCGTCCCATCTCGTCGGCAATAAGGCGAATCTTTGTGCTACGGCGGGAAGGCATTTTTTCTGCGGTACAGACGACCTCTCCGTTTTTGATGCCTTCGGCCACGAACTTCACACTCTGCCAGGATTTCTTGTTGTAACTCAGTTCACGGGCTTTCCAGGAATCCCAGAAATCCTTGAAGATGACGGGGGCGTTGGGTTGACCATTGGGGTTGTGAACTACAGGTTGCGTCGCTGATTTCCAACCATTCAGGGCTGTCAGGCGGACACTGTCGCAGTTGGTGAAGATGGTCACCTCAGAAGGGGAGAAAGGTGTCATCTCATGGGCGATTGAGATGAAGTAGGCCGGAGTACTCTGATGATTCGGAGTCATCTGAGCCTTGAACATGTCGAGGGCATATTTCGGTTGGCGGAAAGCATCGTAGATGCCCCCTAAGTAGGCATCAGGATGATAGCCGCGCTGGTGGTCGAAGGGATGCCACAGACAGCCTCCGATAAACTGGCGCTGACTTTGGTACATCATACCGTATGTCTCAGCGAGTGAGAGAGCTGCAGCCACCTGCGCCTGCTCACCCCAGCCGCGGGCTGCTCGGTTGACAGCATTGTGGGCATACCAGTCGTCGACATACTCACCCCATTCACGGGTAAAGATGCATTTGTCGATGTCGTATTTGCCGTTGGCAATGTTATAGGGCCAGTCATAGAGCACATCGTAGTTGTCTTTCACACCAGCGGAATTCATATCGGCAGCTGCCACGGGACGGCCGGGGTAGGGATATTCCTCACGGGTGACCTGCAGAGCCTTCAGGGCAAAGTCTTGGGGATAGCGGGTCTCATTCAAAATCGGTTCCCACATCAGCACACAGGGGTGGTTGCGGTCGCGACGGATGATGTCGCGGGTGTTCTGATGCACCATCTCGCCCCATTTGGGATCCTGATTCCAGAACTGCCAACCGGGTGTGGGTACGATGATAAAAAGTCCCAGCTCGTCGCAGGCATCCATAAACGACGGGTCCTGCGGATAGTGGGCTGCGCGGATGATGGTCATGCCGGCATCCTTCAGACGCTTCACATCGCGCCACTGCTGAGAGTTGGGAACGGCATTGCCCACATAGGCGAAGTCCTGATGACGATTGCCGCCTATCAACTGGTGATAAGGCTTGCCGTTGAGCCAAAATCCTTCCTTACCTCGGAACTCTGCCTTTCGGATACCCATGCGGACCTTACCGCCATCGAGGCGCTTCTTGCCGTCCATCACCTGAAACTCAACGGTGTAGAGGTAGGGATCCTCGGGCGACCATAGGCGAGGGGAGGTCAATGAACATTGAAGCTTGAACATTGAACATGGGGCTACCGTCTTAGATTGCTTGAGGGTCTTTATGATTTTCCCGTCGGCGTCCTTGATACGGGCAAGGAGGGTGATTTTGGGGGTGCTGGGTGATGGGTGATGGGTGTTGGCTATTTCTACATTGATGAAGGTGTCGGCCTTCTTCTCTGAAATATTGTCAAAGTGGATGAATACTCCACCACCGGCTACCTGGTTGCGCTCGATGGCATCGGTGATAGCAATGGCTGACTTGCCGATGAGCCACACGTCACGGTATATGCCACCGTGATAGGTGAAGTCGAGCTGGTTCTGCTGTTTGCCTGGAGGATAGCTTTTGTCGTCGCTGTTATCGGCCTTGACGGCGATGAGGCACTTGTCACCCGCCTTCACACCTTCTGCGGAGAGGTCGATGGTAATGGGTAGATAACCGCCGAAATGCTCCTTGACAAGCCGGCCATTGACATAGACCCATTGCTTGCCCATGATAGACTCAAAATGAACAAGTACCTGTTTGTCTGCCATGTCTTCAGGCACTGTGAAGTGCTTGCGATACCAGCAGACACCCTGATAGTTGCGGCCACCACTGGCCTCGGAGGGCTCTAGACGGTCGATATGCGGGGCACAGACCACCTCCCATTTGCCATCGTTGAAGGCCGTGGACTCAGCACCCTTGACATCGCCAAGCCAGAAACGCCACCCTTCATTGAAATTATATACGATTCGTCCGCAGCCCTCTAAAGGGTATAAACCCGCTACAGATTCTTGCTGTACCGCAGCGGCGGTCAAGGCCATGAATGCAGCAAAGAGAATAATAATGTTCCGTTTCATATTCACTTGATTTGTTTCTGGTGGCAAAGGTACGACATTATTTTGAGATTCGCAAATTTCCCTTGGACTTTTAAAACACCCCTTACAATAAATAGTGGCCGTTTTGCGTTATTATAGCGTGAAACGAGTTCTTTTTTTCACAATTTTTCTGCTGACTTCCATCGGGATGAGGGCGCAGCAGGATGTTTCCTTCGGCCATTATTGGGCGATGGAACCTTCTTTTAATCCTGCTTCTGTTGGCAAGGAAGACAAACTGAACGTGGCCGTGGCTTATGCGATGCAGTTTGCCGGTTTTGAGCATAACCCTAAAACAATGTACGCTGCAGGTGACATGCCTTTCTACGGCCTAGGCACTTATCATGGTGTAGGTCTTCAGTTGCTCAACGACGAGATTGGCCTTTTTTCGCACAAGCATCTTGGTGTGCAATATGCCTATAAAAGGCAGCTCTTCGGTGGCAGAATCAGTGTGGGTGTTGAGGCCAATATCCGTAGCGAGGGATTCGACGGATCGAAGGCGGAGTTTCCGGAAAATGATACTGACCCCGCCATTTCGAAAACAGACATCAAAGGAACGGGCGTCGATATTGGAGCCGGACTCTATTATAACCGCCGCAACTGGTATGTCGGTATCTCGGCCTTGCATGTCAATTCGCCCACGATCGAACTGGGTGAAACCAACGAATTAGAGGTTCCGGCCACATTTTATTTGACGGGTGGATACAATATTCGACTTAGAAATCCGTTTCTATCAATACACACCTCTGCTTTGGGACGCACGGATGGCGTTGTGTGGCGTGCCGACGTGACGGGACGACTGAAATACACCCATGAGAAGAGGGTGATGTACGCAGGCGTGTCGTATAGCCCGACGAATTCTGTGACGGTGCTGCTCGGTGGTAACTTCCATGGCATCCATCTTGGCTACAGCTATGAGATTTACACCACGGCGATAAGCATGGGCAATGGCAGTCATGAGCTGTTTGTGGGGTATCAGACCGACCTGAACCTTTTCAAGAAAGGAAAGAATCTGCATAAGAGTGTGAGACACTTGTAAAGGTAAAAAAGTAAGAAAGTAAAGAAACAGTATATGGAACAAAATGTAAATGGCAAAAAGCAAATTGGTATGATGGTAAAAGGTTTTTTACCTTTTCACCTTTTTACCATTTTACTTTTATTATCGAGTTGTTTTGGCGGCAAGTTGGCTTCTTCACAGGGTGGAGAGGTAACGGGCACTGGCGGCAGAGCTTTTTCGGAACCTACGCCTTATGGTATGACGCTTGTGAAAAGGGGTCATCTGAAGATGGGTATAGAGAAGCAGGACAGTCTCTGGGGAAAACAGACACCGATCCGCGATATTTCTGTTGACGGCTTTTGGATGGACGAGACGGAAGTCACGAACTCCAAATACCGCCAGTTTGTAAATTATGTACGTGACTCCATTCTCCGAGAACGTCTGGCAGATCCCAACTACGGCGGAGATGAGACCTATAAGATTGAGGAAGACAAGAATGGTGAACCCATCACCCCTCATCTGAATTGGAAGAAGCCGTTGCCTCGCAAACCGAATGAGGATGAGCAGCGTGCCATCGAGAGCCTGTACGTCACCAATCCCGTGACGGGCGAGAAAATGCTCGATGCCTCGCAGATGAACTACCGCTACGAAATCTATGACTATACGGCAGCTGCTTTGCGCCGTAACCGTCTGAATCCTGAGGAGCGTAACTTGAACACCGATATCGAGGTGGATCCCAATGAAGAGGTGTGGATATCGAAAGATACGGCGTATATCGACGATGAAGGAAAGATTGTCAGAGAAACACTCGAACGTCAGTTGACAGGCCCATGGGACTTCCTGAATACCTATATCGTGAACATCTATCCCGATACAACCTGTTGGGTGAACGATTTCCCCAATTCCGATAATGAGATGTACATGCGCTATTACTTCTCTAATCCCGCCTATAACGACTATCCCGTAGTAGGCGTATCATGGGAGCAGGCCAATGCTTTCTGTGCGTGGCGTACGGAGTATCTCTTAAAGGGCCTGGGTGCTGCCGCACGCTTTGTGCAGCGCTATCGTCTGCCGACAGAAGCCGAATGGGAGTTTGCTGCTCGCGGCAAGGACCAGAACGAGTTCCCTTGGGAAAATGAAGATGTGGCGAGCGGCAAGGGTTGCTTCTATGCCAACTTCAAACCCGATGATGGTAACTATACCAAGGATGGTAATCTGATTACCAGTAAGGTGGGTATTTATTCTGCCAATAGCAATGGCCTTTATGACATGGCTGGAAATGTGGCTGAATGGACAAGCACCATTTATACTGAGGCTGGTGTGGAGGCGATGAACGACATCAACCCGCAGCTGAAGTATAATGCCGCTATCGAAGATCCCTATCGCCTGAAGCAGAAGAGCGTACGTGGTGGCTCGTGGAAGGATCCTGAGTCGTATATCCGTTCTGCCTGGCGCTCTTCGGAGTATCAGAATCAGCCGCGTTCGTATATCGGTTTCCGTTGTGTGCGCAGTTTGGCCAATTCTACCAGCGAGAAGGTAAGGACTTCTAAAAAGTAAACTGTAAACAAAATAAAAATAGAATGACAACCTATAGTAAATACAATCTTGTTTATCGCTTGCAGAAGTGGATGGACAGTGTGCCGGGGCAGACATTTCTGAATTATGCCTATAGCTGGGGTGCCTCGATCGTTATCTTAGGTACGCTTTTTAAGTTGACCCACCTGCCAGGCGCCAACTTCTTCCTGTTCTTAGGAATGGGTACCGAGGTGTTCGTGTTCTTTATTTCGGCCTTCGACCGTCCCTTCGATAAGACGACCGATGGTATGGAGCTGGATACACATGTGAAGACTGCTGAGGAAATGCTGGAACCTGTCCATGCCGAAGCAGCCAGTGCCACCGTCGTGGGCGGCAATGGCGGCACCATCATCATCGGTGGTGGCGGCTCAGCCGTTCCTTCTAGTAGTTCTAGTTCTTCTAGTGTCTCTAGTCCTTCTAGTTCTTCTAGTGAGGCTGGCGCTCCTACTCAGACTTCAGTCGATAGCGAGGCCATTGCTGCCGTATCTTCGTCAGTCACCACGATGGCAGGTGGTACTGCAGCTGTCTTGCCACAGGTGAACCCCGAACTCGAAGAGGCCACAGCCAACTATGTCGATGAGTTGAAGCGTCTGACGGAGATGCTCTCGAAGGTCTCTGAGCAGAGTGAGCGCCTGTCGCATAACTCTGAGGAAATGGAGAACCTGAACCGCACGCTGACAGGTATCTGTAAGATCTATGAGCTGCAGCTGAAGAGTGCCAGCTCGCAGATCAGTACCATCGACGAGATCAATGATCAGACCCGTAAGATGGCCGAACAGATAGCAGAGCTCAATAGGATTTATACCCGTATGATTGAGGCTATGACGGTGAATATGAAAGCCGCCGTGCCTGGAGGACAATAAACTATGGCAATAAAGAAAAGACCGGTATCTCCCCGCCAGAAGATGATCAATCTGATGTATGTCGTCTTGATGGCTATGCTTGCGCTGAATGTCTCCAACGAGGTGCTCAACGGCTTCTCCATCGTGGAGGAAAGCCTCAACCGCACTACATCGGGGTCCATCAAGGAGAACCAGCTTGTCTACGACAACCTTGACTTGCAGATGCGGCTCAATCCGACGAAGGTGGGAGAGTGGTACAACAAGGCTCAGGAGGTGAAGCGTATGAGCGATTCGCTGTATAACTTTGCTGAGGAGCTGAAACTGGCCATCGTTCAGGAGGCAGACGGTAAGGACGGCAGTTTGGAGGATATCAAGAATAAGGAAGATCTTGAGGCGGCGAATCAGGTGATGCTGGCGCCGGGAAGAGGTCGCGGAAAGGAACTGTTCAATGCCATCGGTTCTTTCCGTAAGCGCATCATCGGCATGACTTCCGATATGAGCAAGCAGCAGATTATCAGTGCTAATCTCTCTACGTCGGTTCCTCGTAAGGCCGAGTCGTTGGGAAAGAACTGGCAGGAGTATATGTTTGAGGATATGCCTGCCGCTGCCGCCATCACTTTGCTCTCTAAACTGCAGAGTGATGTACGTTATGCCGAGCGCGAGATATTGCATACACTGGTGTCCAACATCGACGTGAAGGATATCCGTGTGAACCTGCTCGATGCGTTTGTAATTCCCAGTTCAAGGACGATTGTAAGAGGCGATAAGTTCTCTGCGCGTATCGTGATGGCGGCTGTCGACACCACTCAGGTTCCTGATATCTATATAGGTGGACAGAAGGTGAATCTGAAAGATGGCATCTACGAGCGTGTCTGTACTGCAACGGGTGACTTTACGCTGAATGGCTATATGGAGACTGTGAATGGCAATGGCGATAAGATCCGTCGTGATTTCTCACAGCAATACACGGTGGTTGATCCCAGTGCCACGGTGAGCGCCGACCTGATGAATGTGCTCTATGCGGGCTATAACAACCCCATCAGTATCAGTGTGCCGGGTGTGCCCCTGAATAAGATCTCTGCCACGATGAGTGGTGGTTCCCTGCAATCCTCGGGACCTGGCCGCTATATTGCCCGTCCGTCGGCGGTGGGACAGGATGTGACCTTTACTGTTACCTCTACCAACACGGGCCACCCACAGCAGATGGGACAGTTCAAGTTCCGAGTACGTAAGTTACCTGATCCTACCCCATACATAGCGCTGAATGATGAGCATGGCACACCAACCCGTTATAAGGGCGGTGGCTTGGCAAAGAATCTGCTGGTAGGCATCAATACACTTTCGGCCGCCATCGATGACGGCATCCTGGATATCGCCTTCCGTGTTCAGAATTTCGAGACGGTGTTCTTCGATAATATGGGTAATGCCGTACCGATGGCCTCTGAGGGCGCATCGTTCTCGGCCCGTCAGAAAGAGACCTTCCGCAAATTGTCGCGTAACCGCCGCTTCTACATCTCACGTGTAACGGTAGTGGGACCTGACGGCCTGACTCGTACCTTGCAGAATCCGATGGAGGTTATTGTGAAGTAGTTTATTGTTGAGAGAGTTTATAGATGATAGTTTACAGTTTACGGTTTACAGTTTACAGATGATATGAAAAGAGTATTGTTCTTATTAATGATAATGATTGCTGCGGATTCAGTTTCGGCACAGCCGAAGGCGCGTCGCGTTCAGCAGCAACAGCAGGCTGCACAGCAGCAGAAAAAGAAGAACGCACCCTCGTCGGCCATGACGAGGCGGGCACAGATTTCCTTCCCCACGGCAGTGGATATGCCGGAGAATGTGGTCTGGCGTCGAGATATCTACCGTGAGATCAATCTTGAAGACGATGCGAATGCAGGACTGTATTACCCCGTCGAGCCGCAGGGCAAACAACTGAACCTGTTTACCTATATCTTTAAGTTGGCGCAAAACGGCTATGTCCCCATCTACGAATATCCTACCGACGGCAGCGATGTGTTTGAAGAATCGTCGCAGATTGAGATGAAGACCATGCTCGACAACTATCATATCTTCTATGAGGAGGCAAATGGTAAGCTGAAGGTTGACAACAGTGACATTCCTTCTGCTGAGGTGAAGAAGCTCTATCTGAAGGAGAGCGCTTACTACGATCAGGCAAATTCTTCGTTCCATATCAAGGTGCTGGCCCTCTGTCCGGTGATGATGCGCAGCGACGACTTCATCATCAGCGATGATCCCAACAGTCAGGGGACGGCCTATCCGCTGTTCTGGGTGAAATACAGCGACTTGGAACCCTACCTGAACCGTCAGTCGGTAATGATCAGTAGTCTGAACAATGCTGCCACCATGTCGATGGATGATTTCTTTACCACTAATCAGTATCGTGGAAAAATCTACAAAACGACTAACCGACTTGGCAAGACGTTAGCACAAATCTGTGATAACGATACCGCAAAGATGTCGGCAGAACAGAAGCGCATTGAGGCAGAACTGGAAGCTTTCCGTAAGAATATCTTCGGCGATCCTGAGCGTAAGGATTCTCTCGACAGCATTGCCAATGCCAATCCCGCCAATGTAAAGGCCGCTCAGAAGGCCAAGGCGAAAATGGCCAAGAAGACGGGCAGGCGTTCGTCTGTCGGCAAATCGAAAAGCAGTGGCGGCAATGCCTCTCCAAGCAATAGCGCTGCTCGCGTCAGCGTGCGCAGACAAAGGCATTAAGATCATAAGCGAGTAAAAAACTCAAATAAATTTGGTTCTTTACTCGCTTATTTGTATCTTTGCAACGTCTTACTTTTAAAGATTAAAATTATGAAGAGAGTATTAGCACTAGTGGTCCTGGCCTTAACGGTGGCAGTGTCTGTGCAAGCACAGGGGATTAAGTTCGGGGTGAAGGGTGGTCTTGACATCCAGAACATGAAGTTTAACGAGAGTGTATTTAATACAGAGAACAAGGTTGGCTGGTTCATTGGCCCGACCTTACAGGTCTCGTTGCCTATTGGTGGATTGGGCGTTGATATTTCTGGCTTCTATGACCAGAAGACAACGGATATCAATGGACAGTCAGTCAAGCAGAAGAGCATCCTTGTTCCTGTGAATGCCCGCCTGAAGTTTGGCCTTGGCAGCACGGCTGGTCTGTATGTCGCTGCTGGCCCACAGTTTGCCTTCAACGTGGGTGATAAGGATTTTAAACTGAACAAGGAGGGAAAAGAGTTGGCCGAGAGCACTTTCCAGTTGAAGAAATCTTCCTTTAGCATCAATCTTGGCGCAGGTGTCTATCTGTCTAAGCATCTGGAGGTGGGCTTTGCCTATAACATCGCTTTAGGCTCCACTGCTGATGCATCATGGAAGGCTGCTACCGATGCTGCTCTGCATAATGATGACACAAAACCAAAGTCCTGGCAGATCTCCGCAGCATACTTGTTCTAACCGACATCTCTTGTTAGTCGACATTATCCTGCCAGTACCGCTCGACGGTGTCTTCACCTATTCCGTTCCAATGACATTGGCGGAACAGGTGAAGATTGGTGTTCGTGTGCTGGTGCCTTTTGGGCGCAACAAGACCTATGTGGGCATTGTCGCCAAGACGCACAAAGGGCCGCCTCCCACCGGATTCCAAATCAAGGACATCCTTCAGGTCCTTGATGCCTCACCGATATTGCTTGATGCCCAACTGACCCTCTGGCAGTGGATTGCTGACTATTATATGTCCCCTCTCGGGGAGGTCTATAAGGCAGCCCTTCCCTCTGGCCTGAAAGCAGAAGACGGATACAGGCCCAAGACAGAGACCTTTATCCGCCTGACGTCTCAGTTCCATAGCGAACAGAGTCTCCATATCGCACTCAATATGCTGCAGCGGGCTCCCAAACAGCAGGCGGCTCTCATCGACTATCTGGCCCTTTCCGGTGCCGATGAGCATACCGGGACGGAGATGGTGGCCATCACCCGGGATGAACTGCTGAATCAGGGACATACCTTGCAGACGGTGTCGGCACTTGTCAAGCGGGGCCTCCTGGAAACCTATGAGCAGGAGGTGGGACGCCTGAATCATGGTGGTGAGGCGCATCTCGACAAGATCCAGCCGTTGAGCGAGATTCAGCAGGATGCCTATAACCAGATACAGTTTTCCTTCCTTAAAAAGAATGTCACCCTCCTGCATGGCGTGACCTCCAGCGGTAAGACAGAAATCTATATCCACCTCATACGTCAGGCGCTGGAGCGTAAACAGCAAGTGCTCTATCTGCTGCCCGAGATAGCCTTGACCGTACAGATCATGGAACGCCTGCAACGTGTCTTCGGCGATCGGCTGGGCATCTATCATTCCAAATATTCCGATGCCGAACGTGTTGAGATCTGGCAGAAACAACTGTCTGGCCATCCCTACGATGTGATACTTGGCGCGCGTAGTGCCGTCTTCCTGCCTTTTCAGCAGTTAGGTTTGGTGATAATCGATGAGGAACACGAAACCAGCTACAAGCAGCAAGACCCCATGCCCCGTTACCATGCTCGCAGTGCGGCCATCATGCTCGCTCAGATGCAAAAGGCGAAAGTGCTACTTGGTACGGCCACGCCCTCATTGGAGACCTATCATAATGCCAAGACGGGTAAATATGGTCTGGTGGAACTGTTTCAGCGCTATAAGGGCATAGAATTGCCTGAGATACAGGTGGTTGATATCAAGGATCTGCAACATCGGAAGATGATGAATGGCCCCTTCTCGCCGTTGCTGCTGCAAAAAGTGCGTGAGGCTCTGGAACGGGGTGAACAGGCGATTCTTTTCCAGAACCGCCGGGGCTATGCGCCTATGATCGAATGTAAGCAGTGTGGATGGGTGCCGCATTGCCAGCACTGCGACGTCTCGCTG
>Ga0247609_10007058_pt1 | contig 10734 bp, 4 predicted proteins | sample 172DNAGHGlowgp2_FD_193487 | JGI IMG/M metagenome (GOLD analysis project Ga0247609, IMG submission 193487) | Sheep rumen microbial communities from Palmerston North, Manawatu-Wanganui, New Zealand - 1728 DNA GHGlow gp2 | ecosystem: Host-associated > Mammals > Digestive system > Stomach > Rumen ...
ATTGAACGAAGTTTGCAGGGACAGCGTTTTAACGTAGACGGAACAACTTACAGCACAAAGCTTCTGGGAACCTACCAGATAGGCAACGCAGCTCAGGCAATCTACGCCGCAAGGAAACTTGCTCAGAAAGGATTTAGGATTTCCGAAACTGACATATCCCGAGGAATCACAAATACCGAGTGGTTCGGACGTTTCACTGTTGTAAAAGAAACTCCGTATATCATAATAGACGGTGGCCACAACAGACAAGGCGCTGCAGTTCTTCGCTCATCACTTGAAGAATACTTCCCCGGCAAAAAGATCACATTCCTTCTCGGAATCCTCGCCGACAAAGAAGTTGATATCATCCTCGATGAACTGATGCCGATTGCAGATAAGTGCTACGTCACTGCTGTCCCAAATAAAAGGACTATGGATCCTGATGACCTTGCCAAGATGGTGGAAAGCCGCGGCGTTAAAGCAACTGTTTTGGAAAAAGATTATCCACTTGAAGACCTATGTAAAGACGAGACAGAAGTTCTCTGCATTGCAGGATCTCTCTATCTCATAAAAGATATTACATTGAAATTTTGAACAATCAGATACAGCGATTGACAACGCTCCCTTGTGGCATACAGATTATCATTGATACTCTATTCCGATCATTCATCGGAATAGAGTTTTATTGTTTTTGCTTGTCTTCTGTTTAAGAAAATAAAAAGTACAACGATAACTACGCACATTACCTGCGTAGCTGTTATGACATGATAAAGATGCGCATATCTGAGAAAATCTAAAGCAATCTTAGCTATAGCATATATGCTCGAAGCAACCAGCGGATTAAAACGCTTTTTGAAATATAAAACAATGGAAAATGCAAAAAGAAGCAGAAAAACTGCAGACTCTAACTTTTGAATCGGAAATAGATTTCCCTTGTCGGTATGGACACGCATAAATCCGTTATACGGAAGCCCTTCGCAACATCCCGCGAAAGCACATCCTATTTTTGCCACTCCGTACATCAACGGAAGGGCTACCACAAAGGATTCAAAAAATACTTCTTTATATTTGGGAGTTATCCTTGTAAATATATATGCTCCGTCTCCTTACGTTATTATGTCATCATTTTATTGCATATACACAATTCTTTCAAATGCCGATCGTGATATTGGCTATTTGTTATTCTTATGGCCATACAAATACGCCCCAATGGCTGCAACACACGGAACGGTTGATATAATGCCAACAGAGCCTGCGATTGCTCTGATAAGCTCAACAGCCACAAAGTCTGTGTTTATTAACTGGATAAAAGATACTCCATAGGAATATATAAGGATCATCATATTAAGTGCGCCGCCGACATAGGCAAGTACAAGCGTATTGGCCATTGTGCCCATGGCGTCTCTTCCGATCTTCATTCCCGATCTAAAGAGTTCTGCAAAACCCGCTTTTTCATTTGCAAGTTTAATCTCTTCTACAGCCGATGAAATTGACATCGCTATATCCATAACCGCACCCATCGCAGCGATCAGTATCCCACTGATAAAAAGACCTGACAACTTAAGATTGCTTGTAGATTTCACCAAAAGAAGCGCTTCAGCCTCATCTGTCTGAAATGTCGTAACTCCGCCAAGTTTTGCGGATACAGCTCCGAGTATGGCAGCTATAAGCACTCCCGCAAGCGATCCCAAGGCCGCTGACACAGTCTTTTTACCGGTTCCGCCGATAAGCAGGAAGCATACCGCAGAGGTTACAAATATAACCGCGATTGTCACGGGGATTGCAGAAAAGCCCTTGTATACAAGCGGAAGGAGCACAAACAGAATAACAAGTACCGTGTAGGCAAGTCCTATAAATGCTTTTAATCCCTGCTTTCCTCCCATGAGAACAAGCACAGCAAAAAATACAGCTACAAGTCCGATTGTAAGCGGAATGCGGTTGTAATTATAGATGCTTACGGTATATGTATGCTCTGCCGATGTATCGATCCTTACACTGACAGTATCGCCTTCTTTTACATCCACGTTATAAAGGGCGCTGAAATAGTTTGTGACTTTGCAGATGTCACCTTTATAGCGGCCTGTTAGGATTTTAACCTTAAGCTCGCTGCTGCCCTTCTTTTGATTTTCAACACTCTCATCAATAACAGTATTGTCCTCTATTACAGAAAGAACTCTGGCAGTCTCATATTCAACTCCGGAGTTCTCTGTGATAGTGTATTTAGGCCTGTCCGCATTGGCATAGATAACTACGCCAATGCTTAAGGCTATGAATACAAGGACTGATACTGATTTTATTATCAGCTCTTTTTTCATATTATTTTTTTTCAAATAAATGTCTTATTTTTGATAACAATCCCGCAAGTTTTCCACCTGATGCAGCGGCTGCACCTGCTGCGGCCGAAGCTCCTGCTGCAGCTCCCGCAGAAACGCCTGCTGCAATATGGCTTATCACAAAGATAACCAGCGCCACAACGCCAACCGCACCGGCTCCTATTGCCACAAACTTTTTAGGTATGTTGGGCAGCTCGGGTAGCTTAAACTCTTTTTTCTTGCCGTTATCTTCCTGTTTATCCTGCTCTGCGCCGTTGTCGGTCTGAGAATCTGCAGTCTGTGCAGAATCCTTGTTATCCTCATTTTCGGTGCTGCTGTTGTCTGCATCTGTAGACTTTGCCTCTGTGCTGTTATCCGAAGAATCCTTCTTGTTTGAATCTGCAGCTTTATTATCGGATTGCTTCTTTTTAGCTCCGAGTACAGAATTGTCTTTCTTCGTATTGTCTGATTTCTTTTTGCCGTTTACGGACTCTGACTTTTTGTTATCTGTCTTTTTGTTATCTGCTTTCTTATTGTCTTTTCCCTTGTTGTCCTTTGCGGAATCTTTCTTTTTATTATCGCTTACCTTGTTGTCTTTTGCCGCATCAGACTTCTTGTTATCAGTCTTCTTATTGTCGCTTCCTCTATTATCCTTCACTGCGTCAGACTTCTTATTATCGTCCTTCTTGTCGCCTGTTCCCTTATTGTCCTTTACAGAGTCAGACTTCTTATCATCAGTCTTTTTATCGCCGGTCTTGTCATCCTTCTTTGTAGCACCGGCATCTGCCTTACCCGCAAGTACAATATCGTCGCAGTTGCGAACTCTGAGTACCGGTACTGATACATCCGATTTTCCTTCAGGATGCTTATAGAGCACACCTGCAGCGGTAACTTTGGCACCTTTCTTTACGAAATCTCCGACAGTATTCTTACCTGTTGTGCCTGATCTTATATATCCGTCGATGAAGATAGCCGCCTCGGCTCCCGATGAATCTTTTAACCAGAACTCGGCAACCGTTCCGTCGGCGTTGTAATCAACTCTTGTCACATCACCTGTTGTCTTAAGGAGCTGACCTCCAAGCTTATCGTAATCCATTGCAGTCTTGGTATCAACCGCCTTAGGTTCCCAAACTTTAGGATCTGCTTTGAGCTCTTTTGCAGAAAGAACTTTGAGCTCAAGATCGCCCTGATACTGTGCAAGGAAACCTACAATACGCATCTTGGTACCAATCTTAAGTCCGGGTGTAGCATAAGGGAATATGTCCATTCCGCCCGTCTCATCCTGAATGTAGATGGTATCAAAGAATGTTGTATCCTGATTTTCTGTTCCCGATGTCACATAGCCTTCAACTGCGAAGACTTCGTTCATCTTGCCCTGTCTGGCTTTTGCGATAGTTGTAGTCTCAAGCTCAACCGTAGCGCCGTCAATAATGTTATTTACGATCGTATGGTTTGCATACGGAAGTGAATCATTGTTGTCCATTTCAGCTTTTACTTCAAAGTCTGAGAGGAATACGCCACCCGAAACAATGATCTGACCGCCTGCTTTTGTCTTCTGACGTGCGATAAATGTTACCTTTCCGTCATTATCAAGCTTTGTGCCTTTAACGCCGTTAGGCAAAGCACCGCCATTAGAGTTTCCTGCTCCGTCTTTGCAATCAACTGAATATGTGGTTTCAAATCCGTTTACAAGCCACTCTGCCTCATCAACAAAGTTTGTAGCCTTTGCATTAGAAATATCCACAGAACATCCCGAATACTGGCTGTATTTCTGGCCTTCCTTTATTCCTGCAAGAAGAGCGGATTCTTTGTTGAATACGGTAGGATACATTCTGTAAACCTGTCCGCCGTTATTCTTATCATCGCACACTTCATCGGAGCCCATACGAATGGTTGCGCCGATTGCTTCAAGGATCTTGTTCTGCTCGGTTGCAGTCTGACAGTCTTTGGTATCGGAATAATCAGCAAGACCGCATACGATCACAGATCCGCCGCCTGCCACATATTCTTTTACCATCTTGATAAAGTCATCACTGTAATGTGAAACCTTGCTAGGTTCTTTATTATTCTTTCCCGGAGCTGACAAAACAAGTAACTTGCAGTCTTTTAACATGTCACTTGTGATATTGTCCTTAACCACAGTTGCTCGTATATTTTTCTTAGCACAAAGATTTATGAACGCATTCACATTTCCTGTGTAATAGCCCGAAACGTAATCATTATAGTGAGTACCGTCAATGATCACATTTGAGACCATCTTGGGAACCGCATAATTTACGGCAAACTTATCTTTATAAATCTTCTCAATACCACCAAGCATAGCATGAACGGTAACCTCATATGTCACCTGTCCCGCCTCGTTGTATACATAGCTTGTTTTATATGATGCGGTGCCGTTTGAAGCAACCTCTGATACCTTAGCCTCTGCGCCTGTCACTTTGGAAACAGGTACTTTTTTGCCATCCACATCGCTAAGTTCAATCTCGATATCCTTGATCTCAAGAGGTGTCTTTTCGTTGTTGAAAAGGTCAACGTTGATATCAAGAGACTCTCCCGCTACAGGAAGTACCGTCTCTGTATATGCATTGTTGATTCCGCAAGCCTCGACACTGCCTACCCACACAGGAGCTGTTACCGCAATGTCTTTATCCTGCTCGGAAATCTTGAGGTAGTAGTAAGAATATGCAGAGGGAACTGTAAATGTAACCGTTGCCTCGCTCTTGTCAACGTTCTGTGAAGCGATCACCTGACCGCCGTTTACGACTACTTCTACCTTACCGATTGCAGAGTCCGTAGGATCCTTGATGTCAGCCTTGATCTCGACCGTTTCACCTACCGTATCCTTATCAAGGATACTTCCCATAACGTTGTTATCAAGTGTGTAGTAGATTGAAAGGTCATTGTCCTCAGTTGCATATATACGATAATTTCTCATTGCATCGTATATTGCTTCTTCGCTGTTGGTATCTGCAAGCATTACAGTACGTGCAGTGTTGGCATCGCCCCAAAGTCCCTTGTGGTTATCCTGGTTGTTTGTGGGAGCCACGTGCCAGCCCTTATCAAGAGCTCTGGTGTAATACTCGTATGAAGGGAAGTAACCTGAAGATCCTATCGCACCTTCACCGTTACCAACCTCTATCATTGTAATGAGCGCATCATTTTCTTCCGAGTAATATGCAAAATCCTGGAAATCACCGAAGGTCGTTCCCGGGTGATTGAACTGGCTGATAGAATCAGGAGCAGTTCTAAGAGCTGCATAGTAGTTGTTAAGCGCCGTTGAATATGTTGAAAAATCTTTCTGTGTTCGGCTCTGGAATCCCTTTGTGTTAAAGGTATTCATATGTCCGAGTCCGTTTGACCAGGTCATCTCATAGCCGTAAGCGCAAGTGAAATCATCTGTTGAATACTTCTTTACAAGATTATGAGCATAAGTCCACTCATCATTTTCGCTTGTATCAACGTTTTCCGTAATCTTTGAATTTCCTTCATTATCAATCGAGTTGGAGTGATCGGTGATAATGATGAAATCGAGGTTATCAACCTTTGATGCATGAGAAAGCGCATCCTCCAATGATCCAGCACCGTCTGAAATGTTGGTATGTGCATGGACCTGACCGAAGTATATATTTTCTCTCTCATTTGTACGCTTTGTATATTTAAGCGTTGAAACCACGCTGTCTGAGTATCCCTCTTTTACAGCCTTTACCTGAATCTGCGCAGGGAGCTCTTTTGCCTCAAACGGCTGTGTATATTCTATCCAGTCATCATGGGCTTCTTCTTGTGCTGCGTCGGGCTCACTGCCTTCTTCCGCATTCTGCTGTTCTACAGATTCAACAACATTTTTCTCGATTTCTTCGTCTGTCATGTATCTGTAGAAAATCTTTGCGTTTTCTGTCTTTGTAGACAATGTGATCTTCTGATTTGCCGCTATTGCTCCGCCGTTTGGAGTAGCCTTAACTGTGGCAACCTGTGCCTGAGTATACTGATAAACGCAGGTTACGCTGTCTTTTAATCCCTCTTTAACCGCACGGGCACGAATTATAGCGGGAAGCTCCGATACTGTGATCTTATTGCCGTCATCATACTTAACTTCTTCCGCACCGTTTATCGAATAATAAATATCCGCACCTTCGGTTCCTGTCAAAAGAGCTATCTTAGCGCCTTTTTCAATTTCGCCGCTTGCAGGATCTGCGATAACATGGCCGCAGATCTTATCTGATACCACGGGATGTCCTGATACTATGGCGGTATCAATTCTGTTTGTTCCGTCTTTTCCCGCATCTTTATCACCCTTTGCAGAAAGAGTGGTTGCAGGAACAAGTCTTACGTATATCTTTTCTTTGTTATTTGCACCTTCGGGAATCTTAAAGCTAAATTCCACATAGTTGGTAGGCGCAAGAGAAGTCTTGGCAATACCGTCAGAAATCTGCTTACTGCCACTTACCTCTGAAGGTTTGTTGTCTCTGTATGTTGTATATTTATATGAATATGAACCTTCACTGAAATTCTTGAAGCTTCCATCCTCACCTGTTGCAGAATACTGAAGCTGATAAGCTCCCACTGCCGTATTTGACGAACGCATACGGAAACTGAGCTTCATGTCTGCATATCCAAGAGTGGGAAACTCCATCTGGATGAAATCGGTATTGTTTACTACACCTGTAGCACCCATGTAATAGCTTGTTGAGCCTGTTGTGCTTGACTTTGCAGCTGTGTAAGGCTTAACTTTTTCGCCGCCCACAACAACACTGTACTTGGCGTTCTCATCAAGCATGTCATTGGTAGAATAAAGATCGCCGTTTATAACTTTTTTGTCCGCGATTCCCGCTTCATCGTAGTTGGCATTTCCTGCCCACTGCGCGACTATAAGTTCCGTATTCTTATCGCTCTCTGTCTTTTCAACCTTTTCGCCTTCTTCGAGTGCGTAGAAATTTACTTCAAAAGCGGATGTATCAGAGCCGATACCGTAGCTTGTAAATGCATTTTTATAATACTCAAGTGCAACCTTGTAAGATCCGCTCTTGGCCTTGTCATTTACAAGGATGAACTTGCCGTCTGCTGCATCACCGACGTTTTGCAATGTCCATGTGCTGTATTCCTCGGCTGAATCTGCAAGTTTAAGAGCGCAGCTTGTCTTTGTGCCATTTTTCTCAACTGTTGCAGTCAGATATTTTCCATCTTCGGTCTTAAGTGTACTCTTTCCGTTTTCATCAACGGAAACCTTGAGAACAAGTGCGTTCTTGTCCTTGATATCTATAGTTTTATTTTCTGAAGGAGTCGCATCTTCGCAGTCAAATTTGCCTGTTTTGGCGCCAAGAAGTGTGGTCACTTCTTTTGCAGTCATAAGTTTCTTATCAGCCGGGTAGTATACGACAACAACGTCTCCGTCATAGAACTCTCTTGTAAGGAGCTTTGCCACTGTGTTTTCTGTGGTCGTGCTTCCTTTTTTCACCGTATATGCAAAAGATACTTTCTCACTATCGACATTGTCCTTAGTGGAATATGCGTAAATAGTGGTATCCTCTGTTATCTTGATGGGTTCCTTGTATTCAGAGAAATTCTCTGTTCCGTTTGTATTAAAATAGATCTTTGCTCCTGTTGTAGCGCATGAGAGCGTAATCTCAGTGCCGCTTTCAACAGCTTCGCCGCTCTTTACGGATGCTGTTGGAGCAAGAAGGCCTTCTGCTGCCGGCTTGTCGGTAAGCTTGTAGAATGCAAGTGTCTGGCCTTTTATATTGTTATGAATCGCATTATTAGCCTTTTTATATGATCTGAAATCTGTGCTGTTATAAACTCCGAAATATCTTACATCTCCGTTTGAATCAGTAGCACAAAGATATCCGTCATCAATCTTCCATTTAGCACCGACATCATCCTTTGGCTTGGAATCATTGATCCTGACTCCGTTATTGTTTGCGGTGATATATAAGAATTTGTCACCTGCAGAAATTGTATAATACTCTTCTATTGCAGTCGTATTTTCCTTGATATCAGCATCGGAAGATTCTGTAGTCTTCTTTGGCTCTTCGCCCGTTTTTGCAATTGATGCGGGATCTTTATCTGTACTTGTTTTATCCGTACTTGTTTTATCCGCATTTTCAGTCACTGATGAAACAGTTTTGCCGTCACCGGAATTGTTGTCGATAGGTACCTGCTCTCCGCTTTTTACTTGCGCATCACCGTTTCCCTGTGCATCACTTGACGGCTTGGTGTTGTCACCACCGGGATTTGCATTCTGCTCCTCGGCACCGTTTGCTTTTGATGTTCCATTCTCACCGTTTCCGCTATTTGCTGCTTTGCCGGCATCAGCCGAACCGTTTTTATCAGAATTTGCCCTGGAAGTCTCAATCGCAACACCTTCCGCTTTTTCCAGTTCCGGCTCAGCGTCACTCTTTTCAATATCCTTTGACTGTACTTCAACAGTGTTTTTGGTAATCTTCCAGGCATAGTCACTGTCATTACCATCAGTAATGCTCAGAGTATCGCCATCCACATTGGCAGCCGTTGCCAATGGACCTGTTTTTGTAGACTGTGCATTAGGAAGCACGTATGTCACACCACCGGAAGTCATTGTAATTGCTATGGAATCATCAGCCGAAATATCCTCTAATTTGACTTTAGTCCATAAATGATTGGTTGCTTCTGATTTTTCCGCTGCATAAGATGCAATAGAAAGATCGGACGCACCAACAGATAGTGCCATGTAGAAAGACAGCACTAAAGAAAGCGCTTTGCGACCCGCTTTTCTCATCTCTTTTTTCCTCCAACAAAAAATTCCCCCGGTTATTAATTCATCCCCTACTTATAAGCCAATCGCACAACGACAGACTATCATTTATGGCACTGCCCGTCAACGTGTTTATTTCCCGATAATTTCCGTATTTATTTTCATTTTCAGATAGCAAAAAAGCTCATTTTACCAGCATTTTTTTCGCCGACTCAGTTACAGCCAATCCTCCCTTTCCCGTCTCTTTGACATCTGCAGGCATCTCATTTCCGATTCGTCTCATGCTATCTATGACATCATCAGGCGAAATAGCGCTCTTTATCCCTGCAAGAGCAAGCTGTGCAGACGCAGCCGCATTTACAGCTCCGTGAGAGTTTCTTTTTATACAGGGAACTTCCACAAGTCCTCCCACAGGATCACAGGTAAGCCCCAGCATATTCTTAAGAGAAAACGCGGCTGCATTTGCAATGGCTTCATTATCGCCGCCTTGCAGGTAAACAAGCGCCCCCGATGCCATCGCCGAAGCCGTTCCGATCTCAGCCTGACATCCACCGTAAGCTCCCGAAATACTCGCGTTTTCACCGATAACTTTGCCGATTCCCGCCGCAACATAGAGAGCGTGAATCAGTTTGTCTTTTGGCACGTCAAAATAATCTTTATAGCTTAGAAGCACAGCCGGCACAACTCCGCACGATCCCGCTGTCGGAGCGGCAACTATACGTTTCATGCACGCATTGGATTCGCCCATCTTGATTGCGCGCTCCATGACTTTTCCAAGAAAATCTCCGCATATGTTTTTCCCCGAAAGATTATATTCTTCCAGCAGCTTTCCATCACCGCCGCTCATTTTGCTCTGCGACCTCAGATTACCGTCGTACTTTGAATCGGCGTACTCCATTGCTTCAAGCATCTGCTCCATTGTCCGCATGGATTCCTCCATACTTACGCACCTGCTCTCCATGTCTGTTTCAAGGACAATTTCCCAGAATTCTTTATCTTTCTCTTTTGCCTGACTTAATATATCTTCAATAGATTTATACATAACAATCTCCTTACGCACCTTCAAAATACGTCACTTTCAGAACTCCCTCTATCTTGGTGAGCCACTTTAAGCCGTCATCGGGAATTTTCTGATCGCACTCAACGACCATAACAGCCCTTCCGCCTCTAAACGAGCGGTAAAGTTGCATAGTTGCTATATTCACAAGCTTATGCGACAGCATCGAAGTTACTTCAGACACATGCCCCGGCTGATCGAGGTTATGAACGATAAGCGTCGGATATTCACCCGAAAAGTTCGTATCTATGCCGTCTATCTGTGCAATGTTGATCTTACCACCGCCTATTGACTGTGCAACGATGTCTATAGATGCGCCGTTCACACCGTGAAGCACAAGCTCTACAGAATTGGGATGCGCATCAACAAGCCTCGCTTCGCCAAATGTTATCTTTATATTTTTCTCTTTTGCAATATTAAAGCTCTCAGATATTCGGTAATCATCCGGCCTCATTCCAAGAAGTCCCGCAACAAGCGCCTTATCAGTACCATGGCCTTTTCCGGTATCTTTGAACGAACCGTATAGCAATATCTCTGCCTCTTTGATCTCCTCGCCAAGAAGCTTCCCCGCAACATACCCTATTCGCACCGCGCCCGCTGTGTGCGAACTTGAAGGTCCGACCATAACGGGACCTATAATGTCAAAAATCTCCATAAAT
>Ga0247609_10007059_pt1 | contig 10733 bp, 8 predicted proteins | sample 172DNAGHGlowgp2_FD_193487 | JGI IMG/M metagenome (GOLD analysis project Ga0247609, IMG submission 193487) | Sheep rumen microbial communities from Palmerston North, Manawatu-Wanganui, New Zealand - 1728 DNA GHGlow gp2 | ecosystem: Host-associated > Mammals > Digestive system > Stomach > Rumen ...
TCCTCTTGAATTTCTTAAGGGCCCTCTCGATGTTTTCGCCTTCTTTGATGGGAACTATAATCATGCTTTTATCACCTCCTTTTTATTTGCGGACTGCAAAGGTAGCACAAATTATCTTTCTTCCAAAATTTTTGTGAATTTCTCCATTCCTTTGGTCGCAACCTCCTTGATATGAGTGATCCGCGCGTCGTGCAGGGGCATGTCGGCCGGGTCGATGACGTATATTGGAGTCTTGGGATCGGCGTAGCGGTAAAGGCCCGCCGCCGGGTACACCTGCATCGAGGTGCCGACGATCAGGAGCAGGTCGGCGGCGGACACGATGTCAATCGCGCGCTCGATCTTGGGGACGGCTTCGCCGAAGAATACGATGTGCGGGCGCAGCTGGCTGCCGTTCGGGGCCTTGTCGCCGAGGTTGACCGGCTCGTATCCGACATCGATGACCTCGCGCTCGCTGTAGCTCTCGTCATAGACTCCGTTCTCCGGACGGACCTTGGTGGCCTCTCCGTGCAAGTGGATGACGCGCGTGCTGCCGGCCTTCTCGTGGAGATTGTCGACATTCTGCGTGATGACCGTGACGTCGTATTTGTATTCAAGTGCGGCTATCGCCAGGTGTGCGGCATTGGGCTGCGCGTCGCGCAGCTTGGCGCGCTGCATGTTGTAGAAATCCAGTACAAGCTTGCGGTTGCGGTACCAGCCTTCGATGGACGCCACCTCCATCGGATCGTAATTGTCCCAGAGTCCTCCGTTGTCGCGGTAGGTCCCCAGCCCGCTCTCGGCGCTGACGCCGGCGCCGGTGAGCACTGCTATCTTTTCCTTCATGGTATCAGTCCTTTATGTCGAAATAATACTTCTTCACCCAATACTCGAAGAGGGGGTCGAGGATGTGCGGCTCGTCCTTTTCGTCGAAGGTAAGGATCTCCTTCTTGCAGAGCGCGTCCTTGAGGCGGCGTACGTTGGCGGAAGAGTTCAGGCCGTACTTGGCGATGACCTCGGAGGTGCTGAACTTGGTGTGCCCTTCGGCGACGGCGCGCAGCAGGCTCACCTGGTAGGTCGTCAGGTCGAACATGGTGGCCGCGAAGCGCGGCTCGTGTACGGCCAGGATCATCGAAAGCGAGTCGAGCAAGACGGGCTCCATGATGTAACCCTTTGAAAGTGAATCGCAGATGGAGATGAAATGGTTGATATACCAAAGGTGTCCCTTGAAAAGCTTGCAGACGCCAAGGAGCAGGTCGCGGTCGATGACCTTTCCGCTGGCGAGGAATCCCTTGACGATATGCTCGATGATCTCCTTGTCCTCCACCGGTCCCAAGGCGAAATGCTCCACCTGGCGGTAGAAGAAGCGCCTGTGCTCGAAGATCTCCTTCATGGCGTTGACCTGCGAGCCGCAGAGGAGGAAGGAGCACAGGGGCGATCCCACTTCCCGCACTTCCTTCATGATGGACTCGAGGATCTTGCAGATCTTGTCGCCGTTTTCAGTGAGGTTAACGTTCTGGAACTCATCGATTATAACGAACAGACGCATGGAATTCTCTGCGGCGAGCCGGTAGGGGAGACGGAATATGGCGCGGATGTCCTCGTCATCAACGTCCCAGGTAAGGGAGAGGATGGAGTCGGTCTCGGCGTAACTCTGGGGGTCGAACACGAGGTGGGTGCCCTGCAGGAGCCTTCCTGCGATGTCCGCGAACTCCCCGGGAGTGGAGGCGAAGGCGCGGATGCACGAGTCCCCGATCTGCAGCAGCAGCTGGCCGATGCTCCTCGTTGCCGTCATGTTGACTTCGGCAATGGCAAAGCGCTTGCCCTGGATGCGCATGTTGAAGAACGCCTGCTGGATGGCGGAAGTCTTGCCGCTGCGGGGAGGCTCGTATATCGAGACATTCTCTCCTGCTCCGATGAGATTGCCCAGGATGGTGATGTCGCCCTTCCTGCCGATGAAGTTCTTGCCGGTGACGTACTTGTTGTATATGAACGGAGACTCCATGACTTAACAAATTTGTTTCCATGCAAAATTAGCAAAATATTTTGCAGAATGGACTAAAAACGCTAAATTTGCAGTCCCAAAATTTGTTATGGCCGCTAAGCCACTGAAAAAGAGCCGTTTTGAGAACGGACGCTTACGGTCGAAACTTTTTATAAAGTTTGTTATGTACGCAATCGTAGAAATTGCAGGCCAGCAGTTCAAGGTAGAGGCTGGCAATGAGATCTTCGTCAACCGCCTCGCGGCTGCGAATGGTGCTGATGTAGAGTTCGACAAGGTACTCCTCGTCGCTGGTGACGCGGGTGTCAAGGTCGGTACTCCTTACGTAGATGGTGCGGTGGTCAAGGCCACTGTTTTGGATGACAATGCCAAGGCCGACAAGGTCCTCGTCTTCAAGAAGATCCGCCGCAAGGGCTTCCAGAAGTGCAACGGACATCGCCAGAAGCTGACCAAGATTCAGATTAACGCTATCGCTTAAAAGAGAACGAATTATGGCACACAAGAAAGGTCAATCTAGTTCTAAGAACGGTCGTGAGTCTCAGAGCAAGCGCCTGGGTCTCAAGAAGTTTGGCGGTCAGGTCGTAAAGGCCGGCAATATCATCGTCCGTCAGAGAGGCACTGTCCACAATCCCGACCGCAACGTCGGTATGGGCAAGGATCATACCCTGTATGCTCTCGTGGATGGTACCGTGAAGTTCACCAAGAAGAAAGCTGACAAATCCTACGTATCAGTCATCCCGTTTGAGAACTAATCTCGAAGGGTTTGCCAAGGCATAAGAGAGGACTGCACTTCGAGAGTGGTGTAAGTCCTCTTTTGTTTTATCCGATTATAAACGAACAAAGATATGCTGACACTTAAGATGCTCCGCGACGATCCCGAGAAAGTGATCGCGAAGCTTGCCATCAAGAATTTCGATGCGCGCGAGATCGTGGAGCGCGTGCTTGAGCTCGACACCCGCCGCCGCGCCCTCCAGACCGAGAGCGACGCCATCCTGTCGCAGCAGAGGGTTAAGGCCGGTGAGATCGGCAAGCTCATGAAGCAGGGCCTGAAGGCCGAGGCCGAGGCCGCTAAGGCCGAAGTGGCCGAGATGAAGGCCCGCTCCGGCAGGCTCCTCGAAGAGTCCGACGAAGTGACCAGGGAGCTCGATGCGAAGATCGTCCTCCTGCCCAACATCCCCTGCGACCTGGTTCCCGAGGGAAAGGGTGCCGAGGACAACCTCGTCGTCAAGATGGGCGGTCCGGAAGTCAATCTTCCGGAGAACGCCCTCCCGCACTGGGAGCTCTGCAAGAAATACGACATCATCGACTTCGACCTCGGTGTGAAGATCACCGGCGCCGGATTCCCCGTCTACAAGGGCAAGGGAGCCAAGCTCCAGAGGGCACTCATCAATTTCTTCCTCGACGTCAACACCGCCGACGGATACAAGGAGGTCGAGCCGCCCGTCATGGTCAATGCCGCTTCCGGCTTCGGTACCGGCCAGCTTCCCGACAAGGAGGGCCAGATGTACCACGCCAACCTCGATGACTTCTACATGGTCCCGACCGCAGAGGTGCCCGTCACCAACATTTTCCGTGACGTCATACTCCAGAACGACGAGCTTCCGCAGGCCCTGACCGCCTACACTCCCTGCTTCCGCCGCGAGGCCGGCTCGTACGGCAAGGATGTCCGCGGCCTGAACCGCCTCCATCAGTTCGACAAGGTCGAGATCGTCCGCGTCGAGAAGCCTGAGAACAGCTACGCAGCCCTCGATGCCATGGTCGCCCATGTCGAGGATATCGTGAACAAGCTCGGCCTCCGTTACAGGATTCTCCGCCTCTGCGGCGGCGACATGTCCTTCACGTCGGCCATCACTTACGATTTCGAGCTCTGGAGCGCCGCCCAGGGCCGTTGGCTGGAGATTTCCTCCGTCTCGAACTTCGAGACCTACCAGGCCAACCGCCTGCACCTGCGCTACCGCGACGAGAACGGCAAACCCCAGCTCTGCCACACCCTGAACGGCAGTTCGCTCGCGCTTCCGCGCGTCGTCGCCGCCCTGCTCGAGGACAACCAGACCGAGGACGGCATCATCATCCCTGAAGTCCTCCGTCCCTACACCGGATTCGACAGGATTGACTAAAGAGAGGATCATACTTGGAATAGATCCCGGAACCAACATACTTGGTTTCGGGGTCATTTCCATTGATGCGAAGGGCCCCCACTATGTCACGATGGGGGTTTTCGACCTCCGCAAGATCTCCGATCCCTTCGAGAAGCTGGCGAACATCAACGCCGGAGTGAAGGAACTCATCGCCGTGCATGAGCCTGCCGAGATGGCCGTAGAGTCGCCATTCTACGGCAAGAACGCCCAGGTCATCCTCAAGTTGGGCAGGGCCCAGGGCGCGGCCATCATCGCGGCGACGGAGGCGGGCATCCCCGTCGCCGAGTATGCGCCGCGCAAGGCCAAGATCGCCATCTGCGGCAACGGTGCCGCGTCCAAGGAACAGGTCGAGACCATGGTCGGCAAGACCCTGGGGGTGGACCTGGATCCCAAGTATCTCGACGCCACCGACGCGCTCGCCATAGCCCTCTGCCACTACTACCAGACATCAAGTCCGCTGGCGGGTTCCGGCTCGTCTTCCTCATGGGAAAAGTTCCTCGCCGCGAACCCCGGGAGGATCAAGAAATAGGCGATACCTATATTATTGTAAAAATTTTAAAAAAAGTTCCTTCGGGGATTAAACCGGCCACATCCTTTTCTGTCTAAGAGGATGTGTTTTTTGAATAACAACAATCCAATTATATGAAAAGAAGTCTGATTTTTGTCCTGACGGCCCTGTTCAGCATGATGCTGGCAGCGTCTGCATCCGCACAGTCCACGCATTCAGTGAGCGTCACCCTTATCGACGCATCCAACAATGAGCCGGTCAGCTACGCAACAGTTTCCGTAACCCCCAAGGGATCTTCCGATCCCGCCAAATACACCCTTACCGGAGAAAAGGGTACCGCTACCCTCTCCGGTGTCAAGGACGGCACCTATGTATTCGCTGCCGAGATGATGGGTTACCTCAAATATGAGAAGGAAATCACCGTCAAGGGTGAGAACGTTTCCATCGGCGATGTCAAGCTCGAGCTTGACCGCGAGATGCTCGAGGCCGCCAGCGTCACCGACGTGGGCGCCCCTGTCACCATTAAGAAAGATACTATCGAATATAACGCAGCTGCCTTCAAGACCACCGAGAACGATGTCCTCGAGGACCTCTTGAAGAAGCTTCCCGGTGTCGAGGTCAACGATGACGGCTCCATCGTCGTCAACGGACAGACTGTCACCAAGGTGTACATGGAAGGCAAGACCTTCTTCATGGACGATCCCCAGGTCGCTACCAAGAACATCCCGGCCAAGCTCGTCGAGAAGGTCAAGGTAGTCCAGAAGAAGTCCGACCAGGCTGAGTTCACCGGCATCGATGACGGCCAGGAGGAGACTGTCCTCGACCTCTCCGTCGTAGGCGGTACCATGAGCGGTCTCATGGCCAACATCACCGCGGGTATCGGCCACGACATCCCGTCCACCTCTACCCCCAATTCCTCCAACAACGTCTCCTCGCTCACCAATTATGACGACTACCGCTACCAGGGCAACCTCTTCCTTGGCAACTTCACCAACGGTACCCAGATCTTCGTCATCGGTAACGGCAACAACGGCGCCGGCGGCATGGGCTTCGGCGGTGGCGGCATGGGCGGTATGATGGGCGGCATGGGCGGCGGCATGATGGGCGGCGGCATGGGCGGCTTCGGCGGTGGTGTCACCAGCTCCTACATGCTCGGTTCCAACCTCGGCTTCAACCTGTTCGATGACAAGATGGAGGCCAGCGGCAACTACAGCTTCAACGGCAGCAACACCGACTCCCAGTCCAGCACCTACAGCAACAACCATCTCGAGGAGCAGGGCTTCGACATGATCACCAGGCGTAACAGCAGCTCCCTTTCCGACAGCAAGGGCCACAGCATCAGCATGCGTATCGAGCATACCTTCAGCCCCAGCGCCTCCCTCATCTTCCAGCCTCAGTTCAGCTACAGGACCTCAGGTTCCGAGTCCGTGAGCACTTCCTCCACCCAGTACGACTACTTCAACGGCGGTCTTGTCAACATCAACGACAGCAACAGCTGGAATACATCCAATACCAAGAATCTGAGTGCTTCCGGTAACCTCATGTACCGTCAGCGTATCATCATCCCCGGCCGTACCCTCACCGTCAACGTCAGGTACAACCTCAGCAACAGTCTCACCGACGGTTACACCCAGTCCCTGACCAACATCTTCAACCAGTTCTCGGGCGGTACCAACAGCACCATCGTGAACCAGAGGAACGACCAGACAAGCAAGCAGGCATCCATCAATGCCACCGCTACATATACCGAGCCTCTCGGCAACTACTTCTACGTCGAAGGCAACTATTCCTACGGATGGAACCACTCCATCTCCGAGAAGAATGTCTACAACAGCGGCAACAACGATGGTTTCTCACCTGAGAAGCACGACTACATCCCCAGTGGTGAAGTGTTCGATCCCAGCTATTCCAACAGCATCCTGAACAATTACGTGAACCAGAGCATAGGTGTCAACCTCCTCTATCAGGGTGACTATCTCCGTGCACAGGTCGGTGCCAGCCTGCGTCCCACCACGACTCACAATGCTACTACCAGGGCCAGCTACCAGATCGACACCACCTTCACCGTGCTCAACTGGTCTCCTAACGCCCAGATCATCTGGGATGCCAACGACTATCTGAACGTCCGCTTCTTCTACCGTGGTAACTCCAGCCAGCCGAACATCTCCCAGCTCATGCCTGTGCCGGACAACTCCAACCCTATCAACGTGTCGCTCGGTAACCCTTCGCTGGCCCCTTACTTCTCGCACAACATCAACGGTGAACTCCGTTTCAACAACCGCCAGAAGTTCTCGTCCGCCAACCTCCGCTTCAATGCGGGTATGGTCCAGAACCCTATCGTGAACGCCCAGATGATCGTCAGCGGCCGTACCTTCACGATGCCTTTCAACGGACATGACACCTACAATGGAAGCATCAACCTCACTACGAACAATCCTATCTTCACGACCAGGTTCACCCTTTCCACCCAGACCGGTATCAACGGTTCCCGCAACTACTCCTATACCGGCAACAACCTCGACGTGACCAAGTACTTCAGTGACGACACTTATTCGGACTTCAACTACAGCGCGTTCCTCAACGACTATAGCGACATCAGCCACAGCAAGGATTTCGTCCTGAAGTCCAATACCTCCATGAGCGCCAACGAGCGCATCACCTTCACCTGGCGTGCAGACTCCTTCGACTTCCGCCTCGGCGCAAGCACCAACTACCAGAGGACTTGGGTTGACACTGATGTCACCACCTCGACGTTCCGTAACGCCGCTACGGGATCCTTCACCTGGGATTGGGATCTGACTGGCATCACCTTCGATACCGACATGAACTACATGTGGTACAACGGTTACGCCACCAACCCTACTCCTACCTTCCTCTGGAACATGGAGATCGAGAAGCTCATCTTCAAGAACCAGGCTACCATCGCCATCCGCGGCTATGACCTGCTTGGCCAGACCAAGAACTTCTCCCTTAGCACCAGCGGTACCACCTACACCGAGTCCTTCACCAACTCCCTTGGCCGTTATGTCATCGTGGCCTTCACCTGGCGCTTCAACTCCTTCGGAGGACAGCGCGGCCGCGGCGGAATGGGCGGCATGGGCGGCGGCCGTGGCATGGGCGGCGGCATGATGGGCGGTGGAATGCCCCCGATGTTCTAGTCTTTACGAAATATTGGTAAAAGAATCCGTGAAACGGGTAATTCCGTGTCACGGATTCTTTTTATATTTGCATAATCAATGAATTGAACGTCAAGATGAGCAAGAAGATTACGCGCCGCGAGGCCATCAAGGACATGTTCTTTGTCGGAGTCGGTCTCGCTTCCGCAGGTACGCTTATGCAGGCCTGCGCTTCCCGCGGCGGCTCGAAGGCTGCCGCCGGGGTCAGTTTCACCCCGATGCCTGATGCACCCGAAGGGTCCAAGGTGGATACCCGCCGTTGGGACAGCCTGGGCTGCGAGCTGAGCCTCCTCGGCCTCGGTTGCATGCGCCTGCCCTCCATACCTAATGCCAACGGCCGTGGCAGCCACCTCGACCAGGAGGCGGTCAACGCTATGATCGACTACGCCATCGCGCACGGCGTAAACTATTTCGATACCGCTCCCGCATACGGCGAATCCGAAGTCGTCACGGGCAATGCCCTCAGCAGGCATCCGCGCGAGTCCTACATGATAGCCACCAAGATGTCCAACTTCGCCTTCGGCCCCGGCAATTCTCCGACCCTCGACGGTGCCAAGGAGATGTTCGAGCGCTCGCTCAAGAACCTTCAGGTGGACTATGTCGATTTCCTCCTCTGCCATGCCGTTTCGTCTTACTCCGAGCTCGAGTCGCGTTTCCTCAACAACGGCGTGCTTGACTATCTCAAGGAGCAGAAGGCTGCAGGCCGCATCAAGCATCTTGGATTCTCGTTCCACGGCAACAACGCAGCGTTGCCCAAGATCCTCGACGCTTCTGAGTGGGATTTCGTCCAGATCCAGCTCAACTATGTCGACTGGAAGGAGATCGATGGTGATTCCGGCCCTACCGAGAGCGAAAAGGCCGCATCCGAGACCCTTTACAATACTCTGGTAGAGCGCGGCATTCCCGTCCTCGTGATGGAGCCCGTCAAGGGAGGCGCCCTTGCCAATGTCAGCGACGCCCTCAAGGCCAGGATGGCCGAGCGTCATCCGGGCCTCAGCCCGGCCGGCAACGCCCTCACTTTCGTCGGCTCTCTGCCGGGCGTGATGGTCACCCTGAGCGGCATGTCCAATATGGACCAGCTCAGGGAGAACGTCGCATTGTTCACCGACTTTAAGCCTTTCGACCAGACGGAGATGGACTACATGCAGACCATTGCCGACCTTTACAAGTCCAATGTCCATGTCCCCTGTACTGCCTGCTCGTATTGCATGCCTTGCCCCAACGGAGTCGACATCCCCGGCAATTTCAAGGTGTTCAATACCGCCAGCGACGAGCTCAGGATCCCCGATCCCGCGCATCCCGGCAAGGAATTCAAACAGAACCGCAAGGTCTTCCTCAAGGCTTTCAAGGATCTGGGAGCTGGAAGCGCCGACGCCTGCATCGACTGCAACGCCTGCCTGCCCAAGTGCCCGCAGCATATCCGCATTCCGGACCAGCTGCATATGATCAGCAATCTCGTCGCTAAAGTGAGGTAGTTATTTCCTGATAAGGAAACGCACGAGGAGCGCCAGCAGGAAGAGAAGGAATACGAAGGTGCAGATCCTGCCTGTGATGTCTCCGTTTTCGGCAAAGAATGTGACCCTGGAGTTGAAGTTGACGCTTCCCTCCAGGGTTGCCTTTTCCCACCACGGGCCGCGCTCGAGGATGCGGCCCTTCTGGTCGATGAAGCAGGAGATGCCGGTATTGCCGCAGCGGGCGATATCGCGCCTGAGCTCGATGGCCCGCAGGGCCGAATAGCTCAGGTGCTGCCTGTAGCCCGGTGTATTACCCCACCAGGCGTCATTTGTGATGACGGTCAGGAACTTGGCTCCCTTTCTGACATACTCGGTGCAGTACTCTCCAAATACCGATTCATAGCAGATGGCGCAGCCGTATGGGATGCCGAAGGCATGCAGGAGTGTGACTTCGGGCTGTCCGACGCAGCGTCCAATGCCGGTGTTGAGTAAGCGTGCGAGAGGAAGTATGACCTTTGGAAAGGGAGTCATCTCCGTACCGACGACCAGCCGGCTCTTATGGAATATCTCGGTTGTGCCGTCGGCCTTGAGGTCGAGGGCGGAGTTGTGCCTCTGGATCCAGCCTCCCTGGTCGATCTTGAAGTCGCAGGGATCCCTGGGTTCCGCATCGGGATAGTATTCGCGCGATGACGCCCCGAAAAGTATCTCCGTGCCGGGATGCTCGTTCAGGAACTGGACGAAGCGCCTCCAGGTGGGACTGGTCTCGTATTCTCCTACGACGATGTCGTTTGTGAATGTCTCGGGAGCAACTACGAGCAGGGGAGAGCCGGACACGCGTCCGGCCAGTCCCTCCTCTGCCACTTCCATCAGGATGGCGTTCTGCTGGTTCTGGTTCAGGAACTCGAATTTCTGGTAAGGATCGAGGTTGGGCTGGCAGACCAGCACGTCCAGGCTGCCTTCGGATACTTCCTTGTAGCGTCCGCCAATGATGGCGGAAGTGACTGCCGGCCCGATGAACACCAGCAGGAGACCTGCGACAGAGGCGATGCGCGCCTTGGCGTTCCATCGCTCCGTCCGGCCGTCATGCAGCGCTGTGATGAAGCCGAACAGCGCGAGGTTACATGCCCAGACCCAGAGCGATCCTCCGAGCGCGCCGGTGTATTCATACCATTGGGCAAGGCCGGTGGAACGGGCGAAAGCATTGCCCAGCACCAGCCACGGCCAGGATATCTGCGCGCTGAAATATGCCCGCTCCCATGCTATCCACATCGTGGCAAGGAAGAGATAGGGGAGCGCTCCCTTGAACTTCTTTTTCGACAGGCGGAAAATCCCGAATATGACCGATATCTGGAGGGCGTTGGCAAGGACGGCGAAGACGCCGCCGCCGACGGTGGCCCAGCATACCCAGAAAGTCGTGAATGCGTTCCAGAGGACGAATGCCCCGTAATGCCACATCCAGAAGCGTCTGACACCATATGCGGA
>Ga0247609_10007060_pt1 | contig 10729 bp, 7 predicted proteins | sample 172DNAGHGlowgp2_FD_193487 | JGI IMG/M metagenome (GOLD analysis project Ga0247609, IMG submission 193487) | Sheep rumen microbial communities from Palmerston North, Manawatu-Wanganui, New Zealand - 1728 DNA GHGlow gp2 | ecosystem: Host-associated > Mammals > Digestive system > Stomach > Rumen ...
CGGTATACATGGAGAAACCGCTTGTGTTTGCCACTCTTCAGACCAACAACTATCCGGCCTTATGTCAGTTACGCAAAATAGACAATTCCACAAAACTTGAAGACGGCACTTCCTGGTACACCGGCTTCAGTATGGTAAGAGCGATGGACCACAACATCACAGTTGACGGTCAGGACATCCCATCCACATCCGTATTAGACAGTCATGCCCAATATCGCGACAATGTGGGCTGGGTATGTATAAGTTCAAATATATGGTATGAAGAACTTGTCCCAACCGGCATCGAAAGTGTGAAGAATGGCAGCGGTCATGTAATTCCGATAGTTCAAAACAGACAAATAAGCGTTTCCGGTACTGACAACTACACTATATATAAGGTGTCGGGCGTGATGGTTCCGAAAACAGACGTTCTTGAACCAGGCATTTATATCGTAAGAGCACACGGAAAGGCAATGAAGGTTGTAGTGAAGTAATTCATTATTGAAAACCGTGAGCCAAGAGTTTAGGTATACCTATGAGGCTTTAAATCAGGAATGATGCTATATAATCAAAAAAATCCCCTTTGACGAGGGGATTTTTTTATGGTTTATTTATGTGTTTTATGGGTAGTTTTCCGATTTTGGCGGTTATTGTGAAGATGCTATAATAACTCTGCGATTTTTTCGAGCCAGAGTTGGTCTGTGTCGTCGAAGGTGTTGAGTTTCTCGCTGTCGATGTCGAGGACTGCTTTTACCAATCCTTGCTGGTCGTGGAGCGGCACAACAATCTCGCTTTTAGATTCTGAGCTGCAAGCAATGTGTCCGGGGAAGAGTTCCACATCAGGAACTACAATGGTTTTGTTTTGTAGCCATGCCGTTCCGCAGACTCCCCTACCCTTCTTAATTCTTGTGCATGCCAATGGTCCTTGAAACGGTCCGAGGATAAGTTGCTGTTCATCCGCCACACGATAGAATCCGGTCCACCAGAATCGGAATGTTTCATGCAGCATTGACGCCACATTTGCCATGTTGGCAATGGTGTCGGTTTCCGCCTCTACTACAGATTTGATTTGTTTGTAAAGTTCTGTGTAGATTTCATCTTTGTTGCCGGTAATGTTTTCGAATTGATACATGATTAGTTGAAAGTTGAATGTTGAATGTTGGGAGTTGAGAGTTGAATGGATTATCAGTCTTGGTTAAGTTTTTTCTTTAGTTCTTCAGCTATGGCGATATGAATCGCTGCGTTCACCTCATCGCCAGTGGCAGTTAACACATCTGCATACAAGAGGTGTACGTTGATGTTTTCAGGCTTCAGTGAAGTGCACCGTTCGAGAGCGGAAATTGCATCCTCATAGTTTTGCATGTTGAAGAGTATTTTGGCTTTCCAATAAATCGCCTTAAACAGGTGTGGTGAGATGTCGAGAGCCTTGTTTACAATAGACAGGGCTTTTCTTAGCTGTCGCTTTTCAAGCATAGCCCTCGCTTTTCCGACATAGGCATCGGTGTTTTTCGGACTGAGTTTAATGGCCTTGTCATAGTTTGCTATCGCAGCATCCATATCCTCTATCTTCACACATTCTTTCGCCATGATGACATATTCTTTTGCAAGTTCCGCCATCTGCCCATCCTTCTTCTTGATTTCCTTCTTCAATTCGTCGATATTTCCCTTAAGCCGTTCGATGGTTCTCTGCTTACTGTTGATGATATCGAGTTTGCGTCGTATGTATCGCTTTATGACCGGCTGCTCTATGTCGTAGCGTAGGTGTATCGCCTTGAAGAACAGGTCAAGAAACTCCTGCATCTGTCCTTTGTCGAACCTGTCGACAGCATCCTTATATGTGATATCCGCCTCTGCCAGTTTTAACGCGTTTTTCAGAGCCATGTCATTGTTGAATGTCTCTGCGAATTTAGTGACGAACGGATTCACAAAAACGTCAGCCCTAAACAGTTTCCTTTTAAGTTTTATACCTTCGAGCGACCTGCATCTGCTGAGCGCCACATAAGTCTGTCCTCCGGCAAACGCCCCACCTGTGAGGTCGACATTCACTTTATTGAAAGTGATTCCCTGGCTTTTATGTATGGTGATAGCCCATGCAAGTTTGACAGGGAACTGTACGAATGTTCCCAGCAGGTCGGTATCGATTTTCTTTTCCTTCTCGTTGTAGGAGTATCTCACATTCTCCCACATCGTTTTGTAAACAATGAGAGAATTACCTTCATCGGTAATCACACTCATCCACTCCCCGTCGTCGCTCACATCCTCCACCATTCCCAGTGTGCCGTTGACCCATTGCTTATCCTGGTCGTTCTTTATGAAGATGACCTGCGCCCCAGGTTTCAGTTCCAGCTCCATAGCAGTAGGTAGGGAGTTCGTCGGGAAATCCCCATTGATTTCGCCTTGCAATACATACTTCTCACCTTCAAGAGCGTCGAGGTTTCTCTGGTTGATTGCATCCACCACATCCCTCCTTGTTGCGAGAGTGATAGTGAATTCGTCCAAGATGTCTGGATTTTCGTTGGTGTTTATCCTCTCATCCACTCTCATATTGAGCAACTGCAGGTCGGCGTCGGACAACCGGTTTTTCCTTATGTGGTCCAGAATTCCGATAAACGCCTTGTCGGTTTGTCTGTACACATGGTTCAGTTCCACAGAAACGAGTTGCATCTGCTGAAACACCCTTGCAGAAAAGAAATAAGGAGATTTATAGAACCTGTTGAGTATATCCCTTTCGTCTTTCGTGACCACAGGTTCGAGTTGGAACACATCCCCAACAAGCAGCATTTGCTTTCCACCGAACGGCATCCTCATGTTTCCGGAATAGACTCTGAGCACCCTGTCGATGAAGTCGATAATATCTGCCCTGACCATAGATATTTCATCGATGATGACCAGTTCGAGAGATTTTATGAGTTTGACATGTTCCTTACTATATTTCAGGAAGGCTCTCAGTTTGGAATTAGTGCTGAAATTCGGGTCGTCTGGAGTTAGTGGATGAAATGGGAGTTTGAAGAAGCTGTGAAGAGTGGCCCCTCCCACATTGATAGCAGCGATGCCGGTAGGTGCCAGCACCACATGCTCCTTCTTGGTTTCCTCACATATATATTTCAGCAGAGTGGATTTACCCGTTCCCGCCTTTCCTGTAAGAAAAATAGAGTTATTTGTGAACTGAATGAGGTCAAGAACATTTTTGAACTGCCCATTATCCAAGTCGATCTGCATATCTGAAACTTATCAACATAAAGGAAAAGGTTATATCAGAAGAATTCCGAATCAATGTCAGGCTTTGCTCCAGACTGATTCATATCTTCCTCCCTTACGTTCATCTGTTCGTTGACATTAGGTTTTGATCCAGAATCAGGCTTTCTTTTAGGCCCGTCAGGTCGGTTTGCCGAGTCATTGGTAACAGTAGTTGCCGGTCTTGCTGGAGGTCGGCTTGCATTACTGTCTGCCGGAGTATAAATGGTATATGAAGACTCCGGGATGTGGTGTTTCGGCGGTCCGAACCTTGCTCTATATTTTCTTAAATTATTGTCTGCAAGCACTTTGCTCATGAAATATCCGAACACCGGCAGCGCAGTTCTTGCCCCTTGTCCATAAGCACCGTTTTGGAAGTGAATGCTTCGATATTCACCACCGACCCATGCACCGCCGACGAGTTTAGGCGTACATCCCACGAACCAAGCATCAGAATAGTTGGATGTAGTACCGGTTTTTCCTCCCACATCACACATATCCTTATTGATGAAGCTCCAAATAGCCCTGGAGGTTCCTCCTTCGTCGTGAGTACCTGCTTGAAGCAGCTGCAGCATGAAATAAGCCGTACGATATTGCATAACCTGCTCAGCCGGGTCCTCATTGCTTTCGCAGTCGTAAATGAGGTTTCCGTCTCTGTCGAGAATCTTCGTGACGAGAATCGGTTTTCTCCTCATCCCCTCGTTTACAACACAAGAATAAGCGTTGACGAGGTCGATGAGTGACACTTCACACGACCCAAGTGCGATAGCCGGTGTGTCTTCAAGTTCCGATGTGATTCCCATCCTATGAGCCATAGTAATGACATTTTTGATTCCTACTTCTACTCCAAGTCTTGCCGCTACAGTATTTACCGACCTGGCGAAAGCCGACCTGAGAGTGATTTCAGTTTCCGAACTATGTCCCCCTGCATTTTTCACATTCCAAGAACACAAATGATTGTTTGCATCACGATATCTGACAGGAGCCGAAGAATCAAGTCTTCTTGCCATCGGCACGAGTCCCAGATTTTGGAATGCCGCCGCATAAACGAATAGTTTAAACGTAGAGCCCGGTTGTCTTGGCGCCCTTACCTTGTCATATTTCCAGGTGTTGAAATCGACGTCTCCGACCCATGCCTTCACATGGCTGGTTTGAGGTTCCATCGCGACAAATCCGCAATGCAGGAATCTGAGCATATACCTGATTGAGTCCATCGGTGACATGGTTTTCTCAACCGTTCTGTTCGTTCCCGTATATGCGAACAGTTTCATCTTCCTCGGCTTGTTCATATAGTAGTCAACCGAGTCGGGAGTGTCGATGAATCTCGCTTGAAGTTCCTTGTAATAAGTAGAATTTTTTGCGATATTTTCTACGAAATGAGGGATGACCTTTCCATTTTTTGCTCTCCACGGCTCTCGTCCTCTCCACTGCTCGTTGAATCGGTTTTGCAGTTGGTTCATCTGTTTCACCACGGCCTGCTCGGCATATCTCTGCATACGAGTGTCGACAGTGGTATAAATTTTGAATCCGTCAGTATAGAGGTTGTGGTCGTTGTATGCGCACCAGTCTTTTAGGTATTCCTTCACCGCTTCCTTGAAATACTGTGCCTGTCCGTCGTATGCCGTTTCAGGATTATAGCTGAGAAGTATAGGTTTTTCCTTCGCTTCATTAGCCTCCTTCTCTGATATCATGTTGTGAGCGAGCATGTTGTTGATCACCACATTTCGTCGGTTGAGGCTGTTTTCCGGATTCACCATCGGGTTATAAGTGTTTGTGGCCTTAAGCAATCCGATGAGTGTGGCAGACTGTTCGATATTCAGTTCCTTCGGTGTGGTGTTGAAGAAAGTCTTAGCCGCGGTCTTGATTCCATAAGCGTTGCTTCCGAAGTCAACAGTGTTGAGGTATAGCGTAAGAATTTCCTTTTTCGTGTACAGGTTTTCAAGTTTATACGCCGTATTCCACTCTTTTGCTTTCATGATCAGCATTTTGAGTCCGGGAATCTTACAAAGCAGTCCGTTTGTATAATCGTTGGCATTCTCCTGCCGCATCTTAAACATGTTTTTTGCCAACTGCTGAGTGATTGTACTGGCTCCACGCGGATGTCCTGACATGATATCCTTGAGGGCTCCGATAATACCCCTATAATCCACTCCGTTATGCTGATAGAAGCGTTCGTCTTCAGTGCTTATGAGTGCCTGTACTACATGTGGCGATATATCTTCGTATCTTACCGCCGACCTGTTTTCCACATAATACTTTCCAATGAGTACATTGTCGCTGCTGTATATGAGTGACGCTTCGTTATACTTTGGGTCTTCAAGCATATCGAGCGATGGTGACTTACCAAAAAGCCAGAGGAAATTGATGTCTACAGCAGCCATGAAAAGGAAGAACAAAACGAAGAAAGATGCTATTGGGGTTATTATCTTCTGGTACCATGTGCCTCGATATTGTGCCCAATACCATTTCCAGAATCCTATTTTGCTCTTTTTGATAGGATTATGATAACCGTTATATCTGCTATATCCGCGATTATGTTGATATCTTGCCATGTAAAAAAGTTGAGAGTTGAAATAAAGGATGGAAAGTAAATGAATGTTTGTTAGTTAAAGTATATAGTATGTTGCGAAGGTACGAATAATTTTAATAACTTCCCAATAAAAGCATTATTTTTTTTAATGCGTGGTTTTCATCACATTGGTCCAAATTGACCCATTTTATGTCTTGGTCTTTTTTCATCCATGTCATTTGCTTTTTTGCATACACCCTGGTGTTTTTCTTCATTCGTTGGACAGCGAAATCCAGGTCCCATTCACCCTCTAAATACTTAAACATCTCCTTATAGCCAACAGTGTTGAGTGAGTTAAGATGTCTAAGATGGAACAGAGACTTGGCTTCGTCGACCAATCCCATTTGAATCATGTTGTCCACCCTTTTGTTTATACGTTCGAAGAGGACAGCCCTATCACGTTCGAGCGCAACTTTCAGAATTCTGAAGTCACGTTGTTTCTTTTGTCCAGTTCTGAACGAGGAGTAAGGTTTCCCGGTCATATAGCATATTTCCAGCGCATGTACAACCCTTTTGGTGTTTTTCCTGTCGACTGATTCATAGTATTGCGGGTCGAGTAGTTTAAGTTGCTGCACCAACGCATCCAGTCCTTCATTCTCGAGTTTTTCCTTCATCATGAGTCTTGTTGTGTCGTCAACCGTAGGAATATCGTCGATGCCGTTGCACACTGCATCTATATACATCATGCTTCCGCCAGTCATGAGAGCATAATCCTGTGTTTGAAACAAAGTGTCGAGCAGTTGGATTACCTCTTGTTCATAAATTGCGGCACTGTAATACTGGTCGAGCTCAAGCATCTCCACAAAATGGTGTTTCACCCTCTGCTGTTGTTCTTTTGTAGGAGTGGCAGCACCAATATTGAGATGTTTGTATATCTGCCGTGAATCGGCCGATATGATAGAAGAAGACAAAAGCTTAGCCAAATTAAGGCTAAGCTCCGTTTTACCTACCGCAGTGGGTCCTGTCAGAACAACAAGCGTTTTCATATGGTTGTTTAAGAAGTTATCACTGCTTTACGAATTATCATATAGATTCATCCATGAAGTCGAATCCTTCCATTTCCAGTTCTTCCTCGGAGAAAGAGTCCGACGTCATGTCTTCATCAACGAAATTACCAGTATCATTATTCACCACCGGATTTCTTGCCATCAGTTCGTCGAAATCAAGATGTTGCACCGGAGGCTGTCCGACTTGTCGGGAAATGACCGGCTCGTCAAGATGTCCTTTTGAAATCTCTGTGAGTTCAATGAAGAACTTTCTGTCTCCCAACGAGTCGAAAGTGTAAAGCATATGCTGCTTTTCATCCTGGAGGAATTCAGACAGTCTTGTTGATTTCATCACATAAGAATCCTGTTCTGAAGAATCGGAAAAATCCTCAAGAGTGATGTCCTGCACCTTTTCCCATCCATTCTCACAAATAGTGAAAGACGTGATGTCGTCGTCAGTGTATCCACAAGCCTTTATAATGGCCTTATGGAGAGCGAGGAATTTATCATTAGAGTCGATTTTTATCTCTCTCATGAAATCCTCCACTTCGTCAGATATGATGATGAATCGATATAGCATAGTAAATAATAAATTAGGAATTAGGAATTAGGAATTAGGAATTGGGAATTGGGAATTATCTGATGATGCCTCTTTCTGAAGAAGAAACGAAGTCGATGATATACTGCACTTCCTTGCACATGTCGATACCAAACTTGATTTGGTCGATGGCCTCCTTGACAGTGAGGTTGCTGTTGTAAATAAGGCGGTATGAATCGTGAATGTTTTCAATTACATTTCTCGGGAACTGTCTTCTTCTGAGTCCAACGATGTTGAGTCCGGCATAAGCAATAGGCTCTTTTCCTCCAATGATAAACGGCGGGATATCCTTACTTGTGCGGCTTCCACCCTGCACCATAGTGTATCCTCCGATTCGACAGAACTGGTGGACGAGCACTACAGCACTTATAATGGCATAATCGTCAACAATCACTTCACCACCGAGTTTTGTGGAATTACCCATGATGATACCACTACCAAAAATGCAGTCGTGTGCGATATGCGCATTTTCCATGATGAGGTTGTTGCTTCCCACGACAGTTTTTCCTTTAGAAGCCGTTCCTCTGTGTATGGTTACGTTTTCTCGAATTTTATTGTTATCTCCGATAATGGCCAAAGTGTCTTCCCCTTTGAACTTGAGATCTTGTGGAATTGCTCCGATGACAGCCCCCGGGAAGATATGGTTTCCACTTCCCATTCGTGTACCTTCGAGCAGCGTTACACTGTTCATGAGAATATTGTTGTCGCCTATTTCAACATTCTTGTCGATAAAGCAGAAAGGACCGATTTCACAGTTTTCACCAATTTTCGCTGTCGGATCAATAAAAGCTAAAGGGCTAATTTTTGCCATATTACTAGTATTTTAAATTAGGAATAATTGAAAGTTGAGTGTAGAGTGTTGAGAGTTTTATAATTTGATTCTTTACTTGTTTTTTATTATTTGTGCAGTGAATTCAGCTTCGCCGACGATGGTGTCGCCAACAAACATGAGTCCTCTCATTGACGAGATGCCTCTTCTGACCGGAGCGAGCAATTTCACTTTGAATATGAGAGTGTCTCCCGGCACTACCTTCTTTCTGAATTTCACGTTGTTGATTTTCATGAAATAAGAAGACCATCTTTCCGGTTCTTCGAGAGTGTTAAGCACGAGAAGCCCTCCAGCCTGTGCCATAGCCTCCACGAGCAGTACTCCCGGCATAACCGGTTCCTGCGGGAAATGTCCGGTGAAGAACGGTTCGTTTATAGTCACGTTTTTCACTCCGACAATATAGTTATCGTCGATAGCAATGATTTTATCCACGAGCTGCATAGGATATCTATGCGGAAGCAGTTCCCTGATTCTATTGACATCCATAACCGGTTCCTGTTCCGGGTCGTATGGCGGGCACTGCACATCATGTTTGCGTATATCCTTCTTGATAAGTCTAGCGAACTTATTGTTGATTGAATGTCCCGGTTTGATAGCGATTACCCTACCCTGTATTCTTCTTCCCACAAGGGCCAGGTCGCCAATGATATCGAGCAATTTGTGTCTGGCCGTCTCATTATTCCACATGAGCGGCTTGTTGTTAAGATATCCGAGTTGAGTTGCGTCTTTATGTGGAATTCCGATAGTATCGGCGAGTGCGTTAAATCTCTCCTGCGACATTTCGTTTTCATAGATAACGATGGCGTTGTCGAGGTCACCGCCCTTGATGAGTCCGAGATTGAGCAGAGGTTCAATTTCCCTGACGAATACAAAAGTCCTTGCAGAAGCGATCTCCTCTTTAAAGTCTTTGAGATTATCGAGCGTGGCAAACTGGCTGTCAAGCACCTTTGAGTTGAACGCAATCATGAGGTTCACACAGAAATCGTCATCAGGCAAAAGAATGAGATGTTCCCCATTTTCGCCCTTTATTTCGATTTTTTTCCTGACCACATAAATATCCCTGTCAAGTCCTTGTTCCACAATCCCCACCTTCTCAATGTTTTCCACGAAAATGCTAGCGGAACCATCCATAATCGGCATTTCCGGTCCGTCGAGCTCTATAAGGCAGTTGTCGACACCCATAGCATACAAAGCCGCCATGGCATGTTCGATAGTGCTAACTTTCACATCGTTCTCTACAATGACCGTTCCTCTCTGAGTGTCTCCCACAAAATCGGCATTACAATCTATAATAGGTTGGTTTTCGAGGTCAACTCTTTTGATTTTATATCCGAAATTCTCTTCCGCCGGTTTAAACACAGCAGTGAGTGCCAATCCGGTGTGAAGTCCTTTTCCTTTTAATACAAATTGATCTTTTAGAGTTGTTTGTTTTTGCTTCAGCATTTTACTAAAATTATAAAAATTAGGATTTGTTTTGAGAGTTAAGAGTCGTGAATCCAGATATGGCCATGCGGCATGTGTGAAAATATATTAAAGATCAGGAATCTTTCAATTTTGCTTTTAATTCTTCCAGTTCCTTTTTTATTTGTGTCATTTCAGACACCATTTCCGGCAGATGTTTCAGCGCAGCCGACTGGCGTGCGAAAATTTTGTGTTCCACAGCCGGATATCCCATCAGGGTTGCCCCGCCGTTTTTAGCAAGGTTACCTCCCGGCACTCCGGACTGTGCACCGATGTTAGTGTGGTCACCGACCGAAATATGTCCGGCAATACCCACCTGTCCTCCAAACATGCACCATTCACCCACTTTAGCGCTTCCAGCCACACCGGTTTGTGAAGACATGACGGTGTGTTTTCCTATTTCAACGTTATGAGCAATCTGCACAAGGTTGTCGATTTTCACACCCTTCCTTATGTAAGTAGCGCCCATAGTTGAACGGTCGACACAGGCGTTAGCACCAATTTCCACATCGTCTTCGATAATCACAACCCCCATCTGCGGTATTTTTTCATAACCGTCGGGTGTAGGTGCAAACCCGAATCCGTCGGCTCCAATCACAACCCCAGCATGAATGATGCATCTGTTTCCGATTACACATCCGTTGTAGATTGTGACATTAGGATAAATTGTGGTATTGTCGCCGATGGATGCATTGTCCATAATGACGACATTTGCATGTATGCTACAGTTGTTGCCGATTTTCACATTCTTTCCAATGCACGCAAACGGTGCCACGAATGCATTATCGCCCAAAGAAGCCGTTTCGTGAATGTAAGCCCGTTCGCTAACTCCTGTAGGTCTCTCAGCCATAGACTGATAGACAGTCATGAGTTTAGCAGTCGCCTCATATGCATTTTCCACTCTGATGAGAGTGGCAGCAACGTCTTGCTTCGGAATGAAATCGTTGTTTACCAATACGATGGTAGACTTTGTTTGGTAGATATATTTTTCGTATATAGGATTAGCCAAAAACGAAATGGCTCCTTCTACACCTTCTTCAATCTTTGCGAATGTCGATACTTGCGCGTTGAGG
>Ga0247609_10007061_pt1 | contig 10729 bp, 15 predicted proteins | sample 172DNAGHGlowgp2_FD_193487 | JGI IMG/M metagenome (GOLD analysis project Ga0247609, IMG submission 193487) | Sheep rumen microbial communities from Palmerston North, Manawatu-Wanganui, New Zealand - 1728 DNA GHGlow gp2 | ecosystem: Host-associated > Mammals > Digestive system > Stomach > Rumen ...
TGTTCGATAACCTTGGTGAAATGGCGGGACGCGGTGTAGAATTTGCCCCTGATTCCCCAAATGTTCCCGAACCTGTTGATGCACCAATGTCAATTGATATTGATGAAATTCCAGATGAATTCGAATGATAGTGGTTAGTGTTAGTGATTAGTGGTTAGTGAACCACACCCCGGCCTGCGGCCACCCCTCTCTAGAGGGGAACTTTGCTTACTGGAATAAATCCGTAATTGCGCAATTATTCCAGGATATACTAACCACTAATTACTAACACTAACCACTTCGTCACTTTTTCCTTGCCATAGGTCAGAAAATCACTTATTATTTTGTCAAGATTTACCCAAGGAGTTTTCAATATGGCCCAAGAAGAAATCATTTTTCCAAACAATATCCGAAACATACGACTTGCCGCGGGCATGAAGATGACCGAACTGGCGCGGCGTTCAAATTTATCACTATCCGCCGTTTCCAAGATTGAAAAGGGCGTGCGACGTTTGAATCAAAAGCAGTTGTTGAATATCTGCAATATCTTGGGGTGCAAGTTATCAGACATTTTCATCAAGGACACTGACGAGGTTGCATCAAAATGGCAAAATGAAATTACCCGTCGTATGAATGATAACGAAGATGGTGGTCTTAAAGTATTTGGTACTGGGCTACGCCGGATACGTCAGCAATCTGGCAAAACCATTGCCCAGGCCGCCAAGGACGCGGGTATGACACTTTCGGTTTATCATAAGATAGAGGTTGGCCAGCGCGAGGTTTATAAAAACGAAATCGAACCGTTGGCAAAATCGTTCGCGCATTCGGTCGAAAGTTTGTTCGATAAAATCGCCGAACTTTATAAATCTGGCGAACTAACCAAACAAATGAACAAGGTCAAAGAACGCGTAAAGGCCGTTTTGGTACCGGGCGATTCATCGGACGATTTTGATGAAACGCATGGACATTTGTATGGGGCAAAACTGTATGATAATGCCCGCAAGAAATTGATTCCCGTGTTTGGACATTCTGATGGCAAGGTTATAAGTTTCGTACGGTCTGAATCGAAAATGATTGCGGCACCGGCAAATCTTGAAGGTAGGCGTAATGTATATGCGATTATTCCTAACTCTAAACGTTCGGGCGGTTTTATACCGGAAAAATCTTATGTTTTTGCGGATACCAAGGCGAATGTTGTGCCTGGGGATTTGGCTGTTTTTATTGATGCCGAATTTAGTTCATTAAAAACCGAAGAAAAAACAACCGCTAATATCGCCGTTGTGCGTAAAGATTCCAAGGGCAAAATTTACGGTCAAATGGTTTCGCCCGATGAAAAGATTTCTGCGCCGACAATGCACAAGGTTATAATGATTTTGGCCGAATAAAACACAGCATGGGGGAATAATCGGGATGAAAGCAAGGGCAAGTGTTATTGCGCAAAAACTTTTAAACCTTTATCGCCAGGCACATGTTATTGTTGGCGGTTGGGGCGCGGTGAATCGTGTTTTTATTGACGAAGCAACCGATGAAATCTTGCATGAATTGCAAGATTTGCCCACTGGAAAGATGTTGATTCAACATATTAAAAATTTGCGCGACGGCACAACACCAATGGATTCTATTGCGCGCGAATTGTTGCCATATGGTGGCATGATGGTGGAATCCGCAGTCGCATCAGACATGGCGAATGACGAACTGAAACAATTGATTTTGGCAATTGATTCATTTAACCCAAGTCTTGATGGCATAAATCGATTCATGGCGAATCCAATCATTAAAAAATTCGGTGACGATTGGGTGGCGCGTTCAAAAAATGCCCTGTTCAACAATCCCGAAGCATTACGAAAATTTGATGATATCGTTCGCGTGGCCACGGCTTATCGTATGTGGGACAATGCGAACGAAATTCTTGGACACAATGTGACGGACCGGGTGCGTGCCTACCTGCAAGTCGACATGCCGGAATACGAAACATATTTGCCAATGTTTGGTGATGAGGGCAAAGAACTTTTGCATCGCTTACATGGTCTGCTTAGTTCTATGCCGTCGCATGATGTGGCCTAGGATGTTCGATATATGGTATCCATTGTGTGTGGTGTTCCAATATAAATCATTGTCCCATTTGGCGATAGAATAAAATCTAATTCACGCAGTCTTTCGCGTAAACATGCGCGTTTTTTTACCGTGTTACATGTATTTGGAACCTCTATATCATCGCATATTATTAAATCCGCACGCATACCAGTTATGTTGCCATAAACACCTTGGCATACAACCGATGGTTCGCGTATTCCGATTGGTCGGTTGATTGTTATTTTGTTTTCCGCCCATTCGCGTTTATTTTTTGGTATCATGTCCGCACACCACGGATGATTTTCCAAAACATGTCTGATATGCATAACCATTCGTGTTGCAAGGTGCGTTTCCGCGGATAAAATCAAAATGCGTGTTTCCGGATGCAGGTATAATACGCAACTTGCGAAAATTCCGACGATTGTTGATTTTCCGGAATGCCGAAACGCCATAAGCAACCCCCGACGCGAATCGCCATATGTGACGTCGGTTAAAAAATTCATCATTTCCCTATGATGCGCCGGTGTTTTATACCCTAAAATTTGGTTCCAAGAATCCAAAAATTCATTATATCGATTCATATTTCTTAAATCAATTTATCAAGGTGTTCCAAGATAGAGGTAAGCATATTTTTCTTTTTTGTCGTGATATTTCCCAATTTAATCATGTTTGATTTCTTTTTATTATCGTATGGCGTTTCAATCTCTTGTTGCAATCTGGCCAAAACGTTCTTTTCGGTTATGCCGTTATTCGACATACCGTTTGCGCCATTTCGGGCGCGCTGGGTGGCAAGAACTTTTTTTACTATGTTCTGTTTTTCCGCTTCGTCCGATGCGATTTCTGCTAAAATTTTATTTTTATTTTTTTCGTTTGTGTTTTTATTTTCTTTGTAATTCAAAATATCTGTCACATCTGAAATAATTTGTCCCATTTTATATCCCCTTTGTTTATTTTTAAATTTGATACCGGCCGTATATGGTCACAGACAGAATTTTTAATGGCAGACTGTCCGTCGTAGAAATTTTCCACGGGGCATCAACCAAATCTGATGATGTTCCCAAAACATTTATTGACACATCACCACTGAATCCCGACGAATCCGTGTCATAAACATCATTTGGTAAAATTGCGCGTTCACCATTTATGAACAATGTTTTTGTGTCATAAACCCGAACCATTATTTTTGTTATTCTTATGTATTTGGCGTTGTGACCCGATGTCAAAAGTGGCAGGCCATGTACATTGGCGCTGTATTCATAATTTTCGTTATCAACAAATTCTGAATCAGAAAAATATTCAATGTAAAAATTATCGCCACGTTTTACAACGACAAATGTTTTTTCGCCTGATACCGTCACCGACATAAATTGTCCGTCTGTTGTATAGCGCCCCCATGCCGATATTCCAAGTGATGTGTCATAATCTAATACCGCCATATTTCCATCGGACATTACAACAAAAAGTTTTTTCATGTTTTTGTCGTATGCGATATCTATCGGATCCGTTATAAGGTGTTCAGATAAAGCACATAAATTATTTGCGTTATAATTTTCGCCCAAATCATCAAGGCAAAGTTGTCTGATATCGCGTTTGTTTTTTGAAACAAATACTGTTTTACCTTCCATTTGTTGTGGGGCAAGATATTTATCCGCAACACTGCCAATTGATGTGTGCATTTTTATATTTACTGATTCCGGGGTAAGTGGTTTATTTGAAATCGCCCATTCGCCTTCGGATGTAAATATTTGTAAATTATCGCTGCTAATTAATGTGCAAATGTGCTGTCTGCGGTCGGAAAGTAATGTCAAAAATATCGCCTCGTCATCCAAGCCTGTTCCGATATCAAAATTTCCGTGTTGACCAACATGCGACATCCAAATTCCACCGGGCCATGATTTTGCACCACCAAAAACCAACCTATCTTGGTGAAATGTTATCGCCGATGGCCAACCGCGACGCGGACTAAATGCAGCTTCTTGCCAATCTGATACGGGGGCGTTTGGCATTGTATATGTTCCATTGCACACAACGATTATATCTGTGGCACTTACATAAGAAGTCACCAGCCAAGTTTTACCTACTGCAAACAAATGCCCACCAACATTGTTTTGGGTCCAAAAATCCTCGCTTGCAATAAAGTGTATGGTGTCACCCGAATTCGTGATGGTTATCGTGACATTTTCTGAATCTTCAAACCGCATAAACGGAATTTCGATATTTTTGGTATCCAATGATTTTGAAAAAGCGAAATTTTTTATTTTGAAAACGCCGTTATCATTATAAAAAACAATTGGTGCGTAATCCGGGTGCACAAATATCATCGTACCGAAACGTTGTGCGTATTGAACATTTGGTATGTCGGCAATTGTCCATGGTGTCAAAACATCTTGAACAAATGAATCGTTTGCGTAAATTCTTATGCGACCATTCATCATCGCCAAAATATATTCTTCGGTTTCGGATGCCGAAAATGAAACAAGCCGTGCATTTCCAATCAACTTTACTGATTTTTTTAATCCGGGCCTGCGCCTAAGTCCGCCACCGGCACATACGTCAAAATTTTCCATATATGCAACGCCTTGGATATCATCGTTTTCAAAAAAGTTCGTTGAAATTTCACCGTTTGCAAAAGATTTTTGTGTCCTTATAAAATTTCCCATATTTTCCCCTTTTGTTTATTAAAAACGACTATCTATCAATGAAAAATTTTCTATACCGGTATTTATCGATGTTGTGCTGTCTATGAATTTTGCGGTCTGCAATTCGTTTTCATAAAGTGCGACCAATGTCCTGAATACCGTCTGATCAGAAGTAAGTGGCATGCAAAATTCAACCGCAAGTTTTGTTGCAACAAGTGATGCAAAATAACTTGGGAAATCATTTGGTGATGTTCGGACAATGGCGGTTATGGTTAAACTATCCGTATTTGACACAATTTTATTTTCCATTAGTTTGCCATTGGTTTTTAAAATTCTTAACACATCTGATGGTACAATAAATTCGCCGTTTTCATTGCGCGACAAATTATAAGTGCGACATGCAAAACGCCACGGATGCATCGCCAATAATGTATCTATGACAAAATCAACAAGTGTTCGTCCAAGTTTGGCCGCCGCGGTATCATCTGACAAAGATTGAATCGGATTTTCACCCAATTTCAACAATGCCATAGAACATAAATCTATTTTCGTTAGCATTATTTCCCCCTGTTTCAAAAAAAATTAAATGGGCCGAAAAAATTCGGCCCGTTTGTTTATACTTTAATAATCAACACTAATCCAACACGGCTGTTGTCACCACACCGGCATCACTAACGGCGATTTTCTTTATCGAAGTTTTATCGGATGCGTTGATAATAACAATGTCGCCATTGTTCATCAATGTTCCGACCGCATTGAAATAACCGCTTGCCGTGATGGTTGCCAATGTCACATTTTCAACATAGTGCCACAATGTAAAACCGTTTGCATATGCAATTACCGACAAATTTTTATTTTGAAAAGCCATTGTTTTCCCCTTAGGTTTTTATTGCTATTCACCGCATTTAAGACGGACAATTCCACTGTTATCAATCAACACCGCGCCTTGGGACATGCTGTTGCTAATAAAGTGCGCCGCACGTTCGCCGTGCCACGAAATATCAGTCTTAACTTCTTGACCACATGCATGACCAACACTGGCCGCATGATAAATAAAGCAATCGCGATGTGTCGACGATGACAACGGCAAACCATTGTGCATCAACCATGTGATACCCAGCCATCTTTTAACTTCTCCGCCATCAATGAATGGTAAATCAGAACCAACATATTCCGCAGATGAAAATTCATCGATGCCAAGCAATTCATTCCATTGCTTTACGCCAACAACCGCAAAACGACGTCCATCGTCGGGGACATCATTTTCGTTCAAGATTTCCAACGCATCCAAAACAATTGCTTTGGTCAAACCGGTCGAATAATCACCGGCGTTTTGCGTGGTTGCGGTCATCGCGTTGATAATAAGTTCATCGGTTTTGCGCCCCAATGCGTATGCACCGGCGGATGCAACAACGCGACGTTCGTCGATATTGACCTTTAATTCATCCAACGCATCAACCCAATCACCCGCATAGTAATCTTGCAACACGCATTCAACCGGTTCATGGTTAAGGTTCATAACCGGCACAATACCATGACGTGATTTCGTACTGGCGGTGCCTTTACCGATTTTTTGGAATGTTGTAGATTTACCAACAACACCGGATTTGCTGCGCACGGTCGAACGCAATTTGGTGCCCATCTGTTGATATGCCAAATGGACATCGGCTTCGAATTGTTTCACAAATACTTGATCTATGGAAACAGACATTATTATTCCTTTTGTTAAACGTTATACATGGTGAAAAAATCACCGAACCAAAAATTGTTTTTTGGTTATGCACGTATGCGCCAAAGAACAAAATTAAACGGGTCCGGAATACCGGATTATCCAAGTAAAAAAATTTCAGTCAGACTGATCATATCTGACTGAAAACTTTTTATAATTAAAAATGCCCGCAATACGCGGGCATTTTATAGGTTTAGCGAAAAATTATTTTTTCTTAACGCATTTTTTTGCGCAAGGTTTTTTCGCAACGGTTTTTTTTGCAACCGGTTTTTTCGCCGCAACTTTTTTCACAGCAACTTTTTTTGCCGCTGGTTTTTTTGCAACGGTCTTTTTTGCAACCGGTTTTTTCGCCGCAACTTTCTTTACGGCCGGTTTCTTTGCCGCAGGTTTTTTCGCAGCAGGTTTCTTTGCCGCAGGCTTTTTAGCCGCAACAGTTTTTTTCGCAGCAGGTTTCTTTGCCGCAGTTTTCAAGAATGTGAATGCCATTCTTCTCTCCTTTCTATTTTTTTGGATAGAACAAATTTCTTTTGTTCTTAATTCTATTTTATATTAAACAAAAAAATTAGTAAAGAAGAAAAGTGAATTTTTGTAAAAAAAATTCATTACGAATATAATTTTTTAAAACCGTTTTCAATTTTGCGAATGTATTCTGCATCATGATCACGCCAATATTTTGGATCGCGCATCATGTTTCGCAAATCAGATTCAGATAATTTTTCCGGTGCATTACCTTCCGTTTCTACATGCGGTTCCATTGATTGCATCATCTTATACACACCTTGGATTCCTTGGGGTGTGGAACAAAGTTCATTAAACGCATCGGCGGGCAAAAATCTTTCGCCAAATGATTTTATTGCAACAAATGCATCGCGCATTTTTTCATCACCACCAAAAAATTTTTTCAATTCTACAATCGCATTTGATTCTTGTTGGGTCGCAAAAATTTCAGAAATGATTGGTGATAAAAATTCTTGCGCAATGTTATAAATTTTTTCAACCTGCGAATTTGTTAAACCAATTTTATGAAATTCTTTGCGCACATTTTCATCATCAAACAATTCATTATGTGGATATTCATCGGGGCTTTCGGGAACACCAATCGCGCGCATAAAGCGGTTTCGCACCGATTCGTCAGATTTTTCATCCGGCACTGTTATCATTCCGCCAATCTTTTTTTCAAGTTCATTATATGACTTTATCAATGCATCACTGTTTAATGTTCCATCATCATTTAAAAATTTTTCTGGTACTTTTTCCATTTTATTTTCCTTTTTGTTGATTTGTTTTATGCAACATATAAACACCGCCAACGGCAATTAATGCCTGGATTGTGGCGAACAGATCCGAATCGCCAACAAGGTATGCACACACCGCGGACATAATTCCGCATGCGGTCATTATTTGTGTTCGGCGATTCGCAAAAAATCCGCCACGAAAAAATTTACTCATGTTGCCCCCGTAAAAAAATTATGTGTAAAATAAAATTCCATCAATGTCGCAAATGTATCCGCGCGCAACCGCCCAAGACGGCAAGAATTCCGCGCGATGAAACATTGTTGCATGACAACATGTGTCCGGCAAATTTCCGTGCAACATCGTTTTTGCCACGCGCAGGCACATTTGGAAATCACGACGCAACGCATCCACAGATAAAAATTCATGACGCGTCGATTCGTTTTTCAAAGATTCAAACATTTGTGAATTTGATATAACGCGTTTGATATTTTTTATATCGTGATTCGCGGCGTTAAAAATCATAGATGTTAACGCTTCGACAACGCGCAAAGATTTTGCAAGTGTTTCCGCATAAACGATTCGCGCAACCGTATATGCCAATGTGGTTGTTTCATCGTGCGCTTCTATTATTTCCATTTGCATGATTTTTCCCCATGTAAAAAGCCACGCGTATCGCGTGGCATAAAAAAATCCGCACATAAAAGCGCGAACTATATAATCTCTCCTGTTGATGATGACAGTATATCATAAAACGGTGCAAAAGTCAAGGCAATTGTTTACAACGCCGGTTTTCTGCGGTGTTCAAACCATTATTTCATCACCGTGAATCCACAGGTATTCCGAACCCCGTCGGACAACCAACGCGCCCGAATCGTTTATACCGATCAGTTCCACAATTTCACCACGATATTTAACCGGTGCATTTATTCCAATGGCAAGTTTCATCCACACATCACGCACCGAATCGAATTTTGCATTCATCCATTTATCAAGATTTTTTGTAAGTGCGGAAAAAATTTCTGCGACATCCGCGCGCGTATATTTATCGGTGCGCGTTGTTTCATATTCCGCAACCGTTGGATTGGTGTGAACATTTATTCCAATTCCGACAATAACGAATCGCCCCGCATATTCAATTAGGACCCCAGAAATTTTTTTCCCAGAAATTAAAATATCATTTGGCCATTTTATTGTTGGATGTATTCCAAATGTGATAAGTGTTTCCGCAATTGCGACCGCCACCGCATACGAAAGTCGTGGATCACGTTCGGGTGAATCGAATATAAAACTTGCATACAAATTCCCGTGGTGCGACACCCATTTACGCCGATAACGCCCGCGCCCCGCGGATTGCGCCAGTGCCGTGACAACACAATGGTCGCGCGCGGTGCCATTTGCAATCATATCATACGCATAATCTTGCGTGCTTTGGATTTTATCAAAAGAAAAAACTTTATATCCGCCCAAGTTTGAAAATTCCGTTTATGTTTTTTATAAAGTCATGACCGTACAGTTTGCGCAATTCGTATATCGCGGTTTCCACACTGTGCGTTGTTGCATCGGGCGCGTACCCAAGTGCAACCTTTAAATCATCCGCGGACATGCCGCCGGTTTTATAAAGCAATGTCACGATTTGTGATTGTATATGCGAAAGCGAAACGTGTTCCCCAAAAACAGAATCAATAATCGCGGTGTTGTCCGTTGCCGCAATAATTGATGATTTTAACAGTGATGGCGAAACCGGCGTTTTCAAATTCAATGTGTCCAGATTCACATCGCACAACACCGAATCGGTCGTGACCGTGGCCCCAAGTTCCGTGACAATCTGTTGCCACACGGGGTCAGATGAAAAAATTTTGAATCCTGATAGCATAGGTTTATGATAATACGCAAAAATTCAACTGTCTATAAAAAAGGGGAACCGATACGCGCAGGCACGTATCGGTTTTGGCTGCTCTGAGGCCCACATTTTGCCATCATCCGGCACGTTCAGGTCCAGGATTATCAATAAACTTGGTAAATTCCTGGATTGACGCCCCAGTCGACGACAAAATCTTTGATATGCTGTTGGTGGATGGCCAACGGGGCTGACCTTCCTTGGTCCAACGCTTGCTTTTATTAAAAGTTGTGGGGTCTAAACCGCTGCACCGCGCAAGGCCCGAACATGACATTCCGTGTTCCATTGCGAATCGCTCTATCGCGCGCCAAACATCTTCATGTGTCATAATTTTTTCCTTTTTTTATTAAATTTGATTATATTTTAACGCGTGTGGCGCCGGGTCGCAACAAGCACGATTTCCTAGGATTTCCGGGGCTTTTAGCGCTTTTTTAGTTAAAATTCAAATACCCAAAAAATTTTTTTGACAAAAGTCCTTGACAAATGGTTTTCGTTGTATTATATTTTCGTTTGTCAGAGAGGCAACAATCCCTGACCGAGCATGAAAATGTTCGTGGGGCCCAGAGATTCCAGACTCCCTCCTACATTCTCTCTCCTCTGGACTCTGGACCCCAGCAAAGTTTAGAACGGCTTATTTCTTTTTCTCCTTTCCTTCCTTTCAAAGCCGTTCGAAGAATACCGCCGGCAACGGCGGTGTTTCTTTACTTTTCAAACACAACTGCCAATTCCCAATGGTCGGTGCCGACGAATTGATCGAATGCGGCGGTGGCGGTGATTTTGTACCCTGCATTGGCCAGTATTTTTGCATCGCGGCGCAAAGTTATCGGATTGCACGAAACATAAATTACTTTCTTTACATTTGATTCGGCGATAAGTTTTGTTTGCGCCAATGCGCCGGCGCGCGGTGGGTCCATGATTATTACGTCGTATGTGTTTAGCATCTTTACCGACAACGGATTTTTGAATAAATCGCGCTTTGCACCGATGCCAACCACATCAAATCCGTCTATGTTCGCTTTGCTCACTCCGTCGCGACCTTGTCCGTCCGCGTTCGCCACAAATGTAAAATTGCCAAGCCCGCAAAACAAATCCGCCGCGCGCGCGCCATCATCAATATGCGATGCCACAAATTCGCGCATTGCGGATTCGCTTTGTACGGTCGGCTGCAAAAATGCG
>Ga0247609_10007062_pt1 | contig 10728 bp, 8 predicted proteins | sample 172DNAGHGlowgp2_FD_193487 | JGI IMG/M metagenome (GOLD analysis project Ga0247609, IMG submission 193487) | Sheep rumen microbial communities from Palmerston North, Manawatu-Wanganui, New Zealand - 1728 DNA GHGlow gp2 | ecosystem: Host-associated > Mammals > Digestive system > Stomach > Rumen ...
CAACATCTCCAACGTGCCCACCACCCGCGAGGGCATCGTCGACTCCTGCCTGCTCATCCTGCACGACTGGGCCGACGCCCTGCTGCTCGAGCCCGAGGAGATTCAGAAGGAGCGCGGCGTCATCCACGAGGAGTGGCGCCTGCGCACGAGTGCCGTGATGCGCATGTATGAGCGCGACCTGCCCCGCCTCTATCCGGGTTCGAAGTACGGTCACCGCATGCCCATCGGCCTGATGGAGATCATCGACAACTTCGAGCCGCAGGTGCTCCGCGACTACTACGAGAAGTGGTACCGCCCCGACAACCAGGCCATCATCGTGGTGGGCGACCTGGACGTAGACCAGATTGAGCAGAAGATCAAGGCCCTCTTCGGCCCCATCAAGATGCCCGAGAACCCCGCTCCCGTCGTGGCCGAGGAAGTGCCCGACAATGCGGAGCCCATCTTCGTGGTCGACAAGGACAAGGAGATGCAGTATAGCACCATCGACCTCATGTTCAAGAGCGACCCCATCCCCGACGAAATCAAGGGTAACATGCAGTACCTCATCTTCGACTACGTGAAGGATGCCGCTGTCGGCATGCTCAACAACCGTCTGTCGGAACTGGCACAGAAGGCCGACTGCCCCTATTTGCAGGGCAGCACCTACTACAGCCAGTACCTGCTGTCGAAGACCAAGGACGCCTTCGGCATCGAGGCTCTGCCCAAGGAGGGTCAGACCGAGGCTGCGCTGAAGGCCGTCTTCGCCGAGGCTCGCCGTGCCGCTGAGTTCGGCTTCACCGCCACGGAGTATCAGCGCTACAAGCAGAACTTCCTGAGCCAGCTCGAAAAGCAGTACTCTAACAAGGAGAAGCGCTACAACAACCAGTTCTGCCGCGAATATGTGCAGCACTTCCTCGACAGCGAGCCCATCCCCTCGCTCGACGACTACTACCAGACCATGAAGCAGCTTGTCCCCATGCTCCCCGTCGAGGCCGTGAACGAGATGATGAAGGAGTTTGTGCCCGCCACCGACTCGAACATGGTGGTGCTCTCCCTGAACCAGGAGAAGGACGGGGCCGTCTATCCCACCGAGGCTTCGCTGAAGCAGGCCGTGGCCGAAGCCCGCGCCCTGAAGCTGGAGGCATACGTGGACAACGTGAAGAACGAGCCTCTGATTGCTACCCTGCCCAAGGCCGGTAAGATTGTGAAGGAGACCGCCGGACCGAAGTTCGACTACAAGGAGCTGAAGCTCTCGAACGGTGCTACCGTCGTGCTGAAGCAGACCGACCTGAAGAAAGACCAGGTGATCCTGGCCAGTGAGGGCTTCGGCGGCTCGTCGCTCTACGGTGAGAAGGACTTTGCCAACATCCGCTTCTTCGACGATGTGATCGAGGCCAGCGGCCTGGGCAACTTCTCCCACACCGAGCTGGAGAAGGCACTCGCCGGCAAGATTGCCAGCTGCAGCATGATGCTGGGCACCGACCGTGCCAACATCACCGGCTCGTCGACCCCGAACGATGTGGAGACCCTGCTCCAGCTCGTCTACCTCTACTTCACCAAGATCAACAAGGACCAGGAGTCGTTCGACAACCTCATGAAGACCCAGGAGCTGCTGCTGAAGAACCGGCTCCTCGAGCCGGAGGCCGTCTTCAGTGACTCGCTGACACTCACCCTGCAGAACCACTCGAAGCGCTTCGCTCCGGCATCGGTAGACGACCTGGCAAAGGTCAATTACGACCGCATCCTCGCCATGGCCAAGGAGCAGACCAGCAACGCCGCCGCCTTCACCTTCACCATCATCGGCAACTACGACGAGGCCAAGCTGCGCCCCCTCATCGAGACCTATCTGGCCTCGCTGCCCTCACAGAAGGAAGTGAAGAAGGGCAAGGACGTAGAGGATTCCTTCAAAGGCAATGTCGTCAACAACTTCCGTCGCAAGATGGAGACACCGAAGGCCATCGCCGTCATGGTGTGGAAGAACGACGAGATGAAATATACGCTCGACAACATCGTCCGCGCCTCGATGGCAGGACAGATCCTCACCATGCTCTATACAGAGAAAATCCGCGAGGAGGCCTCGGCTGCCTACTCAGTGACGGCACAGGCCGGCGTCTCGCGCGACGACTACCGCACCACGGGCACCGTGCTCGTCTATTGTCCCATGAAGCCCGAGAAGGGCGACGTAGCCGTGAAGATCATGGCCGAGGAAGTAGAGAACATGGTGAAGAGCGTCGACGAGGAGAAGCTCAAGAAGGTGAAGGAGTACATGCTCAAGGCCGTCGACGACCAGTCCAAGACCAACGGCTACTGGATTCGCCAGATCGGCCGTCTGCGCGACTGGGGCATCGACACCCACACCGAGTTTAAGGCTTGTGTAGAGGCCCAGACCACCGCCAGCCTCGTCAGCTTCATGAAAGAATTCCTGAAGCAGGCCGACAAGGCAGAGGTCATCATGCTGCCCGAAGAGTAGGCAGGGACCATACCCAATACGCATGGGCGTGACTTTCCGTAGTGGAGGTCACGCCCATTATCGTAAAACCGGCGGACGCTTCGCAGCGGCCGCCGGTTGTCCCATGGGGGTTATTTACTAACATTTTCAAAAATCTTACTCGTTGTCGCTTACAGTCCGGCCGAAGGGTTCCTGGCGGTCGTCGCCCCGAAATAGTTGGGTAACGGGTTCTCAATGCCCTTGTAAACGGGGATGTCTGTGCCGAAGACCTCCTGATAGCTCTCCGGCAGTCCGGAGCGTTTCCACAGTTCGGTGACGATGGTGCCGTCGCCACGGTCGAAGCGCAGACGGAAGCTGTCGCTGCTCTCCCACTCAATGTGGCTCTCTCCGCCGTACTGGATCAGGAGACTGTCCGACCGGTACGTGACAGGGCGCATGATGCAGTAGGCGAACATGCGGCTGGCCGTCAGCTCATAGAAATGCAGATACACGTCCTTGTCGAATATCTGGTAGAGGTCCTGATGGCCGGGTATCAGCATGTCCGTTCCGTCTACCTTCGTCAGGATGCCCACTCTGCGCCAACAGCCGTAGAACCGGTTCTCGCCGGGCTCTGCCGTATGCAGCTTCAGCAGTTCGACGACGCGCTGTATCTTGGGGTTTATCTTGTAGTCAGCGCTGTAAAGCTCGGTGATGTACTGCCCGTGCGGCATGTATTCGTTGTTCATGAAAGTGTTGTGCCACCTCAGTTTGAAGGCCCTGCTGTCGCTGTCGAAGATGCTTTTGTCGTTAGTGGCCACGTTGCCGGTATAGTTCAGCGGTTGGCTGTCCATGTTCAGTATCGTCATCCAGAACTCCTCCTGCTGTCCGCCCTGCGCTTCCACGTCTTTCTGTATCTGCAGCTGCAGGGTCTTGCAGTCGGTGCAGTATTTGTACTGCTCTATGTGCGGGCCTTTGTCGGCCGTGCCGTTCTCGTAGGAGAAGCGGAGCAGGCGGTAGAGGCCCCGCGGGTTCTCCTTCTTGCCGGCTACGAGCCGCGATATGGAGTCGCATGCGTCTTTGTCGAAGCCCAGCTTCTTCTTGTCTGGCAGACGGAAGGTCAGGGGCAGCGTGTATCTCATCTTGACGGCCTTGCCCTTGTTCATGGCAGGCTTCCATCTGGGCATCAGCCCCACCACGCGCTTTGCCTCGCCGGAAAGCTGCTCGTCGGGCGATTGCATCGTTTCCATGTTTGAGATGGTGCCGTCTTCATTGACGACAAACTTCAGCAGCACCCGTCCCTCAATGCCTTTCTGCTCGCACTCGGCGGGGTACTTCAGCGTCTGCTTCAGAAAACTCATCAGGGCATTCACACCGCCAGGGTATTCAGCCATCACTTCGGGCACGTCAACGGTTTGGGCAAAGGTAGCTGCCAGTACCAGACTCGTAGCCCAGGTCAATAATAATCTCTTCATAGTCATACGTTTTTAAAGGGTTTATCGTTATATTCTATCTCGTCGCATGCCACCATGATATCGTCGCTGGATGGGAAAACCGTTGAGTCGGCGTAGGCTGTAATCTCCGGCAGGACAGCCTGGCATACCAGTCCGAAGGTGCGCTCCCTGCCGACTTTTGGCAGCTGTGCCTCGTGAGGGGCTGGGCAGAATTCCACTTCAGGCAGCACGGCTGCAAACGTTGTCTCGCAGGGTCTGCGGGGCGCTGGCTCCCGTGTCTGAGGTGCTGGCTTCTTTGTCTGCGGCGCAGGCGTTCGAATTGCCGCCGTCTGTCTCTCCTTTTGGAAGGTCTTTGTGGTCGCGGCAGGCCGACGGACCGTTTCGTGAGAGCCTACAAGCAGCATCGTACCGACGGCGAGCACTGCCAGGATGGCCGCGGCGGCGGCAAGCCACCTTGCGAAAGTCGGCCCGCTCCGGTGGGCAGCATGGGCCTGGACATTCAGGGAAGGGACGTCGGCAGTAGGCACGATGTCAACCTCACCATTGTCAAAGAGAGCGAACATCTCCTTGTATTCCTTCCACTCGTCGTCTGCCTCGTGGGTGCGGAAATATTCTCCCAGCAGCTGCTCCTCGTGCAGACTGCTTTCGCCTGCCATGAACTTTTCGAGGATGTGGCTGATGTCTTGCTTGTCATACGGTCTGTTCATTGTTGGTTCCTCCTCTTCAGTTTGTTCATTAACTCGTTTCTTGCCCGGGAGAGCAGCGTGGAGACCGATGTCTGTCTGATGCCCAGAATCAAGGCAATCTCGCGCAGTTCGCGGTGTTCCAGTTGTCGCATCGTCAGCACAATCCTCGACGTGGAGGGCAGACGGTCTATCTGCTCCTTCATCCACTGCTCCAGTTCCGCATATTCCAGACGGTCATGCAGGCTGCTTTCGTCTATGAGGGACAGTGCGCGGCCTGCCTTCAGGCGTGATTGAGCAGAGCGCCATCGGTCGATGTACACATGCTTCGTGCTCATCGCAACCAATGCCTTCATGCGGGCGGCATCGCTCACCTGCTCATGCAGGCACCACAGTTTGAGCATCACGTCCTGGGCGATGTCCTCGGCATCGTCGGGCGAGCACCCAAGCCGATGGGCCACAGCAACGGCGCCTGCCCGCAGGTCGTTGGCTATACGTGTGAACTCTTCTTGTGTCATTCTGCTTATATAACGGAGCAACCGCCCCGGATTAAACAAGAAAAGTGCTTTTTTTTTATCCGCGAGTGACGATTGGCCTATATGCGGAGTGTCATGAAAGTAATAGGAGTGAATCGCTTCTTTTGTCCTGTTAAAGGTGAAAAGAAACAATTCACTCCTATGATGTCTGCAAAAAAGACAGGAGGGAGCCGGCGGCGCGACTCGCTACATCACGCCTATCCAGCGCAGGATGTCGTTCAGGTTGGCCACGAGCATCAGGAGGATAACGATGCCGAAGCCCACATACTCGGCCCCGATCATGAACTTCTCGGAGGGCTTCCGGCCCGTAATCATTTCATAAAAGAGGAACAACACGTGGCCACCGTCGAGGGCGGGGATGGGCAGGATGTTCATGAAGGCAAGGATGATGGAGAGGAAGGCCGTCATGAGCCAGAACACGTGCCAGTCCCACATCGGGGGGAAGAGACTGCCGATGGTGCCGAAGCCGCCCAGTGACTTGGCACCTTCGCTGGTGAACATATACTTCAGGTCGCCCACATAGCCCGAGAGCACGTTCCAGCCGTAGGCTACGCCTGCGGGGAAGCTCTCAAAGAATCCGTATTCCTTGGTTATCCTCTCATACTGGGGAATGGCGGGGATATAGCCGATGACCAGTCTTTTCTTCTCGACGTTCATCGTCACGGGACGGGTAATTGTGTCCTGGTCGTGCACGTAGACCAGCTGCGTCTGCAGGGCCTGCTGGCGGGCCTCGTCGCTCTCGGCAGCTGCATAGATGTCGTAGAGACGGCTCATCTCGTACTGGAAGTCGTTATGATAGGCCACGGCATGGCCGTTGATGCTCAGGATTCGGTCGCCTTTGGCAAGGCCGGCCTTCTCGGCAGGTGAGCCGGGCATGACCGAGTCGATACACATGGGCACAAGGATGTCGGCAAAGCGGGGCTCGTTCTTCAGCATCTTCAGCAGGTCGAGGTCGCCGGGCATGGCAATGCTTACGGACTGGCCTCCGCGCAATACGGTCACTTCGTGGGCCTCGGCAAGTGCACGGTAGAAGTCGGCATCGCGGGCTTCAAACTCGGTGCCATCGTGGCTCAGCATGATGTCGCCGTTTTGGAAACCCAGGGCACGGGCATCCTCGTTGAAGTACATGCCCTGCGTCATGTTCTTCATGGGCACATAGCTCTCGCCCCAGGTGAAGAGAATCATGGAATAGATGAACAAGGCCAGGAGGAAGTTGACCAACACGCCGCCAATCATGATGAGCAGTCGCTGCCACGTGGGCTTGGAACGGAACTCCCAGGGCTGCTCGGGCTGCTTCATCTGCTCCGTGTCGAAACTCTCGTCTATCATGCCGGCAATCTTGCAGTAGCCGCCCAGCGGAAGCCAGCCTATGCCGTACTCGGTGTCGCCCTCTTTCTTGGGCGTGGTGTGGAACAGTTTGCCTGACCATTTGCCGATGCCCAGGTCGAAAAAGAGATAAAACTTGTCTACTCTTACGCCAAAGAGCTTGGAGAAGAAAAAGTGGCCTGCCTCATGGAGAAGTACCAGAATGGCCAGTGCTAATACCAGTTGAAGAATTTGAATTACTACAGTCATTTGATTAAACTATTTGCTATTCGACGAGCCTCTGCATCGGTCTGCAGGTAGTCGTCGAGGGTTGGTGTCTTGATGAAAGTGGCCCGCTGCATGGTCTCGGCAATGATGTCACCCATCTGCAGGAAACCGCAGCGGTCTTCGAGGAAGGCGCGGTTCACAATCTCGTTGGCAGCATTGACGATGCAAGCCATGTTGCCGCCGCGGGCCAGTGCCTCGTAGGCCATGGCCAGGCAGCGGAACTTCTTCAGGTCGGGCTCGAAGAACTCCAGCGGATGCCGGAACAGGTCGAGACGCTCACCGGAGAGAGGCAGGCGCTTGGGGAAAGAGAAGGCATACTGGATGGGCAGTCGCATGTCGGGTACGCCCAACTGGGCCTTGACGCTGCCGTCCTGGAACTGAACGGCGCTGTGGACGATGCTCTGCGGATGGACGAGCACCTGTATCTGGTTCGCCTCTACGCCGAAGAGCCACTTGGCCTCGATGACCTCGAAGCCCTTGTTCATCATAGAAGCCGAGTCGATGGTGATCTTCGCACCCATGTCCCAGGTGGGATGGCGCAGGGCGTCGGCCTTTGTGACATGTGCTATCTCCTCCATCGTCTTTGTGCGGAAGGGGCCTCCCGAGGCAGTGAGGAGAATCTTGTCGATGGGGTTCTCGTCTTCGCCGACGAGGCTCTGGAAGATAGCTGAGTGCTCGCTGTCGACGGGCAGAATGGCTGCCTTGTTCTCCAAGGCCAAACGGCAGATGAGCTCGCCTGCCACGACCAGCGTCTCCTTGTTAGCCAGGCAGATGGTCTTGTGAGCCTTGATGGCATGGATGGTGGGGGTGAGCCCAGCAAAGCCTACCATGGCTGTGAGCACCATGTCGATGGGGTCGGCCTCGACAATCTCGTCGAGCGCCTTGGCACCGGCATAGACCTTGATGTCTGGTCGGTCTTCCATGAGGGCTTTCAGTTCGTCATAACGCGCTTCGTTGGCGATGACGATGGCAGCAGGATTAAACTGGTGGGCCTGTCTGGCCAGCAATTCCACTTGGTTGTTGGCTGTGAGGCAGTACACTTCATAGAGGTCGCTGTGCTCTTCGATGACTTCGAGTGCCTGTGTGCCGATGCTTCCCGTGGAACCGAGAATAGCTATTTGTCGTTTCTTCATAAGTCTAAGATTCCTTCGGGCAAGTCTGTAACGATTTGCCGCTTGTCTTTATCTATATTTGTAATAAGGTCGTCGTTGGCAGGGATGAGCTTCCCATCTTCCAGTTCGAAGAGGATGTTGGCTGTTGAGTCATCAATGGAGGCGATGCGGCCGATGGGCTTCCCTGTGTTTGCTTCGACGATGTCGAAGCCTACCAGACTGTGGAGGGTAGGGGGGATGTCGTCGTCATCGGTGAGGGCAAGGGGGAAGTAGACATCGGTGCCCGTCAGTTCGCGGGCTCGTTCCTGTGTGTCGATGTCGCAGAACTTCACCAGTGCGGTGGAGTCGGTACGGAAGCGGTATTCCTCTAAGAAGAAAGGCACAAGGATGCCGTCGAGGTCAAGAACCAGGTAGTCGGCATCTACGCGGTCAAAGACATCGTCGTCGAACATGAAGCTCAGTTCTCCATGTACGCCGTGAGCCTTGCCCAGCTTACCAATCTTATAGACTTCCTCGCGCTTAATCATATCGTTTTCTTGTCTCTCTCTATAGCTTCTAAATTATCGATAGCTTCTGTAGTCTCTTTTATACTCTTTCTATATGGGCTCCCAATGCGTTGAGGCGGCTCTCGATGTTCTCATAGCCACGGTCTATCTGCTCGATGTTGTCAATACGGCTGGTGCCATTAGCACTCATGGCAGCAATCAAAAGGGCGATACCGGCACGGATATCAGGGCTTGACATGCGGCCACCGCGCAGTTGTATCTTGTGGTCGTGGCCTACAACGACGGCACGGTGCGGGTCGCACAGGATAATCTGGGCACCCATGTCAATGAGCTTGTCGACGAAGAACAATCGGCTTTCGAACATCTTCTGATGGAACAGTACCGATCCGCGGGCTTGTGTAGCCACGGTGATGAGTACGGAGAGGAGGTCGGGCGTGAGTCCTGGCCAAGGAGCATCGGCCAGGGTCATGATGGTTCCGTCGATGAACGACTGTATCTCGTAGTGGCGCTGACGGGGAATCCAGAGGTCGTCGCCCTCAACCTTGAGCTTGATGCCCAAACGGCGGAAGGCGTCTGGGATGATGCCCAGGTCTTTTACTGACACGTCCTTGATGCGGATGCCGTCGCCCACCATGGCAGCCATACCGATGAACGAGCCCACTTCAATCATGTCGGGCAGAATGCGGTGCTCTGTGCCGTGCAGGGTAGTGACACCCTCGATGGTCAGGAGGTTCGAACCGATGCCTGAGATACAGGCACCCATGCGGTTGAGCATGTGGCAGAGCTGCTGGATATAAGGTTCACAGGCGGCATTATAGATTGTGGTGGTGCCTTGGGCCATGACGGCCGCCATGATAATGTTGGCCGTACCCGTGACCGATGCCTCGTCAAGAAGCATGTAAGTGCCTTTCAGCGAGTTGCTGGTGCTGTTAGCAGAAGCCTCGTCAGGCATGGCATTGATTTCGTAGATTGACCTTTCCGGAATGTGTCTGAAACTGGCTCCCAGCCTCTCAAAGCCTAAGAAGTGGGTGTCAAGCCGGCGGCGTCCGATCTTGTCACCGCCCGGTTTGGTTATGACAGCCTTTCCCATGCGAGCCAGGAGCGGCCCAATCATCAGCACAGAACCGCGCAGCTGGGCGCACTTCTGGACGAACTCGTCGCTTTGAAGATAGTCCAGATTCAGGTCGTCGGCTTGGAAGGTGTAGGTGTTTTGGGGCGACTGGGGCGACTGAGACTGCTGGGGCAAATGAGCCGAATTGGGCAAATGGGTGACCTTTACCCCAATGTCTTTGAGCAGCTGAATGAGGTTGTTGACATCGCGAATGTTGGGAATGTTGCGAATGGTGATGATGTCGCTGGTGAGCAGGGTGGCACAGATCACCTGCAGGGCCTCATTCTTGGCTCCCTGCGGGGTAATCGTTCCGTTCAGCGTGTGTCCGCCTTCGATGATAAATGCTGCCATTACAACTGTTTCTTGCCACCGATACGTTTCGGCTCCGTGATTATTTCTTTTTTCTGCCGTTGAGGCGTTTCGGTTCAGCCGTGGCTGCAACCCGCTCGAACTTAAAGGTCGACGGGTCTATCTGTATGCTTCCGTTGGTCATACGGGCAATGTCGTCGATGACCTTTTCGTCATCGATGGAGCCATGTCCCCATTGCATCAGGTCGCGTTTCATCTGATTGGCAGCCAGTCTTACCAGCTCGTCGCACTCAGGCCCCTTGGGCATGGTCTGCAGTTTCTCCATCAGTTCCTCCACCAGTCGGCCATAGTGGCGCAGCCGGATGTTGTTCTGTGGCAGGTGCATAGGTTGAGGCTTGGAGTGAATCTTCTCGGCCTGCGACACGTCGTAGGGCCAGTCGATGTCGAGCTGCTTGCGGCTCATGAGATACAGGTGGTCCCAGAGGGTCTGCTCGTAGTCGGCATTCTCTCTGATTTGTGGTACCTTGGCCAGCATCTGTTTCACGATGGTCTGTGCACAGCGCAATCGTTCCTGCTTGTCGGGCAGGGCGATGGCATAGTCTACCATCTTCTGTATCTCGCGCCCGTATTCGGGCAAGAGCAGGGTTTCGCGCTGGGTGTTGTAGTCTAATCCTTGTATGTTCATTGTTCTTTTTTTGGGGTAATGGGGCTTCTAAGGCTGCTGGGGGCTTCTAAGGCCGCTGGGGCTTCTAAGGCCGCTGGGGCTTCTAAGGCTGCTGGGGCTGCTAAGGCTGCTGGGGCTTATAGGAGTTTCTTCGGCATTTTGGCCACATAGTCCTTCAGGTAGAAGGGTTCGAAGTAGGCCACATCCTCGTATTGCTGATTGAGGTATCGGCGCTCGGCGAGGGGTTGCATCCATTTGGCCAGCGGCTCGATGCCGTCGATGTAGTGGGCGTTGGGGTGATTGATGACCTCCATGCACTTCTCTGCACCGGGACCGAAGAAGTAGACGGGGCGCTC
>Ga0247609_10007063_pt1 | contig 10726 bp, 7 predicted proteins | sample 172DNAGHGlowgp2_FD_193487 | JGI IMG/M metagenome (GOLD analysis project Ga0247609, IMG submission 193487) | Sheep rumen microbial communities from Palmerston North, Manawatu-Wanganui, New Zealand - 1728 DNA GHGlow gp2 | ecosystem: Host-associated > Mammals > Digestive system > Stomach > Rumen ...
AGCTTCCGGTTGCACTTCTGGCTGTACCGGCTGCGGCTCCGGTTGTTCTTGAGGTGGAATTTCAATCTTTGTTTCGGGCTTGGGTTCTGCCTTGACGGAGGCCGTCTTGGTGGCATCGGATTTGCTCTCAACTTTGTCTGGCAGTTCGTTGTTGCATGCCGCAATGATGCCTTTCAGTGCTGGGCCGAACGGCCAGTCGAATTTGTCCTTTCTCACATTGGTGTGGTAGAAAACGCCCTTGAACGCGACTGCTTTTTCGCCACTTGCAAACGGTTCGTCGTTTTCCATGAAGTTCATCGGGATGTTGTGCTTTCTGCCGAGGTACTTGACGAGCGCGGCAACTGCTTCGGTCTGGATGTCCGTCATCGAGGCGTAGTAGTCGTGTCCCTTGTAGGGATGCTTGTAATAGTATTCGCTTTCCGAAAGTTTGCAATAAACTTTGTTGTAAGCGTCTAGCAGGTTTTCGCCAGATAACGTCAACGGACCGTAGTTGCTGATTTCGATACCGATGGATTGTTTCGACATGACCTCGTTCTTGCCGACGGCATTGCCGCCAAGGTGGTAACTCCAGTATGTATCGGGGAAGAGTTCGTAAATTCTCCCGGAACGATCGACTACGTAAGAGACAGAAACGTGATTGCCCTTTGCCGAAAGCGAACTGATGTCGGATTTGATGTGGCCGACCGTAAAGTGCAGACAGATGCTCTTCTTCGTTGTCTTAGTTTGGTAATAGTAAGTGTCGTAGTCCGGACGGATGGAATAGATTTTTATGTTGTTCCCGATGTCAAGCGTTTCTTTTAGAGTGTACTTGACTCCGTTTGCGGTCAGTTTTGATATAAATTCATCTTCCGTTTTTTTGATTTCGGTGGGTATCATAGTTTCTCCTACTTTTTTGCTACAAAATATATACATTTTTTAGAATAAAATTTTTTAGAACAAAAAAAGTCCACGATTTTCATCGCGGAACTTTTTAAAGGTTGTAAGAGTTTGGTTACAACTTAATGCTGCACGGTTTGGCGTGCCAGATCTCTTCGGCGTACTGCTTGATGGTACGGTCGGAGCTGAACTTGCCCATGCGAGCGACGTTGAGAATTGCCATTTCTGCCCAGTGCTTTTTGTCCTGGTATGCTTCGGCAACCTTCTTCTGCATATCCACATAGCTGCGGAAGTCAGCGCAGAGCATGTACGGGTCATTGGAAAGCAACTTTTCAGCAATGTGCTTGAACGTTTCCGGATGGTCGGGGCTGAAGAACCCGGAATTGATGAGGTCAATCACGCGGCGCAGATCGTCGTCCTTCTCGTAGAAGTCGCGCGGACGATAGCCCTTGGCCAAGAGGTCCGTCACTTCTTCAACGGTGAGGCCAAAGATGAAGATGTTGTCGTCACCGATTTCTTCCTTCATTTCCACGTTGGCGCCGTCGAGCGTGCCGATCGTGAGAGCGCCGTTCAAAGCAAACTTCATGTTGCCCGTGCCCGAAGCTTCGGTACCGGCGGTAGAAATCTGTTCGGAAAGGTCTGCGGCCGGGATGATCTTTTCGGCGAAGGACACGCGGTAGTTTTCGAGGAACACCATCTTGAGCTTGCCCTTGCAATCCGGGTCAGCGTCGATGATAGAAGCCACGGCGTTTGCAAGACGGATAATCTGCTTAGCCATCCAGTAACCCGGAGCGGCCTTACCACCGATCATGATGGTGCGCGGCATGATTTCCTTGCCGTCCTTCACCTGGATGTAAAGGTGGATGGCATGGAGAATGTTCAAGAGCTGGCGCTTGTATTCGTGAATGCGCTTGACCTGCACGTCGAAGAACGTGTTCACGTCAACATCCACGCCCTGCGTTGCCTTGAGGTACTTGGCGAGGCGTTCCTTGTTCTGCTTCTTGACCGCCATGAATTCCTTCTGGAAAGCGGCATCCTTGGCGAACTTTTCGAGCTTCTTCAAATCGTCGAGATCCTTGACCCAGGATTCGCCAATCTTGGAAGAGATGAGTTCGGACATAGCCGGGTTAGCCTTGCGGACCCAACGACGCGGCGTCACGCCGTTCGTCTTGTTGTTGAACTTTTCAGGCCACAGTTCGTAGAAGTCCTTGAAGAGCGTCGTCTTGAGGAGGTCGGAGTGGAGCGCAGCCACGCCGTTCACGGCGAACGAACCCACGATGGAAAGGTAAGCCATGCGGACCATCTTGCAGCCGCCTTCTTCGATAAGGCTCATGCGGGCGAGACGGTTGTTGTCGCCAGGCCACTTCATGGAGACCATGCGGAGGAAACGAGCGTTGATTTCGTAAATAATCTGGAGGTGACGCGGCAAAAGCTTTTCGAACAAACTGACCGGCCACTTTTCAAGAGCTTCCGGCATGAGCGTGTGGTTCGTGTAGGCGAACGTGTGCGTCACGATGTCCCATGCTTCGTCCCATTCGAGGTTCTCGATGTCGAGGAGGATGCGCATCATTTCGGCGATAGAAATTGCCGGGTGCGTATCGTTCAACTGGATGGCGACCTTTTCCGGGAAGAGCTTCCAGTCGTTCTTGTGGAGCTTCTTGAAGCGCTTGATGATATCCTGCAACGAAGCGGAGCAGAGGAAGTACTGCTGTTTGAGGCGCAGTTCCTTACCGTTCATGGAGGAGTCGTTCGGGTACAGAACCTTCGAAATCGTTTCGGAAAGTTCCATGTCCTGCACGGCGGCGATGTAGTCACCGTTGTTGAAATAGCTGAGGCCGAAATCGTCGGCGGACTTGGCGCTCCAGAGGCGGAGGTTGTTCACCGTATTGTTCTTGTAACCTGGAATCGGCGTATCGTAGGGGAGGGCGAGCACGTAGTCCTTCGTTTCCCAACGGTTGCGGAGTCTGCCCGTTTCGTCCATCCAACTTACCACGTAACCGTAGAACGGAACCTTGATAGCGTTAGCCGGGCGGGCGATTTCCCACGGGTTCGGGAGGCGCAGCCAGTTGTCCGGCTGTTCTTCCTGTTCGCCGTTCACGATCTTCTGGCTGAACATACCGTATTCGTAACGGATACCCATACCCGTTGCCGGGAGTTCGAGCGTTGCCATGGAGTCGAGGAAGCAAGCAGCCAAGCGGCCCAAGCCCCCGTTGCCGAGACCCGCATCCACTTCCTGTTCGCGGAGTTCTTCGAGCGTCATGCCGATTTCGTCGAGGGCTTCCGTCACGGCGCTTTCGACGTCGAGGTTCAACACGGAGTTGCCGAGCGTACGGCCAATCAAGAATTCCAGGGACAAGTAATAGACGCGCTTGACGTCTTTTTCGTAATAGGTGTTCTGCGTCTTGATCCAACGGTCAACAAGACGGTCACGCACGGCGTAAGCCACGGCGAGGAACTTTTCGTGGTCCGTCACCGTGTAGTTGCTGCGGGCGAGCGTGTGGTGGATGTGATCGGTGAAAGCCTTGCGGAAAGCTTCCGCATCGGTGCCGAGCACGGTAATGTCACTTGCATTCTTGGTAGTTTTAGCCATAAAAATACCCTTCTGATGTTAAAATTTCTCCAATAAAAGTTTAGAAAATTTTACGGGATTTGCAATATGTTAATTCTGTAAAGGCTAGTTGTAGGGCTTTTCAGGAAGTGTAAATCTTCTGTAAAAACATCCCGGCAGAAAAGATTACCATAAACCGCTATTGTTGCGAATCTATCCAGTTGTATCTACGCTGGACCCATTTTTTCAACGAATCGACTGCTGCTTGGTATGAATCGAATGATTGCGTGTGATAGCGAGAACTAATATCTTTTAATATTGGCCATTTTTTAAAATTATTTTTTGCCGGAAGCTTTAGTTCATTTCGGTAAACTTCAATTGAATCTATAATTTGTTTGAAAGAATGCCGATGGTTGTTCCAAAAAGAATTAGCCTCTTTTTTAATGAAGTCTTTTGTGAATAGGGACGTATTCCAATAATAATTACGAATGAACCAAGCTTTTGGATCCTTGGTCAGCTCATTTGGATGCCCGTTATACGCTAAATCGAAATCCCATAATGGTCCCATTTTTATAGGACTACCTGGAATCCATGTGAAAAAAACGCTTGTGGAAAAATTACCATCTCGATTTTCTGAAAATTCTTGAACCCAATAAAACAAGAAGTAAGACTGCAAGTCAATCCATTTTTTTAGAGTGTCTTTTGAATAGTTGTTGCTTATAATAAGTTCATTAAGTGAATCTAAGTGATTTTTCAAAACACTTGATGTTGAGTCGTTTGCGAGCTTAGGAGAATGAATTGTGACAGGTTTACTTTCGTCTTCAAGGAAGGTAACGACGTCTTTTGCTTTATAATGAACATCAAATTCTGCTAAGAATGAGTTTGTTTTATCTATGTTGTTTATTCTGTTCTTGTTAACTTTTAATGTCTCTACAATAAGGTAAACCCCTAAATATTTGTGATTTAAATAAAGCTCGACGAAATTGCATTGAGGTGAATAGTCTGCTTTCAACCATGAAGAAAGTTTGTATGTTATGTAGTTTTTCATCAAGGTTTTGTCGGCATAATTGGCTATAAGAGCCCAGTCTTTGTCTTTGGGCATTCCCAGTATGGTTTGTTTTTTTTGAAATTCAATTTTGTAGCTCTTTTTTGGCATGTCGGTCCAAGAAGTATTTCCTCGTCCCCTGATAGTTAAATCCATAATTTCACTTTCAGGTGCGGTTTTTCCCCAAATTTGTAATTTGGCGGGAATTTCAGTTTCACAGTCTTTTATTTTTTGTTGATTCTCTGTTTCGATCACGATTCTAGGAATGCCTGCATATGGGTATTCCGAGTCATCTAGAGAGAGGTCTTCTTTAATACTTGATGATGAAACTTTTTTTTCTTTAGCGTAACTAATGCTGCTCTTTCCGATATCGTTAGATAATTCTTTATCACTAGTCTCGGTGTTATAAACGTTTTCGTAGTCGCTGCATGCAAAAAAAACGAGCGGAATTATAGTAAGTATAAGGCAAAGTGAATATGAGCGGGAGTAGGGCATATTTAATTTCAAATCTAACAAAAGTTCAAAAATTCGGCAGCCCGCATCTCGCGAGCTGCCTTTGTTGTTACAGTTGTCCGGGGAGCACTAGCTTTTCCTTAGGCGGGAAGCTGGCTTCGTACTTCTCGAATTCTTCGGGCATTCGCTCGGTCACGAAATAGCCCTCGGGGTCTTTGTACGAACCTGTCACTCCGTTCAGGAATCCCTCGTCGAGTTCCTTGCTCAAGAAATATGGCGCGTCGCTGTTCGGGTCGTCGGCGTATCGGATGCCCTTGGTGTAAGCGGGGACGAATCCGCTCTTGCCGTAGAATCCGATGTTCCCGACGATAAGCAGGCAACCGCCGCCCATTTTGCGCGCGAGTTCCATGGAATAGTCGAGGAGTGCCTTGCCGTATCCTTGCCGCTTGTAGTCGGGGTGGATGCTGATTGGCCCGAAGGTCATCATGCGGATTTTGCGTCCGTCGTCGGCGTCGATTTTCGACCACGCGTACATCACGTGTCCGATAATTTGTCCGTCAACTTCCATGACGAGCGAGAGTTCCGGGATAAAGCTTGGGTCGTTCCTGTAATGGTGGAGGACAAAATGCTCCACGCAGCCGGGACGGTAAACGTTCCAGAATGCTTCTCGGGTGAGATTTTCGACGATTTTAAAGTCGCGCGGTTGTTCCGTGCGGATATTGTATTTTTTCATTGTTTATCTCCAAAATTTTTGTGTGAATAGGCACAACCACCTTGGAAGACCGCCTTGAAAACATTCGTCTTCCAAGGCGTTAAACAATGAACCAATATTTACTAGATAACATCCAGCCTCATTAAAAAAAATGACCACCCAGGCTATACATCAACAAGGGATCACCCGGCGACCTCATTCTGGATGTATCAGGGGGAAGCCGGGATTGTCTATAATATACGTTTTTTATCAAAAAAGATGGTGTGGATACCTATAAATTTTGTTAAAAATGGTTTTTATAGGTACGTTTTACGAAATGTTTGTATAAACTAATAGAAAATTTCTTGATTTTGTTTTGTTGAGTACCTATAAAAGTCTGTTTTAGGTGGTTTTTATAGGTTCCCCCGTGCTGTTGACGTTGGAAAATCCGCTTTAAACGAGGTATGGGTACCTATAAATCCTTGTTTTTTGCTGTTTTATAGGTGCGCGTTTGCGGAAAACCGCTTGAAGTTTGCTGAAATGAGCGGATTCATGGAATTTTGACGCTTATTAGCGGTGTTTATGAAACTTTTACGTGAAATTTTTAGGGAATAATTTAAATTTCAATTGATAGTCATTAAGGAATTTTAGAATGAAAAATTTTTCTGCTAAGTATTTGGTCAGTGCCCTTTTTGTTGGGCTTTGCACGTTTGCCGGGTGCGGTGACGACTCTTCCAGTGCTATTCCTGTCGCCCCGAATCCGGGTGTAGCCTCTTCGTCGAGTGTGCAGCAAAATCAGCCTGTCGATAATCCGCTTTCGTCTAGCGTAAGTGTTCCCAGCGCGACTTCAAGTGTTGCTGTTCCTGCTTCGAGCGCAACGGTTCCTGGCCCTGATACTCCGGCGAGCTCGTCCGATGCGGCGACACCTGCAAGTTCTGCCGGAACTACGCCAGTCAACAATGGAACTTTCACTTTTGCAACGACCCCGGGTACACTCGCTCTTACTCCTGATGCCGATGGTTTCTATGACATAGGTGACGTTTATAAGGCTGTGCCTAAGACGAGCAAGATTGCTTTTGTGATTCGCCATTCCAAGCGTGAAAAGAATAATTTGGGTACGGAATCGTCGCTGACTCCGATTGGTATCCAGATGGCGCAGACGCTCGGTGCAAAGCTTGTGAGCGATGAATCGTTCTATTATGCTTCGACAAACTTCTTGCGTACTCGTGCGACTTGCGAGAATATTGCTGCAGGCCGTGGCGAAACCGCCGAGGTTGTGACGTGGGATGGCATCAACGGTAGTTACTTCTTGACGGTGCCGAGCGATACGCTGGATGCGCTTGTCTCCAAGAGAGGGGGTAATCCGAAGTATATCGCCATGTATTCGTATGGTGCGGATTACCCGGCTGCTATAGCCCCTGTAATTTCGACCTACTTCTATGATTTCTTCCCGCGTGGTAATCAGTTCTTGAGCGAAGTCATTGTTGCGAACATGCCTAATTGGAAACGCGTGAGCTTTCTGGCAAGTCACGACATGCTTGTTGAACCGCTAGTCGCCTTTGTCTCGAACAGGACCATTAACTTGAAGGTTTATGAAACGCCTTACCGTTGGGTGAATTACCTCTCGGGCATTGCCGTGATTGTTGATGAAGCGGGCGCTGTGACGGCGCTCCCGGTTCGTGGTGATGAAGTCGGTTGGATGATTCCCAAAGACGAAGTTGATGAATCAGTAGCTCAATGAGAATAGCGCTCCTTGGCTCTACAGGACTTGTCGGCAAGAATGTCGCGCGACTGCTAGCCCAGTTGGGCGAGGCCGAAAGTGTGTATTGCCCAGTGCGTTCAATCCCTGATTTGGGACAGATGGGCGTTTTGCAGGGGGCTGCAAAGTTCAATTTTGAAGTTGTCGATTTTGACGACCTGCTGGGGGCTCGCCCCGAAGAACAGTGGGTGTCGAGTGTTTGTGCCAATTTTAGCGGCCGCGACGCCGTAATCTGCTGCTTGGGGACAACGCTCAAGCAGGCAGGGAGCAAGGCTGCCCAGGAAAAAATCGATTTGCGTTTACCGCTTACGCTTGCAGCGCTTGCCAAACGGCAGGGTGTAAAGCATTTTATTTGTATCAGCGCGATGGGCGCGAACTCGCATTCGCCGTTTTTCTACAATCGCTTAAAGGGGATGCTTGAAGAGGGCCTTACGATGATGGGCTTTGAAACGCTCACGCTTGTGCGGCCGTCGTTGCTCTTGGGAAAACACAAGGACAAGCGCTTTGGTGAAGAGTTGATGCAAAAACTTTTCGGAGCGCACCCGGAATGGTTGCCGGCGCATTTCCGCCCGGTGCGTGCAGAGACTGTCGCTGCGCATCTTGTGGCGAATTTGCTCAAGCCGCCTGTAGACCATGTATGCGCGACCGACGGAGTCAAGGGCAAACGGATTGTCTATAACCGCCAACTCCGCGAAATATAGTTGCTCCGAAGTCTCGTCATTCTGACGACCAAGGGTCGGAAGAATCCTGTCAAGTTTTGTTCTGACAATCATCTTTATTTATAGAATATTATTTTTAACTTTATAAAAAACAATTCGGAGGTCACATGACGTTAGTCGTCTTTATCCTTTATCTGTTAATGATGCTTGGCATTGGGGCGTATTTCTCCCGCAAGGCGAATAGCCTGAACGCCTATTACCTCGGCAACCGCGGCATGAACAAGTGGGTGGTCGCCATGTCTGCCCAGGCCTCCGACATGAGTGGCTGGATGCTGATGGGTCTCCCGGGTGCCGTTTTCGTGAGCGGATTTTCCGAAGCTTGGATTGGAATCGGCCTTGTTATCGGCACTTACTTTAACTGGAAAATCGTCGGTCGCAGGTTGCGCAAGTACAGCCATTTCTGCGGCGATTCGATTACGCTCCCGGACTTTTTCTCGAACCGTTTCCGCGACAAGAAGGGAATCATCCGCGTCATTGCCTCGATTTTCATTCTTGCGTTTTTCCTGTTCTACACGGTCTCCGGCTTTGTCGCCTGCGCTAAGTTGTTCGGAACTATCTTTGGCATGAGCTATACGACTGGGCTTATCCTTGGTGCGGTCGTGGTGGTGAGTTACACGTTCATGGGCGGGTTCTTTGCCGTGTGCTGGACAGACTTTATTCAAGCTTCAATGATGCTGATTGCGGTGCTTGTGATTCCGCTGATGATCATGAACGGCTCGGGCGGTTTTGCCTCGACGATTGACGCCGTGAACGCCCAGAATCCGTATTTGATGAGTCTTTTCACGAATGCAACGACGGGCAAGTCCATTGGGCTTATAGCGCTGATTTCTAGCCTTTCGTGGGGGCTTGGCTACTTTGGCATGCCGCACATTCTCGTGCGTTTCATGAGCATTAAGAACGCCGAAGAAATCAAGGATTCCCGCCGTATCGCCATGACTTGGGTGATTATCTGCCTTGCTGCAGTTGTGATGATTGCTCTCCTTGGTCGCTATTACGTGACGGCTCATGGTATTGCCGTTGACGACCCGGAACGCATTTTCATGATTCTTTGCCAGGCGCTTTGCCATCCGGCGATTGCCGCAATTCTCATGGCAGCCATTCTTGCTGCAATTATGAGTACTTCTGACTCGCAGCTTCTGGTGTCAGCTTCTGCATTCAGTAACGACCTTTACAAACACTTGTTCCGCAAGAATGCAAGCAACAAGGAAGTGATGTGGGTGAGCCGTGGCGTTGTCGTGCTCATTACGCTTGTCGCTGTAATTGTCGCGATGCAGGGCGCTCCCAGTGCCGACGAAGTGAAGCACGGTAAGAGCTTCCTCGACGTGGTCATGAGCCTTGTGAGCTTTGCCTGGGGCGGTTTCGGTGCCACCTTTGGCCCGATTATGCTGCTCGCTCTCTTCTGGAAGCGCACGACCCTCGCAGGCGCTATCAGCGGTATGCTTGTGGGCGGCATCACGACGTTTGTCTGGAAATTCTACCTCTCCGGATTCTCCGCTGAAATCTTCCAGATTTACGAACTCGTGCCGGGCTTTATCCTCTCTTTCGTGACGATTGTTGTCGTGAGCCTCTGCACCAAGGAACCCTCCGCTGAAATCCAGCTGGAATTCGATAGGGTCGAGAGTACACGCTTGAGCGATATAAAGCTATCGTGATGTGACGAAAGCACAAATTGTGCTAATCTCATGTAATAAGCGATAGAACAAACTGAAATTTTTGATTATAAAAAAGCCTAGCAATTAAGCTGGGCTTTTTGTATTTGAATGCAAAAAAAATTTACTTAAAAACATTGGTAATCATTTTTTCTGTAATTTGCTTGTTTTGTATATTCCTTGATAAAATACAGAATTAAATCAATAAAAAGGAGGATTTATATGTCGAAAAAAATAATTCTTGTAGCGGTTTTTTGTGCAACTGCAAGTTTTGCATCTTGGGATAAATTCCCTGTCCTTGAGAATCACAAGGGTGAAATTGATGTCGGTACGGAATTCTTCAAACGGGGTGATCGCATGTGGCTCACGCCTTATATCGGCTCCCGTTATACGGTCATGCCGAATTTTGAACTGGGCTTGATTCTTCCGTATTTTGTGAATTTGACTAAGAACAACGTAAACGGACTTGCGAATCCTATGTTTATGGCTCGTTACCAGTTCTTGCCGATGTTGAATGCGTTCTTGAATGTTCAAGTGCCTACAGACTACGAAACCTGCGCTAGCAGTGAATGGTCTTTTAATTTTGGTACACAGTATTCTCAAAATTTGGGTGTCGTTAATTTCGGTGCGGAATTGGGCCTTACTGTGAATACTAGCGGTGAAGATAAGGTATCTCCTCCGTTGAAACTGAATTTTGGTGCTGAGGCCGATTTTAATTTGGACGTTCCGTTGACTCCGTTTATTGGTGCGGATGCGTTTATGTGGCTTGGAAAGTTTACTGATGACGGGGAAAACGTTGGTGTGAGTCATACGGGTGATTTCGCAGTTCGTCCTTATGTCGGTTTAAGGTATGCGATTACCCCGAATGTTAGCGTGCAGGCTTCCGCAATGACTATTTTGGGCGATGAAGAAGTTATTTTGAGCGAAATGGACGTTTCGGATACCCCGATTATGGCGGATTTCAAAATCAAAATGGCGTTCTAAAA
>Ga0247609_10007064_pt1 | contig 10726 bp, 1 predicted proteins | sample 172DNAGHGlowgp2_FD_193487 | JGI IMG/M metagenome (GOLD analysis project Ga0247609, IMG submission 193487) | Sheep rumen microbial communities from Palmerston North, Manawatu-Wanganui, New Zealand - 1728 DNA GHGlow gp2 | ecosystem: Host-associated > Mammals > Digestive system > Stomach > Rumen ...
CAATCCCCAATCCCCAATCCCCATAGAATAATATATAATTTATAGATTATAATTTATAATTTATATTAAAACATATATTAATATTTCAAAAATTTTATTTTATTCATTTATTTTTGTTTTATCTTTATTTTCAGATTTATTTTCCGATTTTTTGCGTAGAATATTATTATCAGGTATATTTAAACTACTTTGATTACTTTTTGTTCCTGATTCTTTTCCATTTAAGGATTCTCCTTCTTCATTTTCATCACTTTCTTCTTCCTCTTCTTCATTGTCTTCTTCTTCTTCATTTTCATTTTCTTCATCATTATTACTTTTACTTTCGCTTTCATCTGAATAAACAGAAAATGAATTAGATTCGCCACTTTCTATTTTATTCGAAATATTCTCTTTTAAATGTTGTAATAATTGTTCATTTTCTTTATAATAATTAATAAACATTTTCATATAATTATAAGAAAATTTGTAATATAAATGCGATGTTAATGGATTGAAAGTAATTAAAGCATATTTTTGATTTTTATCAAAAATAATATTTCCTTTCTTTTTTTGTACAAATTTATTTATATTTGTTCTTATTTGTTTCAAAATTTTTTTCTCAGCTTTGAATATTAAATTATTCTCCGGATTTTCTCTATTAATTTTTGTTCCATATAATTTATATAATATTTTAAAAATTACATCATGATAATATACATAATCTTCTTTGTCATAATATAATTTTAAATCACTTACATATTTTTTAGCATATTCTAATTTATTTTTTTCTGGAAGAAGAAATTTTTGTAAATTTAAATCTATTAAAAATTGTGAAGTTAATGTTTTTTTAATGCGACAACCTTCATTTTCTTCTGAAGAAAATTTATTCCATGAACTATTAAAATCTTTTATAAAAGAATTGAATTTATCTATTGGATTATATTTTTTATCTGTGAATTCATCATATTGTTGTAAAGTTACCATTAATAATAAATTTAATAAAATAACTGATGTGAGAAAATTATCTAAAATAAAAAAAGCAAAGGAATATGCGTCTTCTCCAACACCTTTATTACCATAAGCATATTCCATCATTATATTGTGCCAATTTTCTCCTGTTGAACATCTAAATATAAGAAGATACGAGGTATAAAAATTATTAAAATTAAAATAATCATTAGTAAAATAAGATGTTTTTATTTTCACCTCTGTTTTATCTCCTTCATATAAATAACATCCCATCAAAGCAATAGTTCCATATAAGACAATAGTTAAGAATAATACATGAGAAAGAGCAGATATTGACCATTGTAAAGTTTGAATCAATTTTTCAAGACCTTTTAAAGCCTTGATTAAACGTAAAATACGTGATACTCTTAATACCCTTAATATTCTTACAAGTTGGAAAGTTCTTAAAAATGAAGAATCTACACCTTTAACATCATCAAATTGCCAATCTACATAAGAGATTATAACTGTAGCGAAATCAAATTTATTCCATGATACATAAAAATAAGATTTGAATCCATATGCGCATAATTTTAAAAAGAATTCAATGGTGAATAATACTGTTATTATCCTATTATTTATTTTGATAAAATATGAATAATTTTCCGAACAATTTTCATATGTTAAGCATAATAATAAGAAATTATAAAATATAATCCCTAACATTAAATTTTCAAAATGTTCACTATCAACTATTTCTCTTAAATAATATTTTATTGAACCTTTTGATGGTTTTTTCCAAATTATATAATCACTTTGAGCAGACATTATCTGAGTTAAATAATCATAATATTTAGCTGCTTTTTTATCATTAGAATCTAATTTTTGTTGTCTTTTATATGCTTCATTAAAATATTTAAACATTATACCTGTGAATAAATTAAGAAAAAAATATGAAACTACTAGATTAAATATTACAAAAAATATACCATATTGATTTCCATAAATTCTATAACTGTTCATAATATCAGGCCAACCTTCCATGGTTGATAATACATATGATGTAATAAAAGCAGTAACTATATTGGAAAATTTAAAAGTTGGTCCAGTATCCATAATACCATTATAAGTTCTATCACAAAAATCAGAAATTGAAGTCATTTGATTAGTTATATTATTCGCCTCAAGAAATTCGGCATCAAAAGTCCCTTGTGATAATTCAAATATCCCATCATTTCTAAAAACATAACAATTATGAAAATAAGAATAAAATAAAGAAATACCAACAATGCTAAATATAAATAAAACAACAATTAAAATAAATAATGTATTACATATTGGAAGTACTGAATCAAATAATGAAGTAATTATTAATTTTAAATTATCATTATGAGATATAAATCTCAAAGGCCTTAAAGTTCTTAATAATCTTATTATCTTCAAAAATTCAATAGAACCAAAATTATAATCTTTATTAAAATATTTTTGAAATGTATTATAAAATTCAACAAATGAACAAAGAACTATAATAGCATCCATCTGATTCCAATTATCTCTTAAATAAGAACCTTCATCAAAGGCAAAACCTAGAGCTATTATTTTTATTAATGCTTCAAATATAAAAATTAAATTAAATACTGTATCACAAACATCAAAAAATAAAGCCATTTTATAACCACCTAGAAATGTGTCTAATATTAATCTTGTAGTTGATAAAATTATTATAAATAAAATAAATTTATCGAAAATTGCATGATTTATTAATTTCATACATAAAATACGAAAATTATTACTTTGTGAGAATAAAAATAATGAATGTTCGCAATCATTTTTTTTAAATATTCTATTAATTTTTTGCCATCTTATCATTCTTCTTTCAATCTTAGTAAAATTTTTATCATTGGTATCAATTTCTTCTAATTCATCTTTTACATTATTAACACTTCTTGAAAAATCATCTTTTTCGGAATCTTCTTCTTCATCAGTATCAATTGTTAATTTTGATGTATTTACCATATTAGAAGAAGTAAATTTAGTGCTCATACCATCTTTTGAATTATTAGTCATAGTTCCAGATGAAAAAAGTATATTATTCATAGGATCCTTATTTATTTTTCTTTGTTCATTTATTTTAATATAATTATAATCAGTTATATTATTTTTTAATGAATATAAATAATCAGGGAGAGGATATATTCTTTCTATTATTTCTTGCTCGGTTAAATCATCTTCATCTTCCATATCCATTTCATTAAATGATTGAATCATAATTGATAAGAACAAATTAAATAAAATATAATTACCAATAAATATCCAGAATACAAAGTAAAAAATACAAAATTTATTTAAGGCATATATTTCATAAAATATTGTATCCCAGTTTTCCAAGGTCAATATTTGATATGTTGTATAAAATGCTATTAAACCTGTTTTATAATGACTATTTTCAAATAATAAAGACATTCCTAATAAAACAAAAATAAATGTGAACAATATTAATATAATTATGATATATATAACATTTTTCATTGATTTTTTTATTGATACTATTATAAATCTCATTGATTTTAATCTTCTTAAAACTTTAGCTATTCTTATAACTCGAAAAATTCTGAATACTCTAAGAAAAGATAATTGTGAACTAATAGATCTTTTTGTTCCCAAAACATCAGAATCATCTTCAGGTGTTACCATATCTAAAATACTAAAGACAATAATTAAAGTATCTAAATATGCAAAAGCATCTGAATAATATACTATTGGCGAAAATCCAACAAATTTTACAATATATTCAAATATAAAAATGATATTAAATATAACATTTAAATAGCCTAAACTTATTGTATATTCTGGTTTTAACATATTTCCTTCCATTCCTAAAAAAAGTGAATTTATGATAACTATTGATAAAATAGTATATTCGAAATAATCGTTGTTTGCAAAAATATAGAAAGCGTAACGAATTTTTTGGACTCTTTTAACATAAGGATTTTTATTCCAAATTATAAGATTAAAATCTTCTAGAGAATTTATTAGTCTATTCCAATTTTTTCTATTATCTTCAACATTTTTGTGATATAAAACATCTTCTCCACTCCATTTAATATATGTATGAGATTTGGTTTTTCTATCATATAATAATATATTCTCTATTTCATTTTTTATTTTCATTCTATTATATTTTTTTCTATTTTTTTCTTTATTTGCATTAATTATATCTTCTTTCCTTTTCGAATCCATAATTTTGTATTTTAAATTCTCTTCATTAAGGAAATAATGAGATAAAGTCAAATAATTAAAATCATTCATTTTTTTATACATTTTTTCTAAATAATCTTTTTTAAAGCTTATTTGTTTTTGAACCATATAATTTTTTGAATAAGCAGAACTCATATTTAAATCCCCTTTACTTGTATTTTTTCTTGAATAAGTCATTCTCGACACACTTCTCACAGATCTAACAGATCTTGATTCTTCTGCTTGATTATTAGTATATCCAATAGTACTAACTAAAGCTGAATTAGGATAAAAATTTAAAGCACTAGTTTGTGATCTTACTATTGATCTATTATAAGGATTATAACTACTAAATTCATTTAAATTGAACATATTCAAATTTTGTTTATTTGCGAATTTTCCGAAATTTCTTAACCTCTTTGGCATTAAAACTATTACATTTAGTGGAAGATATTTTAATTTCATAGTTAAATATGATAATTCTTTTTTTTTGAATTTATAATCGGTATAATATATATATTTATATTTTAGTAAATTTAATATTTTGTCATTAAACACGAAAAAGGCATCAGTTCTATATGGTAATTTTTGAACCGAAAAAAATCTTGGTTTGATACCATATACTTCGTCTTTCCAGCGATTCACCTTAAAATTATCTTTTACTTTTAAATCAATATCCATGATATTATATAAATAATTCATATAATATTTTTTTCCGCGTAAATTAGTTGGTATAAGTTCCTGTTCAATAGTTAAAATATCTTTACTTTCTTTATTCTCTTCGTAAACAATAAATTTTTTTGAATCTTCTTTTGGATATTTTTTATTATTTTTATCAATACTTTTTGCTTTAAAGCTAAAAAAATTATCTTTGCTTTTTGAACCAATACTTTTAAAAGTAGAATCAAATTTCATTTTTCCTTTATTTCTATTTTGTGATTCAGTATGTCCACTTTTAACTGAACCATTCTTTAGTCTTTTATTCAATGTTAATTTACTTGAAAATTTTGTATTGTTTTTGGAACTTATTTTTTTATCACTTTCTCTTCTATTAAAAAAATTTTCATTTTTGGTTTTTAAATTAAGAATATTCAAAGTTTTTTGGTTTCTTAATAAGGGAAGTTTTGAATTTTTCTCTTCGTCTTTAAAAACTGGTATTTTTTTAGTAGATAAACCTTTGGTTTTATTCGGACTTATTTTCATTGATTTATCCATATCTTCATTTATTCTTGGACTTTTTAAAGCTATATTTTTATCAGGTGGAATTGAAGAAAGCTCATGAGAGCGTAACATGTTAATAGTTATTTTATTATTAGCTTCTGATGCCCTTCTTTCATCATTTATATTCAAATTATTATTTTTATTTTTTTCTTCTTCTTCATCATTATCATCATTTTCTTCATCTCTTTTTATAGTTTTTAGATTTTTATTATAATTTGTATATTTTATTATTCCACTGACATTACAATTTGTAACATTATCTCTTATTCTAATTTTCTTACTATTAACATATAATTGTTCATCTAATTTTTTGTTTACTTCTTCATAATATTTTTTTAATTCGTTTGTTGTTAAGTTAATATTTGTATTAACGCTTTCCCTATAGAAAACTTCATCCCGAATTTTTTGTGTTAATTTATTCGAATCCAAATTTTTTTTTAGATTTTCATGAAGTAAATATTCATTTTTATAAACTTTTTTATCAAAAATATTTCCTGGTAATAAATCTAAATCATCAACTGATATATTATTATTTCTACTTAAAAAAGAATCTTCATTAAGAAAATGAAGACTATTATCAGCAAATCCAGAATTATTTGAATTTTCACTATAGCTACTATCTTTATCTTGATTTTCATTATTAATTAATTCTTCTAATTCTTCTTGTTGCTTTTGATATTGAGCATATTCAAGAAAACCTAAAAAAGATTTTCTACGATCTTTATTTAAAAATTCTATATCTTTTTCTGCTTCCTGTTTTAAATATTTTTTTAAATCAAATCGAATTTCTTGATTATTATATTTTTGATCATTTTCATATTTTAATATGTTATTTAAAGTAGAATGAGGACGTTCAATTTTTGATTTTATAACAAAATTATCATATAATGGAAATTCTTTTGTTTTAATTATTCTTTGACTTTCATTTTCTTCTTGATCTGTAACAGTAGTGAAATTTTCTAAAGTATTACTATCTACCAAATTCAAACTTTTTCTTCGAGTATTGTTAAATAAAGAATTGTTAAATAAATCATTTTCAAAACTTAGATTATCCAAATTTTTATTAAAATCATCGATAACTAATTTTGTTAATTTCATATTTTTTTTATGATGAATATGAGTGAATCTCCTAACTATACTCCTTTTGTTATTCAATAAATCACTACTTTCTGAAGTTCCTGAAAGACTTGATAACATTAAATCCTTTATACAAGATATTTGTGTATCTAGTTGTTTTGAATTATTTAAATAATTTTGTATTGAATTTCTATTACGAACAAACATATCCATTTTTCTGGAAGAACGACGACTTTTTGATAAGAAATAATTTATTTTTGCATTTCCTGGTTTTCTTTTTTGAAGATTACCTAATTTCTTTACAGTTTTTATTCTACTTAATTCTTTTAATTTTTTTTCGAAATTAGTATCCTCATAATAAGTGATTTCGTTCTTATTTTGATTTTCCTCTATTATACGTATTTTATTTTTATTTTTTTGTTCTTCTTTAAATTTTTCAAATATTTTTATTTTACTAGTTCTCTTATCATTATAGTATTTATCAATTTTATCTTTAGATATTTCTACTAATGGAGGATCTATATTATTTATCAATTTAATTATATTGTCCAAGTCAGCACTCACATTTGCCTGATTTAAAATCTTAGATACATTTTGAATCGATTTTTGTTCCAAATGGCTGTCATTATCTTTGTTATTATTTACATTTGAATTATTTTTTATTGTGTATTTGTAATTTAAATTTTTGTTTTCGTTTTTATTTTTTTCTTTTGCTGTTGTAGTATTATTTTTTTTTATTATATTTATTTTTTTAGAGGATACTTTTATTTTTTCTGATTCTATTTTATTTTTTTTTAAAAGTATATCTATTTCTTTTTGACGTCTTTTTACATCTTCACATAAACTCTTTTCTTCATCCCTTATTCTTTGCTTTTCTAAATATAATTCTTCAGGATTATTATTTGCCATAATATAAATATCTTTAACTGTAGAATATACTTTAGGAACTCCTCTTCTATTTTTATGTATATGAAATGCTTCTTCCTTAATTTTATAATATAAATTTTTTAAAGCTTCATTACTTTTTTTATCATTTTTTATTCTGAGTTTTTTCTGTGTTTCTCTTTTATCTTTATTTCTTTTCTCTTTTGGATCGTAATAAGATTTAATTAATTGATAAAAGCTCTTTTTTGTATTTAATTCTTTTCTACTTTTTTCAATATGCTCAAACTCTGAATTAGTTACAGCTAAAAATAAATTAATTAAATAAAAAGCTCCAATATACACAAAAGCATGAAAATAAATAAAAATAATAAATCTATTTAAATAAATTTTATCTTTAAATGTTTTAGATACATAAGTAAATATATTTGTCCATCCTTCTAATGTTACCATTATAAATACAGTAATTAAAGAATAAAAAATATTATCAAAACTAGTTGATCCAGAATTCGGATTTATATATCCTTTAGCGCAAATAAATTTATTTCCATAACTATTTAAGCTTGCGCAATCAGAGTCAAATGAGCACAAATATGTATTTCTGTTATCTGTTATTAAATATCCATAATTAAGATTCAAACATCTTCTTAAAAATAATCCTTGCCACATTTGTAGTCCTGCCACTGCAAAAAACAAAAAAAATAAAAATAAAACTATTAATATTTCCCAAAGCCGGCTTATAGATGCAATCAGAGCAAGAACTAAATTTCTTAAACTTTTGAATCTTTTCATAGTTTTTAGAGGTTTTAAAATCCTAAAAGCTTTTAATCCATTAAGTCCAGATATATTAGCCTTTTCATTACCAATAGATCTTTCTAAAATAAAAGATATCACACCAATTATAGCTACGAATAAATCTAATATATTCCAATAATCTTTAATATAAGCATCTTCAGCTGAATAAAAAGAGAAAGTATTAATTTTTAATCCAACCTCAGCTAAATAAAAAATTAAAAAATAATTATCCAATAAATTCCATATATCATTTGGATTTGTAGGATCAGATAATAAAATAAAAATACAATTAAATATTGTTATTAATGTAGACAAATTTTCAAACCACCAATTATCAACATAATATCTACATGAATATCTCATTGCTATTCTACAATCATGTATTTTTTTTCTTTGTTCAAAACAAAAACAATAATCAAAGTATCTTCTTGATAATTCTTCTTTTCTTAATGGTTTAAAATCAATAATTTCTTTTGCTCCTAATTCTTCTTCACTTTCAATCGAAAATTTCGGAAAATTTTTTTCTGTTATATTTTTAAAATAACAATTTAATAATCTTCCTTTATTAACAAATTCTTCTCTAGTATCTAATTTTAATACGATTTTTTCTTGTACTTTTTTTTTGAGTTCTTTATATTTTTCATTTAATGCTTCGATTTCATTTTTTAATTGATCAGTATTTAAACCTTTGAGTTCATTGACTTCTTTTAATTTTGTTTTTTCTTTTATTTTTTGTTTTATATCTAATTTATTCATTTCTTTTTTTATTTTTTCTGTTTCTTTATCTTTTAAATTATCCCCATCATATTTAAATAAATCATCCTTGAAAAATTGCTCCTTATAAAAAGTGTCATATTCTACTAAATTAATCGCATTTTTATTAATAATTGTTGGACTTTCTTTATAATCATATCTATTCTCTGGTATTTGTATAAAATCATCATCATTTGAATCACTAATTTCACCACCTTCTTCTTCATCTTCTTCCAAATATTCGCTTTCTTCTCCTTCATTTTGATTAATAATTGTTGATTTTTCATTTTGTTCTTCTAAGTTATCTTTATTTTCTTCTTTTAATAAATTTTCTGAATCATTGAGTAAAATATTTTCATAAAGTTTTTTATTAGACAGAGGGGTTGTTTTTTCAATTGTTTTTGGATTCTGAGATATTTTAGCTTGATTTAATGTATTTCTGAAATTTGATCCACTTAATTGAGCTCTTATTTTTAAATTATCATTATTCGTATTAATCAATTTTTTTGTACTTCTGAAATTTATAACTGAATTTCTCATAAAAGTTTTATCTACCTTTGGATTTTCTCTCTCAGAAGCATTCAATTTTTTACTATTAATACTATATAATTCTAATTCATTTTCAATTCTATCTTTCTTTTTATTTGTTATAATTAGTGAATTAAGATTTTTAGAATTTTTTTGAATATTTTTTGGAATTCTGAAAATTTCTTCTGTTTTTATTGTTGAGTCAAAATTATCCAAATGAAAACTTCCAAATTTACTAGAATTATCATTAGAAAAAAAATCTGAACGTCTATCTGATATATTATTATTTTGTTTTATCTGACTTATAGCATCATCACTTATGTTGTGATTCCTTTTATATAATTCTATTTCTTGTTTTAATTTTTTCCTTTTTTGATTCATTTTAAAAATATATTCTTTTTCTCTTTTTTTCATATTATCTAATCTTTTCAATTTTTCACATAATATTCTTTCCTTTTCTTTTTCTTTTCCTATTCTTTCTAAAATAGTTTCAACTCCGCTCTTTTTATTCATATTATTCTTTTTAGTAATTAATTCCAATTTTTGGACTTTAGCTGGAAATTTAAATTTTTTAAATTTCTTATTACTACTATATTGAGGAGATAATAATACCAAATTTTTCATATCAGTTCTATTTATTGATAAAAATTTAGTAGTTTGTTCCTTTTTATCTTTTGGAAAAATAAAATAATATACATTTCTTATATATGTTATGAATATATATTTTTTTATTTTATAAAATAAATTTGCAGCAACTTTTAACATAAGTGAGATTTTTTTTTTATTAATATATTTAAAAAACAATTTCGCTCTTTTACGAAATTCCAATTTTTCGAGTATACTTATCGCTATTTTTACTCTTTGTTTTTTTAATAAATATTCATTTTTTTTTGGTATAATTTTTTTTCTTAGATTTATTTTATCTTTTATATTTTCTCCTTTTTGTTTCAAAAAAACTAATCTAATCATTTTTGATTCTATATCTTCATCATCATAATCCATAAGTGAATCATTATCTTTTATTCTAAATTCATCATAACTTGGTATTTCTAATTCTTTTTCTATTTCAGATGTTGTTTTTATTAATGTAGATTTTTTATCTTTACTTTCTGTACTTACTTGTGATTTTTTTGTACCTTTTTTCCTTTCGATTATCTGACTTTTCCTCATTTTTTTAATTTCAAAAATTTATTTAAATCAAAAAATATTAATAGAATTAAATGGAATTATATTTAATATTTAACCATTTTTACTGGGGATTGGGGATTGGGGATTGGGGATTGGGGTTTGGGGATTGGGCCCAATC
>Ga0247609_10007065_pt1 | contig 10726 bp, 9 predicted proteins | sample 172DNAGHGlowgp2_FD_193487 | JGI IMG/M metagenome (GOLD analysis project Ga0247609, IMG submission 193487) | Sheep rumen microbial communities from Palmerston North, Manawatu-Wanganui, New Zealand - 1728 DNA GHGlow gp2 | ecosystem: Host-associated > Mammals > Digestive system > Stomach > Rumen ...
ATTTACTCCTTTTTTATCCTTTACAGCTTTAAGAATTTCTTCGAGAGCTTTTGTATTCTTTTTAGCTCTGAGTTCATTAATGCCTAAAATCTCAACTGGTGTCCAATTATGAAAGTTTTTTAAGATTTCTTCAAAAAGATATTCATGATATAAAGGTGTAGTAGATGGTTTAAGTTCGATCTTTACACGATTTATCAATTCAGGAATCCATTCTGGAGTTTTGTCTGGAAGAGGACCATTTAAATCTTTTATACCAAATTCATTTTTCATATTAGATTCAAATTCATTCCATGAAGTGTATCTTTTATGAGTATAATAATATCTTCTACACTCATCTAAAGATTTTTCGATTTTTTCCGTTGGTAATTCCAATAACTTCATAAATTCTATTATAGAATTTATTGTAAATGGAACTTTATAAGCTTTATTCTTATAAGATTCGCGGCGATATATTTTTCTTATTTCACATAATCTTTTGAACAAATCTGTAGCAACATCTTCTTTTGTGTCACCATCAGAATCAAAATCTTCTTCATTATTTTCTTCCCAAACACGTACCAGATCTGCCAGATCTGGTTTAAGATCATTATCTTCTAAAAATTTCATAAAATTAGTAATAGAAATTTTTCCTTTAAGAAGATCATCGGTTATCCCTTTTAACTCAGGAACCTCACTCATAGTATCACCAACAATAACAATTGAAGCCAATTTTAACCTCCTTATTGACTATCTATGTTTTTTATACCAATCACTAAATTTAGCATATGAATCTAAAAACTTAATTCTAGATTCCATCATAATACGAATAATATTTGATAATTCTTTATCCGCTCTAATATTATAATATTTATCAATTTCATCAATCATATTATTGATCTCTTCAGTTTTATCTTCGACATCCTTTTTAAATTCTTGTGATAAAACTGATTTTGGATTAAATTTTTTTTCTTCTTTTTCATTATTATTAATATTTATATTTATATTCATTTTATTCTCCTTCTTTTGAAATATGATATTTATTATCTATTGCTTCATAATTTATTTTATATAATCCTTCTAAATCAATAATAAAATCAAGATCTGATAAATATGATAAATATGGAACATTTATTTTTTCACCGATAGAATGATTAAAGAATACTCTCTTTTTCCCATTTCCAAATTTCTTAATTAATGCAGAGAAATAATTTGTATCAATATAAGCACAATGGATTAAACCTATATTAATAATTTTGAAACTTACAATAAACTTTGAAGTTCCAGAACCTATTACAGATAATTTGTGTTTTATATCTTCAAATATTTCTTTATAATGAATAGTGAATATATCAAAAGTCATCGTTTCTTCAAATGAAATTTCTAAATTTGTTATATCATTATTCTTTTGCATATTATTGATAGTAAATTCATATTTTACATAATCATGAATCTCGTATTCTACATCATCTATAGGTTTTTCACCTATTAATACTGCATTTTTTGGTAAATATCTTTTTTCTTCTTCAATCATATTAGATTTATTATCTAATAGATTCATCATAGCATTTGTCATCATTGCTTGACCAATCATATTTAACATTCCGCTCATTGGATTTTGAACCTCAGCAGAATGATAATGATTTACAGTAATATTAAAATTATTACCGCGTTCATCATCAAATTTAAAATTCTTCGTTTCCATTATTTATCACCTTCAAATGTTTATCCTTTCTTGTTAAATCATATCTTACATCTCTAAAAGTACTTTTACTAGTTAAATGATAAGAATCACAAAATTGACAATAATAAGCTCTATTAGGTTTTTTATCGCCTTTATTAATTCTTATTTTTTTGTATTTGTGATGCCTTAAACTATTTATTATTTCATTTGCTTCACGCCTATTATAGCAAATTTTGTGTTCAATTGGACAAACTTCTTTTGTCGAATTTTGTTTAGTTTTACAAAATTTGTTATCAATATAACTCAAGATTATTTCCTCCTTATATTTTTTAGTTTTATTCTTATTAATAATATATATTTATTAAATATTATTAAACCGACATTAAAATATAGTCGAGGTTTATTATGGACAATACTATTTTTGATAATATAGAAAAAGATGAAATAGAATCTTTTGAAATAAAAGAAGAACCTATAAAAGTTAATATTATTTCATTTGATGATTTAATAATGAAAATAGAATATCAATTTACTCCTAACGTAGAAATTATAATAGATAATTATGATTATATGAAGTGGTTCTTCATTAATATAATTAAAGTTCCAGAAAATGAATTTCCAAATGTTATGGAATATATTAATCAGGATAATGAAGATGATTATGAAAATTTCATGAAGTCTGTTGAATATTTTATGAGAAGTAAATTTGGAATTACATTCAATGATGAAGAAAAAAGATTTGAAAATGTATACAATTTATATTATTTCTTAATCGTAAAACCTGAGATCCTTGTTATAGATTATCTTTTGTATTATAATTTCTATGTAGAAGGATATGATTTTAAAAATGTATATGAAAAAACTTCATTATTAAATATTCCTGGAATTGGTAATAATGATGTTGATCCTATACAGATAATGAGTGCTGCAAGACAGCAATATACTGAATCTAGAAAGAGAGAGTTTTATAAAATGAATTATAAAGATAAAATTTCTTTCTTTATTAAATATGCTAAAATGATTTTCTTAGATGAACATGAATTTAAATTTTATAATATGTTTAAAAAATTGAATGAATTTGCTCCTTGTGATAATTATGATAATCTTGATGATCAGATTAATATTTTTTGTAATATTAAATATGAACGAGATGATTTATTAAGTGATTATTTTATTAAAATAGTTCTTAATGAAGAATATCGATATAATTATATTACAGAAAAAATAGCAGATCCATTTTATAAACAAATAAGAGATTTTGATTATAATATGAATAAGAGTATTTTAAATTAAAATATTTGTAGGTGTCATTTGGACACCTACAATTTTTATATCTATAATAAAAATATATTATTATTTGTACATATCTTTATACTATTAGTTTAATAGTAAACTTAAAATTTTTAATGGAGGTTCTATAATGTCAGAAGAAAATAAGACAATAGAACAAGAACAGGAACATGTCTCAGAGAATCCTGAAGTTAAGGATACTGAACACGTCGAATCCGCTGAGGTTCCTCCAGAGGTAATATCAGCAATGGAAAAACACAAAAAAGGAATTGATGTAAATTCTGAAGCACCTGCTGCAAATGATGAAATCAATCCTCATGAACCAAATGTCGATAAAATCACGGAAGAAGCTAATAAAATTATCCGTGAACAAAAGAAAAAGGAAGGAGATGAAAACTCTTCTGTTTACATCGACATGAGTAAAATTGTAATGGATAAGGAAGGAATTCCTGAAATTACAAAAGAAGATATTAGACGTCTCAAAGAATCTGATATTACTTTAACAAATTTTGAATTTGAAATTAATGATGCACGTGATGTCATCCATGAAGTAAGAGAATTACTTAACGAAGATTCACAGAAAAATATAGAAAAGGAAAATAGAGAGCAGATTGAACGAATTGATGCTAGACTTAAGGAAATCAATGCTCTCAAAGAAGAAGAATTAACAGATGAGATTAAGAAAGAAAAAGAAGATATTGAAACTGCAAAATCATTATATGCTAATGAAGTAGCAAATCTTCCAATTCATAATGAAAAGATTAAAAATGAACTTCTTAAACGCGAAGCTAATGCAAAGAAACTCATCGCAACTTATCAAAATGTAGCAAGACATGATCTTGGACAGTTACAGAATGATGGTACTATCGTAGGCCTCGTTTCAAATACCGCCAATACAGCTTTTGCTAAGGCATTTATTGATTCTATGCGTATTTCTAAAGGCGAACCTGCTGTAGATGATGTAAAGGAAATTAAAGAAATTACAAAGAAAATTGAAATGGCTGATATGGGAAGTCAGATTTCAAATCTTCTTCATAATGCTATCATTGATATCGAAGAAGGAAATATTGATAAACTTGTAGCTTATATGAAGAAAGATTATGAAAAAGAATATTCAAAAGAAGTTCAGGAAAAGATTGACTATAAAGGAATTGCTAAAGTTCCAGAATTAATTAATAAAATTAGTTCACCTAATACTCAGAAGGATGATCAGGATAAACTTTATAAAGAGTATCAAGAGATTCGTAATTCAATTATTACATTAGATGATCCTGATAAAGAATTTGAAGAACTTAAAGCTGCTCGTCGCGAAGCCGATGAATTCTTTGAGTGTTTTGAGAAATTCTCTCGTGGTAAAATTAGTATTAATCAATATTATTCTTTCCTTGGAGAAAAACCTCTTGAAAAGTTTATTCCTGAAATTACAAAAGATACAAATGTAGATGAGATTAAAGAAATCATCAATACTATTAAACCTAAAATTGAAGAAAAATATAATAAAGATGTAAAACAAAATGAAGAAAACGAAGCACAACTTGAAAAACTTCGTGATGAAATTATAAAACCGTATAAAGCATATCTTGTTAAATATGGTTTATTTAATGGATTTATTTCATATGCATTTGCAAATTCAGAAAAGCGTGGATATTATGCACGTCCAGAATCTTGTCTCGAATTCCAGCATATTAAAACATATGGTAGAGCTTTTAATGATGTTATTAAATTGAATATGCATACAAATGATGATAAAGAATATGATCAAATTAGATTAAATGTTAATTCAATGACCATGTTCTTTAATAATATTATTAGATATTATATCGATATTTATGAAAATAATATTGATCTTGAATGGGCTGCTAATTTTGATCCAGATTCAGTTCTCAAGAATTTCTATTATGATCATAAAGAAGAACTTGATAAATTTATTAAAGAATATATTGATACTACACATGTAGTTTCTCATCTTCTTTGTCATAATGTTAAATTTAAGAATGCATATGAAAAACTTATGGATGATATTGTTACAGATATTAATTCTAATGAATATAAACTTAAGAAACTCGATAAGAATTTGAAAATAAATAATAAATATGAATTCAAGACAACTGTTGCATTTGAATATCAGTTTGCTCGTTCATATAAGAAATTTATGGAACTTACAGATCCTATTAATGAAGCAGTTAATAAGAAACGCGAAGAAAATCCAAATATCACATTTGATGAATTTGATAAATGGTATAAAGAAACACAGCTTAAAGCTGAACACGAAGCTACTAGTAGTGTAATTTCTTCACTTCTTCATACTCTTGTAGGATGTTCTGTAATCTATGGATTTAATGAATTAGATGATTATTTTGCTTCTAAAAATAAAAATAAAAATCTTAGACACGATTGTATTTCTTATTTCTTCAGTGAATATATTCTTGAATCATTTGCATTCAGAAATTGTCCAAAAGATAAAACTTATGAAGAATATATAAGAAATAGATCAAAGACTATTGCATTCCAGAGTTTGGATTATACTTATCAACGCGACATTGATATTGAAAATTCAAGACTTGAAGCAATTTGTTATATCTTCGGATATGCTACAAATAGTTTCAAAGTTCTTATCGATAATGTATGTGGTGATAAGAATAAACCAGCTAAAGAAGAACCAAAGAAAGAAAATATGAAAAAGAAGAAAGCACAGGCATATAATGAAATGATTAAATCATATAAAGAAAAATCTAAAGAAAAGAAAAAGAATCTTGGTGCATTCAAAAATGCATTAAAGACTTATGATGAAATCATTAAGAATATTGCTTCTGATACTTCTATCATTAAATATGAAGACAATGACAATATTTATGATATTTCAGTATATCCATCTAAAGATACTAAAGTTGTAGTACGTGTTGAAAGATATGCTAAGAAAATTCTTGATGAAAATGTAAAGAAGGTATTTGGAACAGCTATCATTAAAGAAAATGATCCTGTTGATGTGAGAAAAGCATTTGTTGCTTCTAAGAAAGTATCAAATGATAATCTTACAAATATCAATGAAAAATGGTATTATAATCAGTTTGTAGATGGAAAACTTGCTGTCCGCGATGGTAAAGATCTTTCTTATATTGATAAGAATACTTATACATTATCAGAAAGATGTAGAAATACTGTAAATGTATGTCTTAAGAATTCATATGAAAAAATTATTAAAAATGCAATTGATATCATTAAACGTACTGGTGTTAATTTTGATGGTAAATCCATTGCTGTAAAAAATAATTGTAAATTTGATATCAAATATTTCAAATCAAATAATCCGGATAACTTCTTTGATGGAAACCTTAATTTCTATAAAGCAGGTGTTTGGGATATTATTTCATTTGAACTCAATTACGATATCGTAAATGAAAAGAAATAAAAAATAAATATTGGGAGTCCGTTAGACTCCCAATATTTATTACCGTTTCATATAAACTACTTTCAAAACATCATCTTTGATATTATATCGAGGGATAAATGTTTTATACATCGATTCAAAAGATGATGACTGAAAAGCTGAGAAAATGTTGATTCTTGGATCTTTGTTGCAATCCCACTTTTCAGTTTCCAAAACTTCATCAGAGCGAATAGCACCATAAACTGTACGAAGAAATGGATTTGATCGAACGTGACCTTCGAAGAAAGGAACTTCTACATGAATATATCCTTCCGCATCTTCTTCTTTAGGAGCATATTTAAATATATACTCCATTTCACGTTCAACAGTTTTCAAAAGACATATTAAGATTGGATCTCTTAAAAGTCTTTCCTGATCAGCTGATGATTTAAGAGAATTATATTCATTCTCAACCTCTAATAAGATATTTTTCATATCTCCTCCTATTAAAAATCAAATTTTTGTTTAAAAACAAAATTATTTATACTATTTTATATGTACCATCTTCACATATATAATCCACATCAAATCGAATACAAAAACGTTTATAATCAACTGTAAAATTTTTATATCCACGTTTTTTCATTTCATTAAAATAATCTTTTTTATTAAGTAGAACACTTGGTCTGAATAAATTAAATATGAACATGATACCTGCAGTTTGACTAATGTATGAACAATCATAGCTAAATGATGCACGCATATATGATTTTGTATATTTTCTATTTATACATTTACAACTATATTTTGATAATATATCCTCGACTATATCGATTTGATCATTAATATTTTTTTCTTTTTCTTCCTCAATATCAATTTCATGGTTTGATTTAATAATTCTTTCAAGATCTTCTTTTATTTTGATATTCATTTATTTCTCCTTATATTTAATTTTTCTATTTAATAATATATATTTTTAATATTATTTATTTCAAAACATTTTTTTATAATGAGGAGTTTAATATGACTAATGAAGAAATAATTAAAAAAACATTTGTAAATACAGAGGATAATCGACTAGTTGTCAAAGCTCCTTTTGTTAGAGTGAAATTATTACAAGATTTTTTTAATCATAAAATAGCAGAACTCAACGGATCAGAGGTTAGTACAATTGGTATTATGTATATAGAAGTATTTGGATTAGATGATAAAGAATTTGATATTGATAATCTTAAAAATCCTCATATTATTCTTTTCAAAATGCCAATGCAAGTAATTCTTTGTCCTAGTGAAATCGAAGAAGGACGTGATGAAAATAAGAATTTAGTTACTATATTAAATTTCCAGGAAGGTGATACTTTTATTAAATCTACACTTTTTGTACGTACATGGAAAACAGTATCTAAATTAATTGACTTGATGCTAAAAGGATTTTTACCTAAGGAATTAGCTTATGATAAAGTCATGAACTTTATATCTGCAGCTTGTGAAGAAAATAAAACTAATACACAGATAGCAGATACTATTATGGAAATCATGATTGCTGAACTTTCAAGATCTCCATATAATTTGGCTATTCCTTTTAGATTAGCATTAAAAGAAAATCCTAAATTAAAAATGACTGATAAACAATATATAAAAGTAGATAGTTTGGGACGTATGTATAATAGCTTTGCTGCTATTTCGAGCGGTGACCCTAAACAAGGTATCAGTATGTCTATTGTACGTAAAAGATATAATGAACCGCAAAAAGAATCTACTATTGAAGAAGCATTATCCGATGTATAAAAAATAAAGTTCTACCCACTTAATGTGGGTAGAACTATTATTTCTTTTTAGCTTCAGCATAACATAGGAATTTCAAAATATTCTTCTTCATCCGCATCTTCTAATTCTTCTTTTGTAAATAAAATTATATTTTGTGTGCACCATTTTTGGAGGATGTACAGTTCAAAATATTCCTCATCAAATGTGCATAATAATTCATTCCATATACGTGGATATAATGTTATACCTAAACAAATTTTTATTGTTTTAAGACTGTTAATTTTAGCAGCAATAGTTTGAGTTCTTATATAATTATTTAATTTTGTAGAATATTGAATTGCTACATAATTTTCAATTTTTTCTCGTGAATCTAATTTAAAAGTTTTATATTCACTTTCGTAAGAATTAATATAAGAATAAACTTTATTTGCATATTCTGTTACAATTCTCTTTAATCTTGCAGGACAAGATTTTCTAACAGTTCTCCAACCGCCATTATAGATTTGTAAAGCAACCCAAGGACCATATTGCTTTCTCAAATCTCTATAAAAATTAATACAGATACACATATAATAAATATCTCTGTCATATTTATAATTTATGCAATCTGAACCAAATGCAAGCATAAATTTTTCATCTGCTAAATTTCCAGAATTTAACATCATAGGACCATGATCTCGAGTCCCATTTTCATTCATAGGACCGTCAAATACTTTCCAATTACTTTCATGCTTGGCAATTCCAAGTAATTCAATACCAATATTTTTATTATTTTTAGTATATTCATAAAATGGATTTACGAATTTACTAGGAATTGAATTTGAGATAAAATCGTGATATGTTTTTTCTTCAATTTCATATTCAATTTCATCTGCAAAAATAATTTTTGTTAACTCAATTTTGTTTATTGAGTCATCGATAAATGTGTTATTCTTTTCTTTTGCAAAACTTTTTGTTGTTAAAACGGTTATTAATAACACACAACAGATAAGACATTTTTTACACATAGTCTTTTCCCCTTTAAATATTTTATTTTGAAGTGTGCATAATTATATGTCTTCTCCCACTTCAATTAATAATATATATTTTTTATATATTTTAATTGCATTTTTCTTCTATGTTATATATCTTTTAAAATAACATTATAATAAGTTTACAATTTGAAATATTAACTTGCACTTAATATAAGAATTTTGTAAATGATATGCACGTAAAATTCCGATTGGAGGAAATAAAATGACTTATAAAACTTTATATGTCAAAGATGCGTATATCAACACAGTCATCTATGATGATTCTGCAGTAGTTATACCTGATGCTATCCTTCCAAAAAGATTAACAATTCTTCAGCCTATTTTCTCAGGAAAAGGAAAAGCTAACATAATCCAGGATTTTGATTCAGCTGGTCTTGTTTCTGATGAATATGGTTCAGATATGGATAATCTTGAAAAATATGGACAGGGTGGTATGAATCTTCTCCATGCTATGAGTGGCGGTGCTTCTGCACAGGTTTGCCGTCTTCTTCCAACTAATGCTACAATAGCTTCAGTTCTTGTAAAACTTGTATTGACAGAAGTTGAAGAAGTACCAGGTCAAGACGCAGTTGAAGGTGATCCTGAAAATAATATCGAAGGACATCCTGCAATTGCTGGCGTTCCTGCTCACATTGAAGCAAAAGTTGTTGTTGATAACGACGACAATCCTAATGCTAATGATGGCAAACCTACACATGTAGGAAACGTTCATACTATACCATTATTTAAACTTATTCATAATGGTGCTGGAAAGTGTGGAAACGATTTCGGTTTCAAACTTGAAAATGATTATGAACGTGATGCTGATACAGATGATGGACGCCGCTATAAGCTTACATTGTACTTAAAGGATTCATATGGTCAGTCATATAAATACGGAGATTCTTTCTATTTCTCACTTAATCCAGATGCTAAACTCATCCAGGGTTCAGAAGTTATGGAAAATCTTCAGTATGTATACAGAAATAAGGATACGGCTGGTCGTGAACGTCCTGTTATTTGTAAGCCATATATCATGGATAATTATGAAACAATGACTAAAATCATTGCAAATTATCTTCCTGATACTGTAGACGTAGTTGATATTGATCCACTTTCTTGTACAGATGATAATGGAGAAAATTATACCCTTGAATCAGGTATTGGTATTATCAGAGATCCGGATCCGTCAAATGTAAGAATTGGTGAAGATGCTATTTTCTATCTCGATGGTGGAAGTGATGGTGATCTTCAGGTCGGTTATACATATGATAAGAACGTTGATGGTACTGTAGAGCATGTAACTGTAACAGAAGATATGGTTGATAGTACAAAAAAATCACTTCTTATACAGTTCTTCCAGGGCCAAATCGATCCTGCTATTTTTGATGAAAGAATGATTTATTCCGATATACTTTTTGATGCAAATTACCATTTTGATGTAAAGAATGTAATGCTCCGAAAATTCCGCGACATTCGTCCTGATATTATGGTTATTGCTGATATTGGTACAGAGGTAAGAAATTGTGCTTCGGCAATTGATGCTGTAAACGGTATCAAACAAATGGTAGATGGATCTTTTGGTTATACTGCAGCCGTTATTGTTCATCAGGGTTATACTACTGATCG